>Ga0206129_10000211_pt1 | contig 98993 bp, 83 predicted proteins | sample Helgoland_Spring_8_FD_148616 | JGI IMG/M metagenome (GOLD analysis project Ga0206129, IMG submission 148616) | Pelagic subsurface seawater microbial communities from Kabeltonne, Helgoland, North Sea - Helgoland_Spring_Bloom_20160502_2 | ecosystem: Environmental > Aquatic > Marine > Epipelagic ... | reverse complement strand
TTCGAGGGTTTCTAACTCTTCTAGCGCGTCTATCTCTTCTAGTGTTTCTATATCTGCCAGCGTTTCTAGCTCGCTCAAGTCATCGAGTCCTTCTAATGCGCTCAAGTCTAATTCAGCACCATCGGTCTCGACTGGCGCCCCAACATCAGTCGGCATCAATTGCGTCGTGCTTGTGGCGCTCAGATCCGCGGTTTCCGCTGGGTTAACAACCGGCTCTGCTTCGTCTTCAGCGTCAGGCACCAAAGTCGTCGCTACGGCTGTCGCTTGAGTTGAAGGATCCGTCCCCGCAAAATCTCCATCAGCATCGAACGCCGCCGGCGCCGGACTCGAGCCTTGAGGCTCTGCAGCAACCGCACTCGCCGAAGCCGCGCGAAGGCTTCTTGTGAGCCTTTGGTATCGGGCCGACATTAATAACAGCACGACAACGAGAATGACCAAAGCAACCATAAAAGCGACCGACATTGGCGTTAAGAACCGCTGCTCTGGCATGGCTTCTGGCGAGGCCTTCGGTAGGGCTTCGAGGGTTTTAACTTGTTTTTGCAAGGCTGCAATCTGTTGATCTTTAAGCGAAATCGTGTCGACTAAAGACTCAAGTTTGCCTTCTAAAGACGCCAGTCGACCGGCTAACCTATCCCGCTCGATTGCCGCAAAGCGGATCCGTTCATCCTCTTCTTGCGCGCTATCGGTTGCCGCAAGCACTTCAAAGGGCTCTGCATTTTGATCTTCCGAGCTCGCCTCATCAACGGCAACTAAGACTAATTCGCTGTCAACAGAAGCCTCGATAGTTGGATTTTTTTTTTGACTTACTGGCTGCATTTGTTTCGTGTTTTGACTTGCCACCTCAGCCACAGCCGATTCAAACGAAATGCGGTTCAAATCGTCCTGATCCGGCATCACCAAAACATAGCCCGCTTTTAGCCGGTTAATATTTTGGTTCATAAACGCATCAGGATTACGGCTTTGAATTGCCAGCATCATGGCTTGAACAGAGGTTGAGCGGTCCGGTCTCGCCGCGAGCGCGATCTCCCAGAGGGTATCGCCAGACTGCGTCATACGATCCACATCGAGGCTTTGAGCGCGCGCTTCAGCGATACGATTTGCCGAGCGAACCCGCCCTGCTTGTACTGGCGTGATGTCGAGCGGCCGAACCGGGGCCATTAAAACAGGCGGATCCAATAGCACCGTATATTCCCGAACCAAACGACCATTCGGCCACACCAATTCAAGTACAAAATTCAGATAGGGTTCAACAATTGAAGCCTCGGTACTCAATTCAATCCGCAAACCGGACTCAGATGACACCGCTCGAAAATCAAGATCTGATAAGTTGCTGGACCAATCGACCCCCATCGCCTGAAACGCCGTTCTCGGCGCCAGCCCAACACGAACATCTTGGGGCGTTAAACGCTGGACATTGCCAAGCAGGATACTCGCTCGTAAGGGCTGGTTCAGTGACGACTCAAGGGTAATGTGCCCAAGGCTGACGGCCCTGGCGTTAAGGGATGTTGTCGCTGCCAGCGTTAACACAAACCACTGAATCAACCGCGTTAGCTTCTTACCGATCTGATGCATCACAGTTTCTACTCCAACTAAATTCGGGCAAAATCATCGCTCACCCCTGAATTCCCATGCTAACCCACTTAGGCGCTAGAAACGACGCCTGCTGCGCTAACCGAGCCGCTCGAGCAGCGCCTCGGCGATTTGTAGGCTGTTCAATGCCGCGCCCTTGCGAATATTGTCCGAAACTACCCAAAGATGCAGGCCTAGGGGGTTCATGACATCGTTTCTGATCCGCCCAACAAAGACCGGATCCATTCCAGCCGATTCCGTCACCGCGGTTGGATAACCACCGGGTCGATGCTCATCCATGACCGAGACCCCTGCCGCCGATGATAGGAGCGCTTTCACATCCGCCGCACTTATGGCGTGTCTCGTTTCAATATAGATTGCTTCCGAATGCCCATAAAAGACCGGAATACGGACACAGGTTGGACTGACCTGGATGGTATCGTCTTCAAAAATTTTGTGCGTCTCCCAAATCATCTTCATTTCTTCTTTGGTGAAGCCGTTGTCTTGAAAGTCGTCGATCTGGGGGACCGCATTAAAGGCGATTTGCTTACCAAACACTTTAGGCTCGATGTCTTGCGCATTCAGAAGCCTTGCTGACTGACTGGCGAGCTCTTCGATCCCTGATTTACCCGCACCGGATACCGCCTGGTAGGTCGCGACATTAATCCGCGTAATACCGACCGCATCATGAATCGGCTTTAAGGGCACCAACATTGAAATGGTCGAACAATTCGGATTCGCGATGATGTTACGTTTTTGATATCCATCTAACGCATGAAGATTCACTTCCGGGACAATCAAAGGGATGTCGGTATCTCGACGAAAGTACGAGGTGTTATCAATCACGATGCAACCCGCGGCCGCTGCCTTCGGCGCGAATTCGGCGGAAACCGAACCACCAGCGGAAAATAAAGCAATATCGACTTTCTGAAAATCAAACTGGGCGAGATCCTCAACTTTCAGATTTTTATCCTTAAACGGCAGACGGGTACCCGCCGAGCGCGCACTGGCTAGAAGATGTAGCTCACCCACTGGGAAGTTTCGCTCTGACAAGAGTTCAAGCATGACCTCACCAACGGCGCCTGTTGCGCCAACAATCGCAATGTTTTTTAAACGCATACTTTTTCTCAATGTCTATTGTTTATGAAACGCTCGAGGGTGGACCCCCTAGAACGCCTTTTACCGGCTACCGATCTTCGCGGCCCGTGCTATGACGCATCAACTAATCCCAAAATACTGGATCAAAACGGTCCTTACAGCGCCAAAACAGCACTGTTGGCGCCGCGTTACAGCCCACACCCTCTGATGAACTATCTAGCGCCCAGTTGCCCCGTTTGACCACGTTGTCTAAGGGCATGATCCATCAAAACAATGGCCAGCATGGCTTCAGCAATGGGCGTTGCTCGGACACCAACACATGGGTCATGACGACCCTTGGTAACAACTTCGGTGGCCTCACCGCTGGTGGTAATCGTCTTTGCTGCCTGGGTTATGCTTGACGTCGGCTTCAGAGCAATACTCACTAAAATATCTTGGCCAGAACTAATACCCCCTAAAACGCCTCCGGCATGGTTTGAGCCAAAGCCTTCAGGAAAAATCTCGTCCCGATGCTCCGACCCGCGCTGCTCAATCACCTCGAAACCATCCCCAATCTCAACGCCCTTTACCGCATTAATACTCATCATGGCGCCCGCAATATCCGCATCCAACCGACTAAAAACCGGCTCGCCTAGACCCGGCATCACGCCCTCGGCAACGATATTGATTCTTGCCCCCACGGAGTCCCCATCTCTGCGCAATTGATCAATGAGCGCCGCCATCTCGTCAACGCAAGCTGCATCCGGGCAGAAAAACGGGTTTTGATCCACAAAGTCCCAGTCAAAGTCCCTGACGTGGATCGTACCCATCTGCGCCAGATAACCGCGAATTTTAATGCTGTGGTTTACCATAAGATATTTCTTTGCAATCGCGCCAGCCGCGACCCGCATCGCCGTCTCCCGAGCCGATGACCGGCCGCCGCCCCGATAGTCGCGGACGCCGTACTTCTGTTGGTAGGTGTAATCTGCATGCGCGGGCCGAAAAAGGTCCTTGATGGCGCTATAGTCCTTCGACTTTTGATCTTCATTCTCGATCAAGAGGCCGATACTGGTTCCCGTCGTGACCCCTTCGAACACACCGGATAGAATTTTAACCTGATCAGGCTCCTGCCGCTGCGTTGCATATTTTGACGTGCCAGGCCTGCGACGATCCAAATCCCCCTGCAGATCCGCCTCACAAAGCGGCATTCCAGGCGGACAGCCGTCGATAATGCAGCCCAAGGCGGGCCCATGGCTTTCGCCGAATGTCGTCACTCGAAACATTTCTCCAATGCTGCTACCCGGCATGCGGACTCATCCTGAAAATGCGCTATTATAGACCAATGCGAGCCATGGATCCTTGCAATTTTGCAGCAAAGACTCGGCGTTACTACAGGAGGCGGTATGGAACAGGCATTTCGAACGATTCTCGAGCAGGTTGGGGAAGACCCAGAACGCGAGGGTTTACTCGACACACCCAGTCGAGCCGCGAGGGCGATGGAATTCCTAACCAAAGGCTATGGCGAGACCCTGGAAAATCTCGTCAATGAAGCGCTGTTTGCCTCAGACACCAGCGAAATGATCTTGGTTCAAGATATTGAACTGTATTCGATGTGCGAGCATCACATGCTGCCCTTTATCGGGAAATGCCATGTTGCTTACCTGCCAACCGGCCGCGTCTTGGGGCTCAGCAAAGTCGCCCGAATTGTCGACATGTATGCCAGGCGCCTGCAAATTCAAGAGAACCTGACCAAGCAAATTGCCGAGGCCATTCATTCCGTGACCGGCGCGGCGGGCGTTGGGGTCATTATCGAAGCGCAACACATGTGCATGATGATGCGTGGGGTCGAAAAGCAAAATTCTATGATGAAAACCTCAATGATGCTGGGCCAATTTCAAGCAGATCAAAGTACCCGCATGGAGTTTTTATCTATTTTGGGACTGCCGCGCTAGCGCCTCACCCAATCACGGTAACAGTATCAAATCAAGACGCTCGCTTGGTAAGCCCTCAATCGGCGCCAGGCGACCCAACCCAAATGCAGACATTTGACAGCCTAATCCGGGCTTTGCAGTCAAGGTTGTAAGCAATTCGCTGGCAAGTCGCTCTGTCGCATCAACGCCAGCGCTCGGCGTCAAATTCACATTGCCACCCGTGACCGCCAGAGCGATCTGTTGCGCTTTACCTTGAGCGCCCCCACCAGTGCGCTGCTGCCCGCACCAAAGATCAAGCGCTTCCGCCAATTCCACCTCAGAACCTACCACGTCAGACCAGGCTAATCGCAGATACCCCAATTCGGAAAACGCAGCAAACAGGCGGCTTTTCAGACTCGGCGCCGCCGAGACGACTGACTCGACCCGATAGTGAACCGCCTTATTGGACCGCTTTGAACCATAGACCAACCAATAAGTCTGTGATTGCACCGCCTTACCAACCCAATAGAATTGAGTGCTTTCCGGGCCGTACAATTTGGGCTGACCAAAAACCGCATTCGCCCACTCATTACTGCTACCGCAACCCCGGCCAACGCATTCAAACAAACGCTCATAACCCTCGTCCACTGCTCGATCAAGAGATGCCATCACTTCTTCTAGGGTCGCATCATCGTCTGCTTTATAGGTTTGTCCTTGCAACACGCCCTGAACCATCTGATATTCATCTCGGCTTAGGCTATTGCTAATTTTCTTGAGCCGGCTCAGAAAAATCTTGTGGCGCTCAACTGGGCCAGCCTGGCTGACCTCAACCACCTCTGAGGCGATATCGAGTTCGAGTGCAATGACCGCATTCGACCAACCCAGCCCACTCACCATTGTTAAAATGAGGATAAAGTAGGCCGATTTTTGCTCTAGAATATTAAAACTCATAGTTGCCACTCTAATTGATGTTGATGACGGCTTGGTGCGCCTGGAAACAGTTTCAAGCCAAAGACACTGGCGGTCTTTGGAAACACGTCACAACCCGTTAAGTCGTGAATCAAACGGCCAATTAACGGCATATGAAAAACCCATATCACGGGCCGCGCCTCAGCTAAAAGCCAGGCAACTAATTGATCCGAATCACCCGAGGGTACCAGTTCAGCCGACTCGGGCAGAAGCGGTAAATTAAGCACTTCTGACACAATCTCCGCCGTCTGACGCGCCCTCAAATAAGGGCTCGAACGCACACCTTGCGCTGATGGGGATTTTTTCGCAAGTTTGTGTGCCGCAGCCTGGACCGCCGCGCTCCCCCACTGCGTTAAGGGCCGCGCGGTGTCTTTTCCTGCAAGCGCCCGCGCCTCGCCATGGCGCATCAACACGACATCAATCGTCTCAGCATCTGGGCTTACAGCATTAACCATTCACGTCTCGATCATCCGTTTTGGGTTGCGGTTAATTCCAGCAAGATCTTATTCAACCGCTGGACATAACTTGCAGGGTCTTTCAATTGGCTACCTTCCGCGAGTAGCGCTTGATCGAACAAAACTTGGGTTAGGCTCTTAAAGCGATCCACATCAACCTCTTCATCCAAGCGCTGGACCAAGGGGTGGCCGACGTTGATCTCAAAAATGCGTTTGGCCTCGGGCACATCTTGGCCTGCTTGCGCCAGAATACGCCGCATTTGCATCCCCATTTCATCCTCTGCAACCACCAAACATGCGGGGGAATCGGTCAAACGATGGCTGACTTTGACTTCAGAAACGGCATCGCCCAATTCAGTCTTAACGCGCTCAAGTAGACCCTTCATGGCCTCCTCAGTTTCTGCTTGAGCCGCTTTGCTTTCAGGATCGGCTTCACCGAGATCCAATGACCCCTTTGCGACATCCTGCAGGGGCTTACCATCAAAGTCCATCAGGTGACCAACCAGCCATTCATCGATTCGGTCCGACAACAGCAAGACTTCTACGCCTTTTGCTCGGAACACCTCCAGATGCGGGCTGTTCGCTGCTGTGGCATGGTTGTCTGCAGCAACATAATAGATCTTTTCTTGATCCGGTTTCATTCGAGCAACATAGTCCGCCAAAGACTGATTTTGAGTTGCCTGGCCCGTCTCCGTCGTCGCAAATCGCAGTAACGCCGCAATCTTTTCTTTGTTTGCAAAATCTTCTGCTGGGCCTTCTTTTAAGACTTGCCCAAATTCCGCCCAAAAACTTTGGTAGGCTTCGGGATCTTTCTTAGCCAGCTTTTCAAGGGTATCTAGCGCTCTTTTAGTCAGGGCCGACTTCATCGACTCAATAGCCGGGTCCTTTTGCAGAATTTCCCGGGACACATTTAGGGACAGGTCGTTGGAATCAACCACCCCTTTTATAAACCGGAGATACAAGGGTAGAAACTGCTCGGCCTCATCCATGATGAAAACCCGTTGCACATACAGCTTCAAACCCTTGGGGGCTTCCCGATTCCAGAGATCAAAAGGCGCCTTGGCAGGAACAAAAATCAAACTGGTGTAATCCAGTTTGCCTTCAACCCGATTATGACTCCACGTCAGGGCGTCCTGAAAATCGTGCGCAATGTGCTTATAAAAATCTTGGTATTCCTCGTCCTTCACCTCAGATCGAGACCGAGTCCACAGCGCCGTCGCACTATTAACGACTTCTTCTGTCGCAGCCTCGTCATCTTTTTCAGCTGGTTTTAAGATCGAAACCGGCACGGACACATGATCGGCATACTTTTTAATGACATTCTGCAGACGCCAATAATCTAAAAACTCTTCGTGTTCGCTTTGCAAATGCAAGATAACGCAGGTACCACGCTCAGTTTTATCGATGGTTTCAATTTCATAATCGGCCTCACCGGTCGACGCCCATCGAACACCCTCGGATTCGGCATCGCCGGCCCGCCGGGTCTCTACAACAACTTTTTTTGCAACAATAAAAGCAGAATAAAAACCAACCCCAAACTGACCAATTAATTGTGAATCCTTTTTCTGATCACCCGTTAAACCCGACAAGAATTCCGCCGTGCCGGATTTTGCAATAGTCCCCAAATGACTCACAACATCTGCGCGGTTCATGCCGATCCCATTGTCGATAAACGACAACGTTTTCTGCTCTGCATCGGCAATGACTCGAATTTGGTAATCCGCACCCTCATCCACCAAGGCTTCGTTGGATAACGTTTGAAACCGAAGCTTATCGATCGCATCGGATGCATTGGAGATCAACTCCCTTAAAAAGATTTCTTTATTGGAGTACAGAGAATGAATCATCAGCTGAAGCAATTGCTTCGCCTCAGTCTGAAACCCGAGCGTTTCTTTTTCAGTTGCATCCGTCATGGCTTACCTCGCTATTGTTATCGATGTAAAAGTGGGGGTTCGTTGAGTGAATTCAACCCCCCTGCTGATATTTGAGATCAAAAAAAAGCGGCTATTAGCCGCTTTTTTTTATGAGCAAACGACTAAGACCAGCCCGTCGCCTCTTTCAACGCATCGCCAATCGAGGCAAGACTTTTAACCGTCACAACACCTGCCGCTGTCAGCGCTGCAAATTTATCATCGGCTGTGCCCTTACCACCGGCGATGATCGCGCCAGCATGGCCCATGCGCTTACCAGGCGGCGCCGTAACACCGGCAATGTAACCCACAACCGGCTTGGTAACATGCGCCTTGATGTACTCCGCTGCCTCTTCTTCTGCGTTTCCGCCAATCTCACCCACCATGACAATTGCCTCGGTGCCTGGATCGTTCTCGAACAGCTCGAGCACGTCAATGAAATTGGTTCCAGGAATTGGGTCTCCGCCAATCCCAACACACGTACTCTGACCAAACCCTAGATCCGTCGTCTGTTTGACCGCCTCATAGGTCAGGGTACCGGATCGAGAAACAATACCCACTCGACCTGGCAAGTGGATATCGCCTGGCATGATTCCAATCTTGCATTCCCCTGGCGTGATCACACCCGGACAGTTCGGCCCAATCAGTCGAATCCCTAATTCATCAACCCGGACCTTCACAGCAAGCATATCCAGCGTCGGCAATCCCTCTGTAATGCAGACGATTAGCTTAATCCCCGCCTCAGCCGCCTCCAAAATACCATCTTTAGCAAACGCCGCCGGCACATAGATAACGGTTGCGTCGGCGCCGGTTTCGGCAACCGCCGCGGCAACGGTGTCAAAAACCGGCAGCCCCAAATGGGTCTGCCCGCCCTTGCCAGGCGTTATGCCACCCACCATTTGAGTCCCATAGGCGATCGACTGTTGCGAATGCAGCGTGCCTTGAGCACCGGTGAATCCTTGACAAATAACCTTCGTTTGCTTACTGACTAAAACGCTCATTGTGCTCCTCCTGCTGCCTTTACAACTTGTTCAACCGCATCCGTCAGGCTGGTTGCCGCAATCACTTCAACGTCGCTTTCAGCCAACGTTTTGACACCGAGCTCTGCGTTATTGCCTTCAAATCTAACAACAACCGGAACACTCACACCGACCTCTTTAACCGCTCCGATAATGCCCTCAGCAATAATGTCGCAACGGACGATCCCGCCAAAGATATTGATCAGGACCGCCTTAACCGCCGTATCCGACAAGATGATCTTAAAGGCTTCGCTCACCGCTTCCTTGGTGGCACCGCCGCCAACATCCAAGAAATTTGCAGGTTGTCCCCCAAACAGTTTAACCAAATCCATCGTTCCCATGGCCAATCCAGCACCGTTCACCATACAGCCGATGTTGCCTTCAAGGGCGACGTAATTCAGTCCAAACTTGGCAGCTTGCGCCTCACGTTCATCTTCTTGAGAAGCATCATTCATCAAGGCAAGCGCCTTCTGGCGATACAGGGCATTACCATCGATCGAGACCTTCGCATCGAGGCAATGAATATCGCCAGCCTCGGTCACAACCAAGGGGTTAATCTCAAGCAAAGACAAATCGCGCTCAACAAACAGCTTCGACAGCGTGACAAACACCTGCGCAAACTGATTAATCTGTTTGCCTTCAAGACCCAGCTTAAACGCCATCTCACGACCCTGGTAGGCCTGCCCACCCAACGCCGGGTCAATCACCGCCCGGAGAATTTTTTCAGGCGTTTCTTCAGCAACTTGTTCAATTTCAACGCCCCCTTCCGTGGACGCCATAAAGACGACCCGCCGGCTGGAGCGATCAATCACCGCACCTAAATACAATTCACGTGCAATATCAGTGCAGGTTTCGACAAAAATCTTAGAAACAGGCTGGCCATGCTCGTCTGTTTGAAAGGTCACTAAATTGGTTCCAATCAAACTGTCGGCAAACGCTTTGATCTCATCAAAGTCAGAAAACAGCTTCACACCACCGGCTTTACCACGGCCCCCGGCATGCACTTGCGCCTTAACAACCCATCGGTCACCGCCAATTTTCTTGGCTGCTGCCACGGCTTCATCACCGCTGTCTACAGCAATACCCTCCGAAACGGGCAGACCATATTCAGAGAACAATTGCTTGGCTTGGTACTCATGAAGATTCATATACTGCTTCCCTTTGGTTCATTGTAATCGTTGCTAATTTGTCGCGGCATTAGCGCTTTTCACTGCGTTCTTCGCCGCTAATGTCCTTTATTACCGGGCGCTTTTAGCTTTTATCTTTTAGCTTTTAGCTTTGCGCGTTTAGCTCTGCGCTATTCCAGGTGCCCTGCCCGCAAGTTTATGGCGTTTCCCGATCTTCTTTTATTTCGCCTTCTCGCTTTTATTTCGCTTTCTCGCTTTTATTTCGCTTTCTCGCTTTTATTTCGCTTTCTCGCTTTTGGTCCGCTTTCTCGCTTTTGGCCCGCTTTCTCGCTATGTCCGCCACTCGCATAGGATTGCTGCGTGTTTAAACCGTGACGGTCTTACCAACATCACACGCGTGCTGTTAAGCACTGTTTGGCGCTGGGTGAACACCGTTTTTGACCTTTTTTGACGAACCCTTTCCGCGAACGCCGCCAGAAATGTGCGAGCTGCGCCATAAGGCAAACCACGTTGCGCCCTTTTCTTTCACCTCTCTTTTGAAGCCCGCAACCCAAGCCGTCAGCCTAGCGCCGCCTCAACATCCGTTCTCAGCGCCGTTTTCGGTGTGCAATATGAATGGCATGACCAGAAACTGCAAGTGCCGCTTCATGCAAGCCTTCAGACAGCGTCGGGTGAGCAAACATGGTGAGACCAAGATCTTCCGCAGATGCCCCAAATTCCATTGCAATGACGGCTTCTGCAATCATTTCTGAGCAATGCGCGCCGATCATGTGGACACCCAAGACGCGGTCCGTCGCAGCATCAGCGATTACCTTGATCAAACCCGCTGTCTCATTACTGGCCATAGCGCGACCACTAGCTGCCAATGGAAATACGCCAACCTTCACCGCTGTTTCCGCGGCGCTGAGCTCGGCTTCAGTCGCGCCAACCCAGGCAATTTCCGGATGGGTATAAATCACCCAAGGCACCGTTTCATAATTGACTTGTGGTTTACCGCCCGCAATCCGCTCGGCAACCATAACCCCCTCTTCCATTCCCTTGTGCGCAAGCATTGCCCCCCGAACGGCATCGCCAACCGCGTAGACGCCCGCACAAGTCGTTTCACAAACCTCGTTCACTTCAATCAATCCTCGGTCATCGACGACAACGCCAGCATCCAAGGCAATCAGGCCTTTCGTTTCTGCCCGCCTGCCGACCGCGACGATCAGGCGGTCAACCGTTAATTTCTGGGTTCCGTCCCCGTCTTCATAGATCACCTCAACGCCGGACTTCTTGATTTTGCTGCCCGTCACTTTGGCACCCAGCCGAATTTCGAGGCCCTGCTTTTTATAGAGCTTTAAGGCTTCTTTTGAGATTTGTTCGTCCGCCGTTGGTAAAAAAGAAGGCATCGCTTCAAGCAGAACCACTTTGGCGCCCAGCCTGCTCCAAACACTACCGAGTTCTAAACCAATCACCCCCGCACCAATCACACCTAGCGTTTTCGGCACTGCGTCAAAAGCCAGCGCTCCGGTGGAGTCGACGATCATTTCGTCGTCTCTCACACAAGCTGGGATATCAACCGGGTTGGACCCTGGCGCCAAAATAATATGCGCCGCGGCAATCGTACTAACCTGACCAGCTGCATCCGTTACCTTTAATATTTTACCCGCTAGCAGCGTTGCCGTACCCGTCACGACTTCAACCCTGTTGGATTTTAATAACCCCGCCACACCCTTGGTTAAGTTTTGAACGATCAAATCTTTGTGGCGCTGCATCTGCGCCACATCCAGGGCAAGTCCCTGGGTCATAATCCCCAAATCCTCGAATTCAGACTGCGCCTGACTAAATTTGTGAGACGTATCCAATAACGCTTTTGAGGGAATGCATCCAACATTTAAGCAGGTTCCACCCAGCACCGCCTGACCGCTGGCATCCACCCAGCGATCGATGCAAACCGTTTTCAAACCTAACTGCGCGGCGCGGATAGCAGCGTGATACCCAGCAGGCCCTGCGCCAACGACCGCCACATCAAATTGTTTGCTCATGGTTCTTCCTTTAAATATCTAACAGGATCCTCGCGGGTTCTTCGAGAAAATCCTTAACGGTAACTAAAAACCGAACCGCTTCTTGACCATCAATCAATCGGTGATCATAAGACAAGGCCAAATACATCATCGGGCGAATCACGACCTCGCCATCAATCGCCATCGGTCGATCTTGAATTTTGTGCATACCCAGAATCGCGGTCTGCGGCGGGTTTAATATGGGCGTCGACAACATTGAACCAAACACCCCGCCATTCGAAATAGTGAAGGTGCCACCCGTCATCTCATCAATACTCAACTGAGCATTCTTTGCTTTGACCCCATACTGACCAATCTGATCCTCGATCTCAGCAAGCGTTAAGCTATCAGCATCGCGAATCACCGGAACCACCAACCCTCTCGGGGACGACACGGCAACCCCCACGTCTTGATAACCGTGATATACAACATCTGCGCCATCGATGGAGGCATTCACACCTGGGAAGCGTTTGAGCGCCTCAGTACAGGCTTTCACAAAAAAGGACATAAACCCCAACCGGGTTCCATTGTGGGCTTTTTGAAACGCCTCTTTATATTGCTTGCGCAGCGACATAATCGCGGTCATGTCCACTTCATTGAACGTCGTGAGCATGGCGGCATTCTGCTGCGCTTCAACCAAGCGTTTAGCAATACTCGCGCGAAGCCGAGTCATCGGCACACGGCGCTCGATCCGGTCGCCTGAGGCAGCCCGATCAACCCCAGCAGGCACTGTCATATTTGTTGCAACCGAAATCGGGTTTTCAGAACCGATTTGTTGCGCCCGGGCCACCGCTTGCAAAACGTCTTCCTTATTGATGAGACCATTTTTACCGGTGCCAACTATAGATGCTAAGGCAATGCTCGACTCTTCCGCGAGTTTCCGAGCAGACGGGCTCGCTGACGGCGTCATCGCCGCCGCCGAAGACGAGGTCGTTGACGAAGCCGAACTCGGTTGGCTCTCATCTGCGTCTTGCCCAGCCCCGTCAGCTGAACCCTCAGTTTCATTTTCACCTGCTTCAAATTCGGCTAAGCATTCCTCGGAACCCACTACCGCGCCAACCGCTTTTAGGATCTTGGTCAGCCGGCCAGCGGATGGCGCCACCACTTCTAAGACCACTTTATCGGTCTCGATATCGACCAGGATTTGATCCCGAGCAACCCACTGCCCGACCGCAACATGCCAAGTGGCAACCTCACCGTCTGCAATCGACTCTGGAAATACGGGTGCGTTTATGTCCATGCGCTCTTAACTCCTGGCTTGAATCGTTTCAATTTCAGCGAACTCACCGTTTAAAGCCAGTGAGACCAAAGCATCCTGCTGTGCCTGGTGCAGGCCCATATTGCCCGCAGCGGCAGCCGCCGATGCCGCCCTACCCGCATACTTGAGATGTAGTTCTGCGACGTGGTTTTGTAATGCGCGCCGAATATGATGTTGGCTGCTATACCATGCACCCTGATTCATCGGCTCCTCTTGGCACCAAATGGCTTCCCTAACATTGACAAAATCCGCGAGCGCCAGGCCCAAAGCATCTTGCGGAAATGGATACAGCTGCTCAACGCGAATAATTGCGACATGATCAAGGTTCAGCCGATCGCGCTCATGCTTTAAGTCATAATAAACTTTGCCACTGCACAAGATTAAACGGGTCACTCGCTCGTAGTTTATGGCGGATAAATCCTCAGCAATGACCGTCTCAAAAGCACCGTCCGTTAAGGCCGTCAGACTGGACACCGCCTCCGGGTGGCGAAGCAGACTTTTCGGCGTTAAGACGATAAGCGGCTTTTTAGCTTGCCGGAGCATCTGCCGCCGCAACAAATGATAAATCTGTGCTGGCGTGGTCGGAACACACACTTGGATGTTGTGTTCTGCGGAGAGTTGCAAGTAGCGTTCTAGCCGGGCTGACGAGTGCTCCGGCCCTGCGCCTTCATAGCCGTGGGGTAACAACAGCGTCAACCCAGATAAACGCGCCCACTTGTGCTCGCCACTGGTTATAAATTGGTCAATCACCACTTGGGCACCGTTGGCAAAATCCCCGAACTGCGCTTCCCAAATAACGAGCGTTTTCGGGCTGGTCTGGGAATACCCATATTCAAAAGCAAGCACCGCTTCCTCTGACAAAAACGAGTCATACAAGGCGAAGTCGCCAGGCAAACCAATCGCACCAATCGGCAAGATGGCCTCATCGGTCAGCTGGTCATGCAACACGGCATGGCGATGGGCAAAGGTTCCGCGCCCAACGTCTTGCCCCGTTAGCCGAACATTATGGCCCTCGCTCAAAAGCGTGGCATAGGCCATCATCTCTGCAAATCCCCAGTTGCAGGCCAGCTCCCCTGACCCCATTAAGGCTCGGTCTTTGAGAATTTTATCGACCTGGCGATGCACTGTAACCGAACACGCAAGATTATCGATCGCACCGGAAAGCGCTTTAAATTGCGCACTGTCAAATCGGGTATCAACCGGAGTGTCCCAATCTCGACCCAAATAGGGCGTCCAGTCAACATACAAACTCGCATTGGGCTCTTTGAGATAATCCCAAGCCACCGCATTGCCTTCATCTAAAGCGTCTCGATAAGCAATGATTCGTCGCTCGTACTCGGCCAGTTCAATGGCGCCCTCATGAATCAGCTTTTGTGAAAATTGCGCGAGTGTCGTCGGATGCGCGCGGATTGTTTCGTACATTTTTGGCTGGGTGATTGCTGGCTCATCGCCTTCGTTATGCCCTCGACGTCGATAGCAAACGATATCAATGACGACATCCTTCTTAAATCGCATTCGATAGTCGAGCGCCATTTGGGACACAAACAAAACGGCAACTGGGTCATCACCGTTTACATGGAAGATTGGGGCTTGCACCATTTTTGCGACTTCCGTGCAATAACGCGCCGACCGAGCGTCCTCACGTTTACTAATGGTGTAACCGATCTGATTATTAATAATAATGTGCAGCGTCCCACCCGTATAAAAGCCTCGGGTTTGAGACATTTGAAAGGTCTCCATGACAACCCCCTGACCCGCAAAGGCTGCATCACCATGAACGTTGATGGCAAGCACCTTGTCACCGACCGAGTCCCCGCGCCGGTCCATTCTAGCGCGAACAGATCCTGCGATAACGGGTGCCGCGATCTCAAGATGGCTCGGATTAAATCCAAGCGCCAAGTGCATTTCGCCACCGGGCGTCATCAGGTTAGAGGAGAACCCTTGATGATATTTAACGTCGCCTGACCCTTCTGAGGGCTGATAGCGTCCTTCGAACTCATCAAACAGTGCTGCTGGATCTTTTCCAAGCAGATTAACCAAAACGTTTAATCGTCCTCTGTGCGCCATACCGATCACGGTTTCAACGACACCCGATGACCCTGCTCGATGGATCAGTTCTGCCAAACAACAGATAAATGTTTCGGCGCCTTCAAGTCCAAACCGTTTGGTACCAGGATATTTTTTGCCCAGATAGAGCTCGAGTCCTTCGGCGGCAAGGATTCGATCAAGCAGCCGTCGTTTGGTGCCATGGCCATAGTACGGCTTGGTCCGCGTGCTCTCCATGCGTTCCTGCACCCAGGATAATTCCTCTTGGTCGGAGATATGCATGTATTCCGCGCCAATGGATCCGCAGTAGGTTTCTTCCAGCGCTGCCACGATTTCGGACAGGGGCGCCTCGGACTCACCCATAGCCAGCGAACCAACCTGGAAGCGAGTATCTCGATCCGCATCTGACAAACCATGATATTCAAGCGTGAGCGACGGCACATCTTCTTTTATTTCAAGGCCAAGCGGATCAAGATCGGCCCGCAGATGTCCTCGGCGACGATAACCGTTGATCAACTCGCCGACGGCGAACTGTTTGCGCTCATGATTGGCTGAAATCGAAGACGCAGAGGCAGGTACAACCCGCGCTTGGTTTTTGGCTAAGAGTAGGAAATGGTCTCGGACTGTGGCGTGAGACAGATCCTGGCTTGCAGCGCTAGGATCTACCTTTGGGAGCTGATCGAAGTAGGCCCGCCAAGCCCCTGGGCAGCCCTCTGGGTTAACAAGGTAATCCTCGAATAGCGCTTCCACATAGGCGGCATTACTGCCAGAGATGTGCCCGCTTTGCCACATCGATTCCATGGAGCCTTGGGACATGTTCGACAACTCTGTTTTCAAAGCCGCCTATTGTAGCCAACCTAGCCGTCGATCGATATCTCTTCGCACAGAAAAATGACCAAATTTGATTAAACTGCTCGTTCCATCAACATATTACGAATGTGACCAATGGCCCGAGTTGGGTTCAATCCCTTGGGGCAAACGCTCACGCAGTTCATGATGCCGCGACAGCGAAACACACTGAAGGGATCTTCAAGGTCACTTAATCGCGCCTCGGTTGCCGTGTCACGACTATCGGCTATAAACCGATAAGCCTGAAGCAAGCCTGCTGGACCAATGAATTTATCAGGATTCCACCAAAAACTCGGGCAAGACGTTGAGCAACAGGCACACAAAATACACTCATACAGGCCGTCCAGTTTCTCTCGATCTTCCGGGCTCTGCAGACGCTCCATCTTTGGTGGCAGCGTATCGTTTATAAGGTACGGTTGGACTTTCTTGTAATTATCATAGAATTGGGTCATGTCGACGACCAAGTCTCGAATAACCGGCAGTCCGGGCAACGGACGAAGCTTCAATTTCCCGCCGCGCGCAACTTCCGATACGGGCGTAATACATGCCAGACCGTTCTTGCCATTCATGTTGACCCCGTCAGAGCCACAAACCCCCTCCCGACAGCTGCGCCGATAGGTCACCGACGCATCTTGTTCTTTAATGAGCGCCATAACATCCAACACCATGAGATCACGGCCTTCGGGGATCTCCACCGTGTAATCTGACATGTAGGGCCGATCGTCGGTCTCTGGGTTATATCGATATATACTGACTTGCATAATCTGTCCTTCGTCCAAAGCGTTTTTATTTTCAAATCGTTTTTAACTTCAAAGCGTTTTTGGTTTCAAAGCGCGCCTTTGTCTGTCGCGCTCGCTTCTCGTTTTCTAATGCGCTGGGCCATACTCAGCGTCAATACCTTCAAGTCGGTTTACAGGCCAGTGCCTTGCCTCGCCTCATTTCAGAGTTAACGCACCCTCTTTCAAATGATTTCAGGTCGGGCTCGAACCCAACCTAACGGAGCCATCAGGCTAAACAGGCTCTTCTAAGGCGCGTTCTATCCGGCGCGGGCTTGCCATGGCGGGTTACGCCACGACACCCCTTTTAGTTCCCTAGTACTTTCGAATCATCGGCTCCATCGTGTCCATGATTTTTGGACTAAAATTCACGGCGCGCTGACTCAACTGCTTTGTTTCTGGCGAATAAATCGAATGCGCCAACCAATTCTCATCATCGCGCTCTTGGAAATCATCCCGAGCATGGGCACCCCGACTCTCGCGACGGCCCTCAGCGCTGAATGCGGTTGCTTCAGCGATTTCTAAAAGATTGTCCAACTCTAGCGCTTCCAACCGCGCCGTATTGAACGCCATTGATTTGTCCCCGAGATAGGCGTCCCCAATCCGCGCTCTAAGTTCCTCGAGCTTCTTAATGCCTTCTTGCATCGGCGCCTCCTTGCGGAACACCCCAAAATTCAGTTGCATACATTCTTGAAGCTCGCGCTTTAGCTGAGCGGGTGCCTCACCCGTTGAGGTTGACGCATTCCATCGCCCTAACCGCCCCATCGCTTGCTCGACATCCGAGTCGCTCGAGGCTTGCAATTCAATGCCTGAAGTCAACGCTTGATTAATATAAAGGCCAGCGGACCGACCAAAAACGACCAAATCCAACAAGGAATTTCCACCCAAACGATTAGCGCCGTGAACCGAAACGCAGGCTGCCTCACCAACGGCATAGAGCCCATCAACGATTTTGTCTTGCCCATTGGCATCAATCGTAATTGCCTGACCATGAATGTTGGTGGGCAAGCCGCCCATCATATAGTGACAGGTCGGAACAACTGGAATGGGCTCCTTGACCGGATCAACATGTGCAAAGGTCTTGGATAATTCCACAATCCCAGGGAGTCTTGAATGCAGGATGTCCTCACCCAGATGGTCTAGTTTAAGAAGCACATGATCGCCGTTCGGACCGGCACCACGACCTTCCAAAATCTCGAGCACCATACTCCGAGCCACTACATCCCGACCCGCCAGATCCTTGGCATTCGGTGCATAGCGCTCCATGAACCGCTCGCCATCTTTATTAACCAGATAGCCGCCCTCACCGCGGCAACCCTCGGTGACCAATGTACCAGCCCCCGCTATCCCGGTGGGATGAAACTGCCACATCTCCATGTCTTGCTGCACGAATCCGGCTCTTAGCGCCATGCCGGTGCCATCGCCCGTGTTCATCAACGCGTTGGTGGTCGAGGCATAGATTCGGCCCGCGCCACCTGTGGCCAATACGGTTGCTTTCGACTTAATGTAAGAAACCTCACCCGTCTCCATACAAATCGCAATCACACCTGTGACGGCACCGGCTGCATTTTTCACCAAGTCGACAGCGAACCATTCACTAAAAATAGTGGATCCGGCTGCGATATTGCCTTGATACAAAGTGTGCAGCAGCGCATGACCGGTTCGATCCGCCGCGGCGCAGGTTCTTGCGGCTTGCCCGCCCTTACCAAAATCTTTGCTTTGACCCCCAAACGGGCGCTGATAGATGCGGCCATTTTCCTTTCTTGAAAACGGTAGTCCCATGTGTTCGAGTTCAAAAACCGCCTCAGGCCCCACACTGCACATATATTCAATCGCATCTTGGTCACCAATATAATCAGAGCCCTTGACGGTGTCGTACATATGCCAGCGCCAATCATCGTCTGGGTCCTCACTCGCAATCGCGCAGGTAATGCCGCCTTGAGCCGAGACGGTATGAGACCGCGTTGGGAATACCTTGGACACCACCGCCGTCTTATGACCGGACTGCGCCAACTGCAGCGCCGTGCGCAAACCCGATCCGCCGCCGCCCACGATGATGGCGTCGAATTCCAATGTTGGTAGATTAGACATTATTAATTACCCCACAAAATTTTGATGCCCCAGAGCAAATAGGCCAGAATCGCAAGCAGGCAGACCGACTGATAAATCGAACGAAGTCGATCCCCTTTCGGCCCCATCGTGCGCGCTCTCAAGTAGTCTGTGCCCACTGTCCACATTCCGATCCAAGCGTGCGCGCAGGTCGCAATCAAGGTCACGAGTGTCGCCAGCTGCATCCAAGTCGTGCTAAAAAGTGCGGCCCAAACCGCAAACGACATCTCGTCTGAGATGAGCATAAATCCCAGCAAATACAACGTATAAACCCCCATCACGACCGATGAGCCACGCTGAATATACCAATCACTGACCCCATTTTTAGATAGGCCTGTTACTTGTGTAACCATATTCTTTCTCCTGCTCTTTGCTACGCGCTGGGACGTCAACTAGATGATAAGTTGCTTAGATAATCCAAACCGTCACCAAAGCAATTAAAATGGCGGACACGACCAAGGTAATGTAGGCCGCTCGTGTTCCAGCGACGAGACTCTCTGAGTCACTTCCGTCCATTATTAAATGCTTTACGCCAGCCACAAAGTGATAGGCCAAAGCGGCCAGCACAACCCAGGCAATGCCCTTACCAATCGGGGTCGCCAAACTGGCTTTGAGCCCCTCGAATTCAGCGGGTGAGGACAATGACACTTCAAGCCCATAGAGTAACAAACCAAGCCCAACAAAAAGCACCACCCCAGCGATCCGATGGGAGATCGACGCAAGGGCTATAATCGGCCAGCGGAACTGGAGCAGATCACCGATACCGACATTGATAGGTCTTTTATCTTGCTTCATGGTTTTGTCTCTCCCAATCTGATTGAACGCAATAGGCGAATCCTTTCCTACGACGCTCTAATTCTGCCAAGGATGGATCCGATCAAGAAGTATTATTGACCGGGTTGATGGCAAGACAGAGGTAGAACAATCGTCCCGAAGGTTTGATCCCAAGCGACCGGCCGCTTGCAGAATCGCGGCAATCATAGTGCTTGCCCAGCAAAAAGACAAACCGCTTTGAGACAACCGATCAGGGCGGAAGGCTTTACATCCAAGACCCATTTTGATTACATGTACCACCCGTTTTGCTCGAGGTTGGATCGTTTAGATCCGACGGCACAAGGCGCCGATTAAGCTGGAATGAGTAAGCTATGAAACACACTGTTCAAATCACGATTGATGGCAAAACCACCGACCTTCCCGTTCTGGAAGCCACAGCGGGACTGGATGTCGTCGATGTCCGAAGCCTAATTAGTCAGGGTGTCTACACTTATGACCCTGGGTTTTTATCTACCGCAGCGTGCGACTCCACAATCACTTATATCGATGGGGACGCGGGCATTTTAACCTATTGCGGCTATCCCATCGAACAACTTGCAGACCACTCAGAGCATCTCGAGGTCTGCTACTTACTGCTCCACAGCGAACTACCGACGGCGGCACAATTACACCAATTTAAGTCCGACATTACGGATCGCATGCCGGTTGATCCCCAGTTTGCGCAAATCTTCAACGGCTTTACGCAAACCTCGCACCCCATGTCCATGTTGTGTGCGGCGGTTGCGGGTCTTGCGTCGCTATTTCATGAAGGCCTGGACATTTACAATCCCGATCACCGTCTTGAATCGGCCATGCAATTGATTGCAAAAATTCCGACGCTCGCAGCCATGAGCTATCGAAAATCAATCGGCGCAACATTTGTCGACCCGGATCCGGCCTTAGGCTATGCCGAAAACTTTCTGAATATGTGCTTTGGGGAAACTGGCCGAGCCAGCCAAGTCAGTCCAACGCTTGCGCATGCGCTGGATAAAATATTCATCCTGCATGCCGATCATGAACAAAATGCGTCGACTTCAACCGTGCGCCTGGCGGGTTCTACCGAGGCCAACCCCTATGCTGCCATTGCGGCAGGGATTGCGGCGCTATGGGGCCCCTCTCACGGCGGCGCGAATGAGGCTGTTTTGGATATGCTAAACGAGATTGGCGATCTCAGCCGCGTCGGCGAATATGTCGACAAAGCCAAAGACAAAGAAGACCCCTTTAAATTAATGGGCTTTGGCCACCGGGTTTATAAAAATTTTGATCCTCGAGCAACCGTCATGCAAGCCAGCTGCCAGGCTGTTTTGGCAGAACAAGGCGTTGAAGAAGAACCCTTATTGAAGGTTGCCAGCGCCCTAGAAAAAATTGCGCGAGAAGAGGCCTACTTTATTGACCGCAAGCTCTACCCCAATATTGATTTTTATTCAGGCATTACCCTCAAAGCAATGGGGATTCCAACCCCAATGTACACCGCTTTATTTGCACTCGGAAGAATGCCCGGCTGGATCGCACATTGGTCTGAGATGCTCAGCTCGCCCTTTAAAATTGGTCGACCCAGACAATTGTATCTCGGTCCAGTCAAGCGCGACTATGTCCCTATGGACCAGCGCTAATCCCTGATTAACCGACCTGCACCCCTGTACCTAAATTGATGAATAAGGATAAATTGTGAGTCTAACTGCTGTTATCGAAACCAACAAAGGCACCATCAATATTGAGTTGTTTACTGATCAAACGCCGATCACGTGTGCGAATTTCGTAAACCTCATTCAAAAAGGTTATTACGATGGCCTCAGCTTCCATCGCGTTATTAGCGACTTTATGATCCAAGGTGGGTGCCCCCTCGGGACCGGCACGGGTGGGCCTGGCTATCGTTTCGAGGATGAGTTTTCAGATGATTTAAAACATGATCGCGCTGGGATCTTATCAATGGCCAACGCGGGTCCTGGCACCAACGGCAGTCAAATTTTTATTACTCACGGGCCAACGCCACATTTAAACGGTGGTCACACCGTTTTTGGGGCGGTCAAAAGTGATAGCGATCAAGCCGTCGTGAATGATATTCGGATGGGCGACACCATGATTAAGGTCCACATTGAAGGGGATACCGAGACCCTCCTAACCGGCCAACAAGCGAACTTGGATCAGTGGAACGCAGCCCTGTCGGACGCCTTCCCAGACCTGTAATGCTGATTGGGACGGCACGCATCCCGACCAGCCGGCAACCTTTATGAACGGCGTCATTCTTGACGCCCAAAGTCTGGGCCGGGGAATCGACCTTGGCCCTATCTTGACCCAACTCACCGCCTGGTCCACCTACCCCGCGACACAAGAAAAAGACCTTTTAGACCGCGTTGAGCACGCGGACGTCGTACTCACCAACAAGGTGATGTTATCGCGCGAGGTCCTTCGTCACGCCAAACACCTCAAGCACATTAGCGTCATGGCGACCGGAACCAACAATATTGATCTTGCTGCCGCAAGCGAACAGGGCATTAGCGTGTCCAATGCGGTCGGCTACGCGACGCCGTCGGTCTCGCAACATGTCCTGACGCTGATACTGAATCTCGTGACAAACATGCCGCGCTATTTGCAGGACACGCAAACCGGCCAATGGCAAAAGAGTCCCGTCTTCTGCCGGCTTGATCATCCGATTATCGAGCTATCCGGTAAAACACTCGGCATTATCGGTCTCGGTGAATTGGGCCAGGCCGTTGGCAAGCTGGCGCAAGCTTTTGGGATGACCGTAATCGCAGCGAGCGCCCATTTGGGCCCCCCATCCAATCCAACGCCTCCGAACATTACCCGATGCGACCTCCCAACCCTCTTGCGACGTGCCGATGTGATTTCACTGCATTGCCCATTAACGGCAGACACTGAGAACCTGATTAATGCCGCAAGCCTTGCTGCTATGAAACCCTCTGCTTTCTTAATTAATACGGCTCGTGGCGCCTTAGTGGACAGTCAGGCGTTGCTGAAAGCGTTAGAGGCAGGTCACATCGCGGGCGCGGCGCTCGATGTCTTGGCAATCGAGCCGCCAACCCTTCAAGAATCACTCCTTCAGGTTGCCCGCCCGAACTTGTTAATCACGCCGCACAATGCTTGGGGCGCACTTGAATCACGGCAACGTTTGATTCAGCAAATGGCGGGCAATATTCGAGGATTTTGCACGAACGCACCGGTCCGCCAGGTTAACGCAGCAGTGCCTTTGCCGCACTCGTAAGACCGGCTGGCGTCAGCGGATGCATCCGGCCCGCCATGGTGTTCTGAATCAGCGCGACACTTGGCCACTGCGGCCAGGCCTGCTCTGGCACTGGATTCAACCAAACAACCTGACGGCACCGATCCTGTATCCGGGTCAACCATTCAACCCCGGTCGTTGCGTTGTAATGACGCAGGCTGCCACCAACCTCCAACAGCTCCGGAAGGCCAACTTGGCCATCACCCACAATAATCATCCGGGTGTCTGAGTCTAAACGACTTAAAAACGTGGTTGTCGATAGATCAGGCGCGAGCACTCCATCATCAAATCCCGTCAACATGTCGTAGATACAATTATGAAACCGATAACACTGCAGTGATTTTAGCTCCGCTTTTACGGCGGAAAAGAGCTGATAACAAATCTCAGCATGCGCGTCCATCGATCCACCACTGTCTAACAAAAGCACCAGCTTTAATCCATTACGACGCTCGGGTCGCATTTTAATATCCAAAAAACCACCACCAGCCGCTGTTTTTTGAATCGTCTCAGAAAGGTCCAACTCCTCGATCTGTGACTGACGCACCCACTTGCGCAAATACCGTAAAGACAAGCGTAAGCTCCTAACGCCAAGAATTGCGTCATCATCCAAAGCTTGATAAGCCCGCTGCTCCCAGACCTTGCTGGCGGTGCCAAACCGACGCGCTTCTTGGTGATACCGCTCGCCGACGACCCGCGGAAACTCATGCGTCGTGCCGCGCCCTGTCTCTTGGGACTGTCCTACGCCTTGCTGACCGCCATCACCCTTCTGCCCAGGTTCTCCCGATTCTGAATCACCAGCATCGCCCTCACCTTCACCTTCACCTTCACCTTCACCACGATCTTCCGCCTGATCACTCAAGGCCCTACCCGAGGCGGCGTCAAGGCTGGCCTGCGCACGCGCTGTCTCCGACTGCGTTGCGTCAGATGCCGCCAAGTTCTCAATCGCCGGGTGTGCGGCGCCGTCTGCGGGTAACCCAGCGCGCTGACCTGCGTCGGTCACCAAACGATCCAGGTCCATTAAATGAGGCTCAGTCGCGTTGACGGGCCTTGTCATCAAACCCTGCAACAATCGCCGCAACTGCGCCTCATCCAGCTCGAGGGCTTCATGACTTGCAAGTAGGTCCGTAATGGCGCCAACTAAAATGGCGTCCGAACTATCCAGGGGTGCCGCGTCAAGGCCCGCGACAAAGACCCTAAAGGCTTGGTCAAATCGATCAAAATAGCGTTCATCTTTGACCAGACACAGCCGGGCCAGGTAATAAAACGCATCCAGGTTTGAAAAAACGACGCCCGCGTTCAGAGCCGATAATAAGTCGAGCCACTCGCCGGTCGAAACGGGCAAACGGTGGCGTCTCAATATCCCCAACAAAGACAGCAACATAACGGATCCAATCTTACAACGAACCGGCTCTTATTAACCCTGATTGCCGTCTTAAAACGGCGCATCAAGACTGTTTCAGCGCAGAATGATAAGTCTAGCAGAGACTTTTATAACGAATGCTATACTCGCTTTATGACAGACCCAATCCTCGATGATTTAAGCACGATCGCAAGCAGTCCAGGCGCTGGCTTGTCCGCTTACACGCGCGCTTTGGGACAACCGGTTTCTGAGAACGCGCTTTATTCCGGCCTGCCAAAACCAACCGCCAGTGCAGACCATCTCACCCTCGCTGCCAGAGCAGCAAAGCGTGCTGGGTTTGAACCGATGGTTATAACGAAGCCGCTTGATGCCCTGACGAATGAGGATTGTCCGTGCCTGCTGACGCTCAAAGACGATCGAGCACTGCTGATCATAAAAGTAACCGCTAGCGCGCTGATTTACCCCAGTGGCCTGCAGGCACAACCCGCAGCGATTGATAAAACGCTGGTACAAGACCGCTACGCCGGCGAACTCCTAAAGCTCAAAGCGCGCGCACCGGACGACTCTGTTCAACAGCGGTTGAATACGCACTGGTTTTGGTCGGTCATAAAGCAATCTAAAAGCCTTTATTCAGAGGTCTTCGTTGCCTCTTTGCTGGTCAATATCTTCGCATTGGCAACGCCTTTATTTGTGATGAACGTCTACGACCGGGTCGTCCCCAATCAAGCGACGAACACCCTTTGGGTATTGGCATCCGGTGTCGCCTTGGTTTTTATTTTCGACTTTGTCATGAAATCCCTCAGAGGCTATTTTCTCGATATCGCCGGTAAACGCGCTGACCTCTTATTGTCTTCTGCAACCTTTGAGCAAGTCCTCAACATGACCATGCAAGAGCATCCCAAACGGGTCGGTAGCTTTGCAAGCCAGCTTCAAGAATTTGATCAGTTCAGAGAGTTTTTCACCTCAACCACATTACTCACGCTGATTGACCTGCCTTTTGTCCTACTCTTTATTGGGTTGATTTTTGGCATTGCCGGTCCGATAGGGCTGATCCCACTGCTTGTATTGCCGATTGTTTTGCTGGTCAGCTATACCGCCCAGCGCCAGCTTCACCCGATTATCCAGGACATCTTTACAGAATCGTCCCGAAAAACCGCCCTCTTGGTTGAGACCCTGCACTCCTTGGAAATCATTAAAGCGCTCCAAGCCGAAAGTACGATGCAAGCCCGTTGGGAACAATCTCAAGACCAACTCGCAAGCCTCGGACTAAAATCGAGACTCGGTTCCCTGACAACCTTAAACCTCATTCAATTAATCTCTCAAAGCACAACAGTTGTTCTCGTCATTGCCGGGGTGTACGCCATACAAGCCGGCGAGCTGAGTATCGGTGGTCTCATTGCCTGCACCATTTTGACAGGACGGGCGCTTGCACCGATGAGCCAGATCGCAACAATTATGACCCGCTACCAACATGCGCTGGCAGCCTACGGCACCATTGACCGTTTAATGAGTTTGCCTGGGGAACGCGACTTCAAACACCAGTTCCTACATCGCGCTGATTTGAAACCGGCCGTTGAATTCAGATCGGTAAGCTTCACCTATCCGGGTCAGGCCGTGCCGGCCTTAAATTCCGTCAGCTTTCAAATAAAGCCTTATGAGAAGGTCGCAATCATTGGCCCAACCGGTTCCGGGAAAAGCACCATCGAGCGGCTTATCTCGAAGCTCTACCTACCGACCGACGGTAGCCTTTTAATCGATAACACCGATATTCACCAACTGGACCCAGCTGACTTGCGCCGAAAAATCAGCTACCTGCCGCAAGAATCAACGCTTTTAGCCGGTTCGGTTCGAGACAATATTCGCTTTGGTTTAGCCAATGCGACCGACGAGCAAATTTTGGACGCTGCCAATTTTGGCGGAATTCGGAACTACTTTGATCAGCATCCAGAAGGCTTCGATTTTCAAGTCGGCGAGCGTGGCGGCTTTTTATCTGGCGGTCAGAGACAAGGCATCGCCATCGCCCGCGCGCTGATCAACCAAGCGCCGCTGATGCTCCTAGACGAACCGACGAATGCGATGGACCGTCAGGCAGAGCTGGATTTTATTCAGCAATTACGCCACTACGGTCCGAACCGAACTTTGATTTTGATCACCCACCGGATGAACCTCTTAGAACTCGTCGACCGGGTCATCGTCATGAGAAATGGGACAGTCATGGCGGATGGCAGCAAAGAGGCCATTTTGAGTCAACTCGCTCAGAACAGTGGACCATCAGCATGACCACCAGACCGATTGACCATAGCGCCAGATTCAGCGCGCTAACCCAGACCCAGCCGCTCAGTCATCTAGCGCTATGGATCACCGCTGTCTTTGTCCTGACCGCAATTATCTGGGCGAACTTTGCCGCCCTTGAGGAAATCACTCGAGCCGATGGCCGAATCATTGCCTCCAGTCAGACCCAGGTGGTTCAAAATTTGGAAGGGGGCATCTTAAGCGCCATTCTTGTTAAAGAGGGCGATCGAGTCGAAAAGGGTCAAGTGCTGCTCCAAATCGATAATACGCGGTTCGCTTCCTCGTTCAATGAAAGCCAATCCGCCATCACAACGCTCAGATTTAAAATGCTCAGACTGGCATCCGAGATCTCGGGTGAGCCAATGCAGGCGCCACCGAATCTGACCGCAGCCGAGCAGCAATCCTTTAATGATGAGGCTCAGTTGCTAAAATCAAGGCAGGACGAACTCAAAAGTAATCTATCGATCCTCGAACAACAACGATCACAGCACAAACAAGCAAAAGAGGAATTGCAACGCGAACTTCAAAAACTGGCTCAGGGTGCGGACTATGCACGCCAAGAACTTGCCATGACCGCGCCGCTAGTCGAGACCGGCGCCGTGTCGCAGGTCGAGCTCATTCGTCTAAAAGCGGCTGTGAATGAGGCCGAAGGTCGTCTTGAGGGCATTCGTTTGAAGCTGCCTGCACAAGATTCTATTGTCACAGAAGCGACACAAAAAATACAAGAACGCCAGCAACAGTACCTTGCAGTTGCCCAGGAAGAACTGACCGCAACCCGCGCTGACCTTGAACGGCTAAGTTACTCGAAGGTGGCACTGCAAGACCGAGTGGCTCGAACGGAAGTCAGGTCACCTGCCAACGGCATCGTGAACCAGATATTGGTCACAACGGAACGCGCCGTCATTCAACCCGGCATGGATCTACTCGAAATCGTCCCGCTCGATGACACCCTACTCATCAACGCGAAGGTTCGGCCAGTTGATATCGCCTTTATACGGCCGGGGCAAAAAGCGACCGTGAAGGTCACGGCCTATGATTTCGCAATCTATGGGGGACTCGACGCAACCCTTGAGCAAATTAGCGCCGACACCATCGTTGATGAGACCGGAGAGTATTTTTTTCAAATTAGAGTCAGAACCGCCAAGAACTATTTGGGTCAAGCGGAAAACCCTTTGCCGATCATGCCAGGCATGATCGCAACGGTTGACATCAGCACCGGCGAGAAGACCGTTATGGACTATTTACTCAAACCGTTAAAACGCGCCACAGCCTCAGCGCTCACAGAGCGATAATTGCTTAACTGCCGTTAAATTGGGGCGGCCGCTTTTCTTTGAAGGCTTGACGCCCTTCTTTGTAATCTTCGCTGTTAAAGCAGGTATCAATAAGCGCTTGTATTCGCGCGGGCGCTTGAGCTGACTCGGGCTTGAGCAGTTCCCGAATGGCGCGCCGCGCCGCGTGGACGGTGAGCGGCGCGTTGGCTACGACCTTTGAGGCGTAAGCCGTAACGGCATCCCTTAACTCAGAGGGCTCAACAACAAAATTAACCAGCCCCATGCTCTGGGCTTCCTCGGCATCAAAGTAACGCGCCGAGATCATGATATCCCTCGCATGAGCCGGTCCCACGAGCGCAACTAATGCCTTCAAACCCGCCAATTCATAGCCCAACCCTAATCGCGCGGCAGGGATGCCAAACGTCGAGTTCGGTGTCGCAAACCGCACATCCGCGTTGAGCGCGGTCGCGAGTCCCCCACCAATACAAAAACCCTCAATCATCGCGATCAGGGGTTTATCGATGTTTGCGAGCCATCGATTGGCATTCGCGGCAACCATGGCATAGCTTTCGCGCTGTTCCGAACTGCCGCGTTTTTCATCAAATTCAGAAATATCGGCGCCCGAAACGAAGGCTTGACCGCCTGCGCCACTCATAACCACCACTCGAACCTTTGGATCATGGTGGAATGTCTCGAGGATCTCACCCAAGGCCGCCCACATCTCGAGGGAAATCGCATTGCGCTTCTCAGGTTGATTGAAGGTAACCCAACCAATACCCTCCTCAATCTGGGCCAACATTTTATTAGTCTTTAATGCCATCGTAGAACTCCAAAACGCTTCAATTTTTACCGGGTTACACCCGGTTTTATTTGGCCCTAAAACCCTTAGAGGCTGCGGTGCGGCCCCCTTTAAGGCCCTCAAATCTCAAACCAGGACAGGACGGCCTGATTCAAAGCCGGGCGCCCGCAGATCAAACCATCCTCAGCGACAAGGCGCTACACGGCCCCTAAATCTTTCAACACTTGTATCGCTTGATCACTCAATCCCAGCTCAGTATAAATTTCCGGATTATGCGCGCCTAACGCCGGCGCCGCTCGGTCAAATTCCGTGACCCGTTCATGATTAGACAAGTTAATCGGACTTCGAACCAAACCAATATCGCCCAAGACATCATGGTGGGCATTGGCAACCATACCCAAATGTTGAACCTGAGGGTCTTGAAAAGCTTCGCTCACCGTATAAATCGGACCGCAGGGGCAGCCAATCGGATTCAACCGCTGAACCAACGCCTGCATGGTATGCGTTCGAGTGCACTCGTTGATCGCGGCATTCAGAGCCTGACGATGCGCCAGGCGACCGGACCCCGTCTCGAATCTGGGATCCTGAGCCCATTGCGGTTGAGACAAAGCGTCACAAAATGCCTGAAACATTTTTGTCGTGCTGGCAGCAATATTCACAAAGCCATCCGCAGCCTCAAAGACCCCCATCGGCGAAAAGGTAGGATGATCATTACCGGCTCTGCCCGGGGTCTCTCCAGACATCGTGTAACGCGCTGCCTGAAAATCCAGCTTGCTCAACATTGCCTCGAGCAAACTGGTATGAACCCACTGGCCAGCGCCGGTTTTTGAGCGCTCAATCAGGGCTAAGAGAATCCCTTGACCCAAAAACATACCCGCAGAGGTGTCGCTGATCGCAATACCCACTCGCATGGGGGGCCCCTCCACTGACCCCGTCAAACTCATCAGGCCACTCGTGCCTTGAACGATTTGATCAACCCCAGGTCGAGCGCGATACGGCCCATCTTGGCCAAAGCCACTGATGCTGGCATAGATCAATCTCGGATGTGTTTGACGCAGCGTCTCGTAATCGATCTTTAGACGATACTTAACCTCCGCCCGAAAATTCTCGACTAAAATGTCAGCCGTCGCCAGGAGCTTCAAAAACAGGTCATAGCCGGCTTCTGTTTTCAAATTCAAAGAAAAAGATCGCTTATTTCGATGCAGGTTCTGAGCATCCGATCCTGTGCGCTGACCGGTGACATCTTGGGTCCCGTCGCGCGCGGGTGGCTCCACCCGAATGACATCTGCCCCCCAATCAGCCAACAACCTAACCGCGACGGGCCCAGCGCGCGCTAAGGTTAAATCCAAAACCCGTAACCCCGATAAAGGCTTCGCAACCAAAAGCTAGTTTGTCTCGAGCGCCACCCGAAGCGCGCGGGATATTTCTGAGAGTTTTCGCTGAAGCCGCTGGGTATTAATCGGCCCCATTCGGATGACTTGTTTTTGAGCGGGACTGAGTCGCTCGAGGGCTTCATCTTCAAATTCATACATCACAACAGGACGCGTTAACCGCACCTCACCGGCTAAAACCGGCACCTCTAACAACCGACCGATGGCGGCAAATAACGTTTTATTCATGCTCCCATTCGGCAACCCAAGCTCGGAGTAGGCCTGATCGAGCAACGGCAGGACTAAAACATACAGCTCTGCTGCGCCTTCACTGTCCAAAGACTCGAAGATATTGACAAACAAATCGTAGCGATCGTAACTCTTTGGATCGATGGCGTAGATTTCTTCATCTAACTGCGACACCAAGAATTGGCCCCTTGGCGCTAAGATTTCAACCGGATTTCGAACGACTCGGCCTTCCGACACACCGTTTGTGAACCCAACAAACTTCCTAATCAGATCGTTAACCGCAACCCACTGATTCATCCCTTCATGGCGACTCAGACTGACCAAACCATCGCGAATCAAGCCGTCACTATCATTTAGCAGCGGTAAAACAAACGCTGGCTCAATCGGCTCAGGCTCTGGTTTGGGCTCTGGCTCAGGCTCTGGTTCGGGCTCAGGTTCCAGTGCGACCTCAACCACCGGGGGCGCTGGCTCTGGAATCGGTAGCGTGACGACTTGGGTGGTTTCAGGCGCCTGTTCATCGTCTTCAAACAAAAGGGTTCCTGCAATCAAAATCACGATCAAGCCGGCGCCAATTGCCAAGAGCAATGGTTTGTTGGAAAGCATAGGGTCTCCCTTTCATTGATCTTTGATTGTTACGCTAATCCTCGGAGAAAAAAAGCCTCAATCCACATTTCCACGATACTTCCATGATCAACCCGCTTGCTGATGCAGCGCTCTAAAGATCAGCGAGCCCGCCCCCATGGCCGTCGTCGACCAAGCAATAATACCGTCCTCATGCCCCGCCATAGCAATGATGCCATCTGAACCGATATCGCGAGCGAGCTTTTTCAAGGTTTGCGCCATCAAAACCGTACCATAAGGGATTTCAGCACTCGTTTCGGGCAAGCCTAATGGCCCTCGAGCATGCCAGATCAACGGACTATGAACATGGAAGACAAAACGAACGGACGGGCAACTGTCGTATATCGCAGCGTGCGTTAAAGACTCAGAAGACGGCTCTTTTACACCCGATGCCGACAAGTGATTGCGATCAAGCGACCAGTCATCAACCAGGGCATAATCCGAGGCGGTCAGACGCTTCAGCCCGCCCGTCTGGGAGGCTGTGATACTAAACGCCTCGCCGACCCGGCAGCTCAAGTTGCCAAACCCAAAACCGCCATAGCGATCAGGCACCTGACCAATTAACTCGTAACCCACAAAAAGGTCACGCCAGATATCCATTTCCCAAGGCACTTCCGAGATCGTTAAGCGCTTTTCAAATTCATAGCTAAACTTAATGACTCCTTCTTGTTCAGCCATAGGTTGCCTCTGGCACGTGCTCGGACAACGCGTTGGGCTTCAGAATGCCATGCTCGGTAATAATCCCCGTAATCAACGCGGCCGGCGTCACATCAAAGGCAGGATTGTACACCGGCACATCCCGCGGCGCGGTCCAAACCCCTTGAACTTGGCGCACTTCATCGCCCGCACGTTCTTCGATTGTAATCCCCGCGCCTGTCGGCGTTTCGAGATCAATCGTTGACCAAGGACACGCAACGTAAAATGGAATGCCGTAATGCTTCGCTAAAATTGCAACGCCCAACGTACCGATTTTATTGGCCGCATCGCCGTTCCGAGCAACTCGATCAGCGCCCACCAAAACAAGGTCAACCCAACCTTGGGACATAACATGGGCCGCCATACTGTCTGTAATCAGACGGCAAGGCACCCCGTGTGCCATCAACTCATAAGCCGTTAACCGCGCACCTTGCAGTACAGGACGAGTTTCATCGACCCAAACTTGAACCGGTAAACCATCGGCCTGCGCTTGGTAAATAGGGGCAAGCGCCGTACCGAACTCCGAAACAGCAAGGGAGCCCGCATTGCAATGGGTCAAAACCGAGGGCTTGACCTTCAATAGCGCCGCACCCGCAATACCAATTGCTCGGCAGGCAGCGCGATCGGCCTCAAACAATTTGGTCGCTTGTTCATACAAACGGTCTCGCCATCCCGCATCGGCCAGAGCCGCGGCTTCGGTTGCCGCAAAATCCAGCATCTGCTCAACCGCCCAGGACAAATTCACCGCCGTTGGTCTCGCCGCAATCAGCGCTTGGCCTCGACGCACCAATTCATCCTGAATCCTCGCCGGCTCATCTGCACAATCATCGAGCCCTAGAAGCAAACCATAAGCGGCCGCCAGGCCAATTGCAGGCGCGCCCCGGACCGCTAAGTTTTTAATGGCTGATATGACCTCAGAAGGCGCCGAGCACTCAAGGTAAGCCACCCTTTCCGGCAGCCCTCTTTGATCTAAGATCTTCAGTCGAGCGCGACTTGTTGACACCAGGCTTCTAGGAATTTCTACCGCAGCCACTGGCTTTATCCAGCCCGCAAGGCAGCTATCATTTCAGTCCGCGTGTCATGATCAACGAAGCCAAATGCACCGCTGGTACGATCGGTAAAGTCGCCATAGCGCTGTTTCATTTCTGGCACGATGGCCGACGGATCCGCCATTATCCCCATGGTATTGAGCATCTCATCGCTGATTAAATTTGACATCTCCGCCCATTGACCCTGTTTTGATAACGCATTCAATTCAATTTGCAGATCGCCCCAGCCATGAACCCCTAGAACCTGCTTGTAAGCCGGAGTTGAGCCGTAAAAGGAAATTCGATTCTTAGCTGCTACTTTTTCCGCCTCGAAAGTTGCCTCATCTTTTCCGGACACCATGAAAGGCGTATAACTGATTTCGAAATCTGAACGGCTACGCCCTGATTTCGCGAGACCACGATCGATCGCAGGCAAGGTCACTTCTCGAATATATTTTTCGTTGCTAAAGGGATGGATAATCAGACCATCGGCCACTTCACCAGCAACCTCCGTCATAATCGGGCCTACAGCCGCCAAGACAACCTTCGGCGCCCCATACTCGGTATCTTCCGGCGTAAAGGCCGGCGTCATGAGCGTATGGTTGTAATATTTGCCCTCAAAACGAAGCGGCTCACCATCATACCAATTAGCCCAAATTGCTCGCATCGCTTGAATCAATTCTCTCATCTGCGCCGCTGGCGCGCCCCAGGGCATTGAAAACCGTTTGGTGATGTGTGGCCGAATTTGTGATCCCAACCCTAACGTAAAGCGGCCCTTCGAGTAGGCATTCAGATCATGTGCTTGATTTGCCAAAATCATCGGTGAGCGCGCAAAAGCAACGGCAATACCCGTCCTGATTTCAATCGACTCACTGTGTTCAGCGGCAAGCAGCAACGGAAAGAACGGATCATGGTTCATCTCCGCGGTGCCAACACCGTCATAACCATCGGCTTCAGCGGCCTGAACCGCAGCCGGCACCTTGCGCCAATTTTGAGTTAAATGCGTATCGACTTTCATTGCGTTCTCCTGTTCCTATTTTTGACTGTTTAATCTTATCTTTTATGGCTTTTGACTTTTCAACCCTTTGATTTTTGCCCTTCCCAATTGGCGCGCGCCTGTCTCGCTTCGGCGCTCGTCCGCCCTGCCGGCTGTGACACTTCCAGCAAAGGTGCAACCAACTTGGCCCAACCCAGCTTTTCCCGCCCACTAACGTGCAGCCCTCGATCTATCCAACACCCACCTCATTTGATCTTTGAAGGTTGCATCCACCAATCCGGTCTAGTCGACAAAACAACCACCGAGGCCTACCCCAGTGTAAAGGCTTGCTCTAAACCAAAGCAACGGTATCCAATCTAGCGATGCGCCACGAATTGAATAGCCTCGTCAGCGCAACGCTTTAAACGGGGCCCGCCACCGGGACCGGCGCGCCGTAGCAAACCCGTTTTCACCCTTAGACTCCGCTCAAATTCAAAAGCCCAACTTCTCCAGGCTCAATTTGATTGAGGTCCGCGTCTTTAGGGTTCTTTAGGCACTAGCAAACCTGCCGCGCGCAATTCAGCCGCTTTTTCCTCGGGGGCGCCGTCATTTAAAAATTGGCCACCGCCGGTTTCAACACCGGCTAAATATTTTTGTAGACCCGGTCCTCGAAGCATTGGCTGCAAGCGAATATAACATCGATAATCGTGATCAACCGATAGCGATTTTGGCGCCTGATGCACCGACAGAATGTAGGACTGCGGCGTCGGCCATAGATGATCCTGCATTTTAAGCACCGAGCGCAGCACCAGGGCTAAATCATCGAGCACGCTTGCCGGCATCTCTGGCAACCGTTGCCACGACCCTTTTGGCACAATAAAGGTTTCGTAAGGCAGCTGTGCAAAATAGGGCACAAACGCTAAGCAGTCGTCGGTTTCAACTAAAATCCGGCGCCCATCGGCTTGCTCGGACCGAATGATCGCATCAAATAAGTTATCTGCATCCGCCTGACGATACCGCGCAATGGCCTGGATCTCTTGCGTAACGGTATGAAACACGAAGGGGGTTGCGTAAATCTGGCAATGCGGATGCGGGTTTGACACGCCCACCACCTCACCATTATTTTCGAAAATAAATACATGCTCATACCCAGCGTTCGTCATTAACCCGTCGGTCTGATCCCGCCAACAATGCACAACGTCCTTGAACTGGTCCTCGGACAACCCGCTCAGCCGGCCCGCATGATCTGGGGTGTAACACAAGACCCGACACAAGCCTTCCGCACGGGCGCTTTGATAGATCCCGGGCGCTGGCACTGGCGCGGGCGCACTCGCTTTAAAGGCGGGATGATCGTTATCAAAAACGAAGCAGTCAGTATAAACAGCGTTTTTAATACCGGATATCCGTTCACCGCCCGGGCACAGATAGCAGGTGGGATCAAACCGGGGTGCGTCAGGCGCCGCTGTAACGCGACCACCCGACCAGGGGCGGCTTCCACGATGACTCGTGACCGTCACCCAACGTTCAAGCAAAGGATGCCAGCGATTCTCCCAGGTCATCATCGTTTATCCTTGGGTTCCAACTAGGTATTTTTTAAATCGCGCTGCTCAGATTGAAAATCTCGGTGTTGCATCAGGGCAAAATGGTACGCCTCAATTAAGGCGTTCCAGCTCGCCTTGATAACATCGACATTCACACCGACTGTCCCGAAGGTCCCGCCTTCAAACGTGTGTTCGAGATGAACTCGAACCTTCGCGGCAGTCTCCTGCGTTGAGTTGATGACCCGAACGGTGTAGTCACTTAAATGCAGGTCATTAATTTCCGGAAACCGCGCTTGCAATGCTTGCCGAAGCGCTTGGTTTAACGCATCCACCGGCCCATTGCCTTCGGCCGCGCATAAGATTTCCTCATCTCCAATGTGGACTTTTACCGAGGCTTCAATGGCGCCCGCAATCGTGACATCGTTTTGGTCCGACGCAGACTCGTTCGCGGGCGAATAAATGCGATAGTAAATCGGTTCAAAACAGGGGCTAAAATGGCCGAGGTGACGACGGACCAACAAATCGAAGCTGCCGTCCGCATTCTCAAACGAATAACCCGCATGCTCTTTATCTTGGATGTCCTCCAGAATGTTCGTAGCCGACGTCTTGCCCTGCAGTTCCGGGTAGCGATTGGCCAATTTCGCTCGGACATTGGAGCCCCCGGACAATTCGCTAATCAGAATTTTACGGCTATTGCCGACGCTTTCTGGCGTCACATGCTCGTAGGTTTCGGGATTTCTTTGAACGGCCGATACATGTACGCCGCCTTTATGAGCAAACGCTGAACTGCCGACATAGGGCTGACCGAGTGGCCCGTCAAAGGCCAAGGTTTCCCAGACTTTGCGAGACAATCGCGTTAAGCCTTGAAGCCGACCTTCCGGCAAACACCTAAAACCATATTTCAACTCTAGATTGGCAATAATGGTCGTTAAGTCAACATTACCGCAGCGTTCACCAATGCCATTGATGGTGCCCTGCACCTGGCAAACCCCAGCCTCAACCGCACGCAGCGTATTCGCCACCGCCAAGCCACCATCATTGTGAACATGAATCCCCAATCGAATTGCCGGTAAATGGCCGCGCGCCGCGCCTATTGCGCGCTCGATTTCATGCGGCAGCGCGCCCCCGTTGGTATCACATAAAATCACGCGATCCGCGCCGCCGGACATCGCTGATTCAAGGGTTGCCAAGGCATAGCCTGGATCGCTCTTGAAACCATCAAAAAAGTGCTCCGCATCATAAAAAACCGGCTTTTGGGTCGCCTCTTTCAAATAGGCAACCGAGCCTTCAATCATTTCAAGGTTTCGTTCAGCTGTGATGCGCAGCGCTTGCTCGACATGTAAATCCCAGGACTTCCCAAATATGCACGTCACATCGGCTTTGGCCTGAACTAACATCTCCAGGAAGTGGTCGTCCTCGGGCAAGCAATCCGCACGATGGGTTGAGCCAAAAGCAGATACCTTAACTTGCTCAAAGCTTCTGTCCTGACACGCTAGAAAAAAATCATTGTCTTTTGGGTTCGAACCGGGCCAGCCTCCTTCAAGATACATCACACCGATCGAATCCAACATGTCGGCTATGGCAAGCTTGTCAACCAAGGACAAGTTGACGCCTTCACCTTGATTACCGTCTCTCAGCGACGTGTCATAAATCTCGATATGCCTTGAGGCGCTCATCCCGAATGATCCGAGTAACTCAATCTCGCAGCCACCGCTTGAATCGCGTCTTTGGCAACCAGCAATTCATCCAAAGGATCAAACCGTCCGGTTAAGAAGGCTTCACGCGCACTGTCTTTCATCGTGAACGAAAACTGCTCGTTGGCGAAGATAAGGCTTTGCGCCTGAAGATCGATTAAGAACTCTGCATCGGGATGATGACCTACAAGTGCTGCCAACGCTTTGCGCTGCGTCTTTTCCATGATCAAGCACGGCATACCCAGCGTTGTACAATTGCCATGAAAAATCTCCGCGAAGCTTTCGGCAATGATGACCTCAAATCCAAATTTCTGCAGCGCTTGCGGGGCATGCTCACGACTCGAACCGCAACCAAAATTGGTATCCGAGATCATGATACTGGCCCCTTGATGAACGGGCGCATCCAGGATGTGCCCCTTGGACACGTCCTGAGTATCAAACCGTTCGTCATAGAACAAAGCCGGCCCCAGTTCGTCAAAGGTCACGCATTTCAAAAATCGTGCTGGAATTATTCGATCGGTATCGATGTCATTACCCTGCACATAAACGCCTCGACCACTTCTTTTAACGAGATCATTCATGACGTCTGCTCCAGCTGAAAAACATCGCGCGCATCGGCCACAGCACCTTGAATCGCAGCCGCTGCGACCATGATCGGGCTCATCAGGATGGTTCGTCCGGTGGAAGAACCTTGCCGACCCATAAAATTCCGATTGGAACTCGACGCGCAGACCTCATCGCCCACCAGCTTGTCGGGATTCATCGCCAAACACATGGAGCAACCGGGTTTGCGCCACTCAAACCCTGCTGCTGTGAAAATATTATGCAGCCCTAATGCCCGTGCAGCCTGATCGACTTTTTCGGACCCTGGTACGGCGATGGCGCGCACTGATGAGGCAACTTGGCGACCCTCGATCACATCGGCTACCGCCTGAAAATCGCTCAAACGGCCGTTGGTACAGCTTCCAATAAAAGCAACATCGATCTTCGTCCCAGCAATCGGCGCATCGGCCTCAAGCTGCATATAACGCAACGCATCGCTCATTAATTCCTGATCTAAACCCTCTGCTGCAGCCGGATCTGGAATTCGCTCACCAATACCCAGCGCCTGTGCCGGCGTCACGCCCCACGTCACAGTCGGTTCAATCGCGCTACCGTCAATCACGACAACATCGTCGTAATGCGCATCCGGATCACTCGCATAGCCTGCCCAACGGCGCTTCGCCGCATCAAACCCGGCACCGCTCGGCACCCGCTCTCGGCCCTTAAGATACGCAAACGTCGTCTCATCTGGGTTGATATAGCCGCATCGTGCACCGCCCTCAATACTCATATTACAGACGGTCATGCGCGCTTCCATGGTCATGGCCTCAATCACGGCCCCGGCATATTCATAAGCATAGCCAACGCCGCCATTTACACCCAGCATCCGAATGATATGCAGGGTGACGTCTTTGGCCGTCACACCGGTTGAAAGCGTTCCTGTGACTTCGATTCGACGGACCTTAAGCGGGTCCATGGCCAAGGTCTGACTCGCCAAAACATCCCGAACCTGACTGGTGCCAATGCCCAGCGCAATACAACCAAAAGCGCCGTGGGTTGAGGTATGACTATCACCGCAACAAATCGTAATGCCTGGTTGGGTTAAACCGAGTTCTGGCCCCACCACGTGAACAATGCCTTGGCTCCCAGAGTTGGGCTGAAAGAACTCAATGCCATGCGTTTCAGTGGCATCACTCAACACAGCCATCATCCGCTCAGCCATCGGATCACTAAACGGACGACTCTGATCATCCGTTGGAATAATATGATCAACCGTTGCGAAGGTTCTGCCAGGATAGGCAACCTTCAAATCCTTGTCTTTGAGCATGCCAAAGGCCTGTGGACTCGTCACCTCATGGATCAGATGCAAGCCCATAAAAATCTGATACTGACCGTTCTCAAGCGGCCCAACCAAATGATCATCCCACACTTTCTGATATAAATTTTTTCCCACGTTTTATTGACCTTTTAGGCAAAAAACGGGAGTTTAACAGATCTCAATGCTCGCAGTAACGACTGGGAGCAGCAAAGCATGGAGACGGCCCGTGACCCGGTTCAAACGAGCACTCGAACCTAACATCAAACTGAATCGGCTCACCCTCCGAGCGTTTACTGACGCCGACAAAGATCGCCTATTCCAATCTGTGCGACACTCCAGTGCAGAACTGATGCCGTTTTTGCCTTGGTGCCATCCCCAATACGCCCGCAAGGACGCCAAGACCTGGATTCGTTTCGCGCAGGCAACTTGGCGAGATCGAACGCAATTCGCCTTTTTAGTTGAAGCGTCTGCCACCGGGGCCCTCATCGGCGGAGTGGGCCTCGATTCGCCGAGTGAGCTTGGCGACGCCAACCTAGGCTATTGGGTTCGTACGGATTGCACTGGATACGGGTATGCCACCGAGGCCGCACGCGGCCTTGCAGCACTCGGTTTGCAGCACCTCGAACTCAAACGAGTCCTGATCACTTTGTCAGTTCATAATTCTGCGAGCCGTCAGGTTGCGATCAAAACCGGCGCGCAATTCTTGCGCGAAGAAAAAGACGGTTTAACGCTCCATGAGGTCAAACACGATGCTTTGATTTATGCCTTCACGCAGCCGCGTCTTCGCCTGACCGCCTGATCACTTGATCAAATGACCGCTGGGATCAAGACGGTTGCCCCGCCTGACATTAACAATCCCTTGTGCGATCGATCTAAATTGTGACGAAGGCCTATGCTGGGCAGGCCATTACGCCGGTTTGCAAGTGCCTTGGCGACTCCTACATAATAAAGAACAAACCTATACCGTCGTTGGTCGTGATAAAACAGGTATTGCACCGATAAAGATCCAAAGATGCATGCCGGAACCAATACGGACCACTTCATAAATTAAAATAAAACGTCAAATAAAGGGAACACACACATGACAACAGACGTCATCAACGACATGCAATTACGGCTTAAGTCGCAAAAGGCCGCGCAAATCGCGGGCGGTCACGTCAGTGCGGAACTCCGGATCGATCGACTAAAACGCAGTATTGCGATTCTTGAAAGCAATGGCGATGCGTTGTGTGATGCGATGCGCCGGGATTTTGGTCACCGCAGCCTAGATCAATCTAAAATGGCGGATATCGATGGCGCTATCAGTCCACTTAAAAATGCCATCAAACAGGTTAAGACTTGGATGAAGGCAGAAAAACGCGGCACGATGTTTCCGCTCAATCTCCTTGGCGGGCGCTCTCGAATCGAATTCCAACCCCTAGGGGTCGTCGGCTGCATTAGCCCTTGGAATTTTCCAGTGCAACTGACCTTTGCGCCCCTTGCTGGTATTTTAGCCGCTGGCAATCGAACGATGATCAAACCTTCTGAATACTCGCCTGAAACATCAGCGCTCATGAAAAGCCTCATTGAAAGCCGTTTTGATCCAGACGAAATGGCGGTCTTTACAGGCGGGCCGGAGGTTGGCCAAGCGTTCAGCGAGCTCGCTTTTGATCACCTATTATTCACGGGCGCAACGAGCGTGGCCAAGCACGTCATGCGATCGGCCGCTGAGAACCTCGTACCCCTGACTTTGGAACTCGGTGGTAAGTCACCCGTCATTATCGGTCGCTCGGCGGACATCAAGTTGGCCGCTCGAAATGTCATGACGGGTAATACGATGAATGCAGGCCAGATCTGTCTTGCCCCGGACTATGTGATGGTGCCAGAGGAAGACCGCGACGAATTTGTCGAAGCCGCGAGAACGGCGGTTACCGAGATGTACCCTAATCTGAAAGACAACGAGGATTACACCTCAATCGTTAATGAACGTCACTACGACCGGCTTCAACATTATCTGACCGATGCCGAGGCGAAGGGTGCCGAGATTGTCGCGATAAATCCTGCCAATGAGGATTTCAGCCAACAAGAGCATCACCGAATTCCCCCAACCCTTGTGCTCAACCCCACCGACGACATGCTGTGTATGCAGGAAGAAATTTTCGGGCCATTGCTCCCAGTTAAAACCTATCAAGATGTCAGAGAGACCATCGATTACGTGAATGATCACGACCGGCCACTTGGCCTGTATTACTTTGGTCACGACCAGCAGGAAACCCGACGCGTACTCGATCAAACCACCTCAGGCGGCGTGACCCTGAATGATGTCATTATGCATATCGCTCAAGAGGAATTACCGTTTGGTGGTGTTGGTCCAAGCGGGATGGGCTCATACCATGGCATTGAGGGCTTCAAAACCTTCAGCCATGCCAAGTCGGTTTATAAGCAAACCGCCAGCATTTCAAAATTAATGGCAAAAATGGGGCCGCCCTACAAGAAAAAGCAAGCGGCCTCCTGATGACCCACACGGCTGCTGCAAGCTAAACGCTCGCAGCAGCCGTGCACTTTATCGCCCTGTGAACTCTGGCTTACGTTTTTCTAAAAACGCTTGGACCCCTTCTTTGAAGTCTTCACTTTGGAACATTCCGCCTAGGTGCACCATCAGGTGATCAACCGCCGTGTCGTATGATTCCTCCAGCCCCATCCGCATCATGCGCTTGGTTGTCTGCACCGCTAGCGGTGCATTATCCGCGATCTCCTCGGCCCATTGCATAGCAGTTGTCATCAACTCTTCCGCCGGCACAATGGTATTAATCAGGCCCATCGACAAGCATTCTTCGGCATCCACCGTCCGAGCCCGATAGTAGAGTTCGGCGGCTTTACCCCAACCAATTAAACGCGGCAGCAGCCAGGTACCACCACTTTCAGGCACCACATTGCGCTTTGCCGTCACCGCGGCCATCTTGGCCGTCTCCGAGGCAATTCTCATGTCACACAACAGCGCAACATCCATCCCATAGCCGGCGGCAGGTCCATTTAGGGCGCAGATAATCGGCGTATCAATGTTCCACATCACGTTGATAGGCGCATCTCGCAAATCAAATAATTGTCGTGCAGGCCTATTTTCACCTTTACTATCGCCGCCGCCAATATTGCCCTCACCGACGCCAATCAGATCAAGGCCAGCACAGAAGCCCTTTCCCGAACCGGTCAGAACAATACATCGGATTTCGGGATCCTTATTCGCCTCAACCACTTTTGCCGATAATTCACTTAGCATATCGCGACTAATCGCGTTGTATCGCTCTGGACGATTCAACGTGATGATGGCGATTCTGCCTCGTTGTTCGACCAATAATTCTGGTGTTGTAGATGGGGACAGTGTCATCGCTAATGCTCCTTGTTTTTCGGTGGCTAAGCATCTTGCTTAGGGTTTAAATCGCTGACCTAGATCAGGTTATTCACAAATAAGGCGCGTTTTTGACTCTGCTCAAAACAACCCCTAAAGCTGCAGCTCGATATTGGAGGCAGCTAGCCAATACCATACCGACCTAATCCGACTTACGCCAGAGGGATTGATGCTGACCCTGCCCGACCAATACTTAGCGTATCGGCGGCGGTAAAAGGTGCGCGGTTGCGGCGGCGCGCAAGACCCATTGCAATCCAAGCCTATATTCGCAAGCTCAACGCAACTCCTGTATTATCCTGCGACTGCGCCATACCCTATGCTGCTGCGTACCCAGTTATTAAAATCGCTCCAAACGATCTAGGGCGACCATCGAGAGTTCTTAAACGCATGACAAAAAACCCCTTCACTGTTGAGCGGACATCGTTTATCCGAACCTGGCTGATCGGCATCGGTTTAGCGGCGTTTTGCGCAGGCTTCAGCAGCACCCTGCAGGCAAGCGGCTTGCCCGATGCCTTGCCAATGCGCAGCGAACTCGACACCCGCATCATCATTGATGGCGTCATCGATGAGCCCGCCTGGCAAAACATCAAGGCTTTTTCTGGCTTTAAAGTGATCTCCCCCGACACGCTGGCCGATGCCCCACTCAAAACAAATATTAAGATGTTTTATACCGAGCGTGGCCTGTATTTTTCGGCCCTGATGATTCAGCCCCCAGACACGCTTATTGAACGTCTGAGCGCTCGCGACCAATTTGTTAACCGAGATCGTATTTCTCTCTCGATCGATACCTCCGGCACCGGGCTCTACGCCTACTGGTTCGCTGTGAATCTGGGCGGCTCGTTAATGGATGGCACCATCCTGCCAGAGCGGCAATATTCCAGCAATTGGGATGGCCCCTGGCGTGGCGCCAGTCAGCGAACCGAGACAGGCTGGACCGTCGAGATGATGCTTCCTTGGTCCATGATGACACTGCCCGCCAGCGAATCAGGCGACCGAGATATTGGCATTTATATTCAACGCGCGGCGGCAAGCATTGATGAAGACTGGGCCTATCCAGGACTCCCAAGAACCCAGAACCGGTTTCTGTCTCGTTTTCCCAAAACGAAGATTAAAGGCATCAATCCCAAGCAGCAACTCACCTTCTACCCTTATGCCTCGTCGAGTCTCGATGCAGTCGGGGATCGCGCCACCCAAAAAGCCGGGTTTGATCTATTTTGGCGGCCCACCACGGCTTTTCAGGTTACGGGCTCCTTTAATCCTGACTTCGGCAATGTTGAATCCGACAATGTTGTCGTGAACCTTACCAGCTACGAGACGTTTTTCCCTGAAAAGCGTCCGTTCTTTTTGGAGGGGCAAGAGATCTTCACAACCTCGCCTCGCGCAAACCCAGGCTTTCGTTCTGGCGGGACGCCAACGACCCTGATCAATACCCGGCGAATCGGCGCGCCGCCAAGAGCGCTCACCGATACGTCGATCGAGTTGTCGCAGACCGAGGCCAATCAACCCAGTGAGCTAATTGCGGCAACAAAAGTAACCGGCCAGACAGGCTCACTACGCTATGGATTGTTAGTTGCCCTTGAGGACGACACTGAGTTGATCGGTCTAAAAGATGGCAATACCGTTCGTCAAACCCAATTTGGCCGAGATTTCACCGCGGCCAGAGTGCTCTATGAAAACACACAGGGTTCGGGTCGAAATGCGATCGGGCTCTTGGTGACAGAGGTCGGTCACAAAGACCAAACCGCGCAGACGCTTGGCGTCGACCTACATCATCTGAGCCAAAGCGGCAAACTCATCGTCGACGTCCAAACTTTGCACAGTGATACCGCAATTGAGACGGGCCATGGCGGCTTTGCCGATATCGTCTTTCGGCCCCAGCAGGGCGTGCAACATAAACTCACGCTGGATTACTTTGATCGAAACCTCGACATCAGTGATTTCGGCTTTTTACAAAGAAATGATGTTAAGGGCTATCGATATCGTTTTGAACGCGTTCAATCGGATCTAAAACGGCTTAAAGGCCGAGAAACCGACCTTGTGGTGACGCAGCAATGGAATTTTGCCGGACAGCAAACCCGCCTTGGTTTCTCTGGCGCCCAAGAACTTCGTTTCTTTAACAACACACAACTAGAACTCAAACTCGACTTTTACCCGAAACGGTGGGAAGACCGTAACAGTGACGGCAATGGCGCTTATCGGTTACAAGACCGCATCCAAACCGGGATCAATTACAGTAGCGACAGTGCGAAACCCTTCAGCTATCGTTTAAGGGCCAACATGCGGCAGGAGGACATTGGCGGTCAAAACCGGTCGCTGAGCCTCGACATATCCTATCAACCGACCGACCGACTCTCGACCTCGCTTGATTTTAAATACGAAACGCGTTCTGGCTGGCTGCTCCACGATGCGGGCTCTGATTTCACCCGATTTCATTCAGAGAGTCTACGGCCCAAACTGGAGGTGTCTTACTTCCTCACCGCCAGTCAGCAAGCCCGCCTGAGCCTGCAATGGGTCGGTATTAAAGCGTTTGAACGCGATCGTTGGCGCTTACCAGCGACCGGTGGCCAGTTAGCCCCGGATGGCGCCAGTGCTGGGCCCCGACGAGATTTCTCAATAAGCCGATTATCCTTCCAGGCACGATACCGTTGGGAAATTGCACCCCTGTCTGATTTGTTTGTGGTTTATACCCGCGGCTCAGATCTGCCGAGTAATGTCCGCTCGAGCTTCTCAAACCAGTTATCTGAGGCGTGGGAGCAGGCCCTCGTCGATTCATTGGTTGTAAAAATTCGATACCGTTTTGGTAATTAAATCGGTGCAGAAAGACAACCTGGCCCTGTCAAACGGGCCAAGGTGGCCGATAACCGATGAACCCTCGTAACGGACTTAAACGGAAATTTGATCTGCACATGAAGGAAACCGTAAAGCCCCACCTCATTGGTTTAATCGGGGACGTTCATAGCGAGCACGCGCGGCTCGAGCAAGCGCTTGTTTTTCTTCGTGCAGAAGGCATCAAGACCATCGTCTGTACCGGTGACATCGTCGATGGCCCCGGCTGCCCGAATCAGAGCATTGAGCTCTTGATGGCGTATGGCGTTAAAACCGTTGCGGGCAACCATGATCGATGGCTACTCGAAAACAAGGTTCGACATCTGCCCATGGCGCATCACAAGGCAGATCTTTCGGCCCAATCTCTTAACTATCTACAGCGTCTAAACAAGACCGAATCAATTAACTGTCATGGCCAGCGTTTACTCCTCTGCCATGGAATGGGTGACCGCGATTTAGGAAAAGCCTGGCCCGGCACCGACGCCATGCCCATCGAGCGCAGTGTTACCCTTGATGGGATTATCAAAGCGGAACAGCATGACTGGCTGATCAATGGTCATCTGCATTTTCGAACGATCATGGCCTTCAAAACACTCACCGTAATCAACGCAGGGACCCTAACGGGACACCGTTGGCCGGGCTTCTCCGTACTGGATCTCGATGAGAAATCTGTTCAGGCTTTTGAGTTTACGCCTCAAGGGGTTCAGCCAGCCATAGCCCTCAAGGTGCCAACCCAGCCGGAATGGCAGGACACTCAAAGCTTTCAAGGTGGCTGGGAGCCCCTGGTCTTATTCAAGCGCGAACCCAGCTAGCCCGCTAATTAAAGGGTTAGCCTGACTCAAGCGCTATGGCTGTGTAGATCTGACGCGGCCCTTCAAAAGGCTGGCGAGCATGCATTACCAGCCGATTATCGAGCCACAACATATCACCGACCTGCCAGGGAACGTTAACCACCTCGGTCGCGGCCCTGTCCAAAAACTGCTCAAAGACCGCGCTCGGCAAATACGCGCCGCCGCCGAGTTGGACCGCGCGATGGCCCACGTTACGCGCATCATTCCAACCCGTAAACGCCGCGATCACTGAATTAAAAAACGTTTTTCGACCACTCACCGGATCCAGCCGGACCGCTGGTAGAACCGGCGATTCGGTACGCAGTTCATCCCCGTCCAGCCATTGCCAGCGCAGACCTTGACTTTGCATCACGCGCTCTGCCTCGGGTTTTGTTTCAACAAGAAAGGTTTCCTGCCAGCTTCGACCAATCGGTGAGGCAGGATCCGTAACTGCCGGCATGACCCGGGTGTACCGCACGCCTTGCGTCTCTAACTGCGCTGCCAAAGATTGATCAACCAAACTAAGTAGGTCAAATGCTGCTCTTGAATCAAACAAGGTCGTTGCGCCACCGGATATCGGCGCGGTATCGCAGTAGAAAAAAATATAATCCGGCGGTTGACGGGTTTGCGCCATTTCATGATGTAGCGGTATTTTTTCATCCGGGGGGCTTTCATTGGCTGTCATAATTCGTCGGTGCGTAATCTGACGCCTCGGTGCGGCGCCGCCCAGATAAGGCATATTCTCAAAGGGAACGGCGTCCAGGACCGCCTCAAAGTCCTCTGCGCTGTTCACGCCGCAGCCGCGAAACAGCAGCGCACCTTTTTCTTTGAGCTCCTGCTTGAGAGCAGCCCCATGTTCTAGAAAATATTCGACGCCAACAGGCCCATCACGGCGCTCGCTCGGCACGTAAATCTTTGGAAAGACGCCCGTCGCATTGCGCCCTTGGGCCGCATCCGCGGCTTCTATCAAAAGACGATTCCTCATCGAAGCAGCCTAAAATTCTGAGCATCAATTTCCACCGCCTGGCCCGTCGTTGCGGACGCTTGGGCTGCAAGGCCCATCAGCACTGCCATGAGACCATCGTCTGCTGAGACCGCGGCCGGCTTACCACTGCGCACAGCAGCGACAAACGCCTGATGTTGAAAAAATGTCGCGCCTTGATGCGAGCCGGCATCCATTGCCGCTTTGGGCACAATAATATTCTCAATTACTGGCGCTGCGGGCGCACGCGGCGAGACGACCAAACGAGCCGGCTCAGGGGCCACGCCCGCTACCCGAAAAGGCCCGGGAATCTGGCAATCCAGTCGGCCTAGGTCCCCAACCAATGAAATTTCTTGCTCGAACCGTACCCCATCAGCAAACATACAAAGATCCAACATCCCGCGGCAGCCATTATCAAAATCGATAATGACATAGCCATTATCCCAAATATCCGGCTGCGCCCCGCCATACCGTTCCGCAAGATGATTGACGTCTTGCGCCGCAGAAGCAAAGACCCGTACGGGCTCAGCCTTGAGAAACAACCGCATGAGGTCAAAGAAATGACAGCATTTTTCAACAAAGGTGCCGCCGGAATACCGGTTAAAACGATTCCAATCATCGACCTTCTTCAAGAACGGGTAACGGTGCTCTCGAATACTCAGCATCCTGCGTTGACCCACGGTTGCCCCCTTTGCATCGAAGGCAGCCAACGCCGGCATAAAGCGATACTCCATCCCAACCCAAACAAGCGAGGCTCTATCAGCAAGTGCCCGTCGTAATCGCGTCACATCAACTTCTGTGGTCACCAAGGGTTTTTCAATCAGCACCGGAACCTGACACGCCGCCAGCACGGTCAGTAATTGATCACAATGGGTAAAATTCGGCGTCGCAATGACCAGCGCATCAAGCCGCTGGTCAAGCAAGGCTGGCAAGTCCGCAACAAAAACCGCACCGGGGGCCAATGCGCGGGCCTTGTTCAACATGCCGGGATTAGGCTCACAGATGGCAACGACCTTTACGTCTTCGAGCAATGCCAAGTTCCGGAGGTGCTCCCGGCCCATCATACCTGCGCCGAGCAGGCCATAGCGAAGTGGATTGGTCATTAAGGCTTCCTTTCAGCATCTGATTTTGCCTGTTTTAAGAACCAAAACATAGCGCTTACCCGTAACCAACGGTAAGCTTTTGCCATGACACAATCAATTTGGCTATTCGGCTACGGCTCGATTCTCTGGCGACCCGACATGCCCTACACCGCGGCGAAGATTGCACGGCTTTCAGGTTTTCAACGTCGGTTTTGGCAAGCCTCAACCGATCACCGCGGCACGCTCGAACGACCCGGCGCCGTGGCAACCCTGCGGCAGGTTGCCGGTGCTGAGACCCTTGGCATCGCCTACTGTATCGAGCGGGCGCAACTTGTTCAGACGATGAGCCAACTCGATCAAAGAGAGCAAAATGGCTATGGCCAACAAAGCATCAGTCTGACGCTGGATACGGGCCAGGTGATTCAAGCCATGACCTACATCGCACAGCCCGGGAACCCTTGGGATCTCGGCAGCCCGAGCGAGACCCTTTTGGCCGCGCAAATTCAGGCGGCATGCGGGCCAAGCGGCACCAACCTTGCGTATTTCCAACACCTGCACTGGGCCAGCCAATGTCTCAACGAAGCCGATGACCACCTCGAGGGTATCGCCTTAGCCTTAGAACGATTAGGCAGCCCGGAGCCTCCCCGCCGCGCCCTGATTAGATTACAGATTGAAAAGGCTCTGGTACCATGGCATCCACTAATGAGGTGATCACATTGAACTTAATCCCTGAAATCGTCGAACAAGCCGAACGCCTGAAAACTTGGCGTCAACATATTCACGCCCATCCTGAGATGGCCTTTAAAGAATACGAGACAGCGGCTTTTGTTGCGGAACGGTTACGTGAATTCGGACTCACAGTCCACGAGGGCATTGCGGGCACGGGTGTTGTCGGCACCTTGACCAAAGGTGGCGGCAATCGCGCCATTGGTTTGCGAGCCGATCTAGATGCCCTACCGATCGTCGAAGCCAACACCTTTAGCCATGCGTCTAAGACACCCGGCGTCATGCACGCCTGCGGGCATGACGGTCATACCTGTATGTTACTTGGCGCAGCGGCCTACCTTGCCAAAGCTGAGACTTTCAGCGGCACCGTTCATTTCATCTTCCAACCCGCGGAAGAAAATGAAGGCGGCGCCAAAACCATGATTGAGGCGGGGTTATTCGAGCAGTTTCCAGTCGAGGCGGTCTACGGCATGCACAATATACCCGGCATTCCGGTCGGTCATTTTGCAGTTAAGCCGGGCCCGATGATGGCCGCCTTTGACATTTTCGACATTACGGTTGTGGGTCGCGGGGGGCACGCGGCCATTCCTCAACAAGCGATCGACCCAATCCTTATCGGTACCAAAATCGTGGAGGCACTTCAGACGCTGGTTGCGCGAGAAATTAATCCTCAAGAACCTGCCGTACTGAGCGTGACCCAGTTCGAGGGCGGCGATGCTTATAATGTCATTCCGGATCAGGTCCGCATTGCCGGCTGCACCCGATGTTTTTCAGTTCGGGTCCAAACGCAATTCGAGCACAGCATCGAGCGCATCGCATCCGGTATTGCCAGCAGCTTCGGGGCAACCGTTGAGTATCGCTATGAGCGTCGCTACCCGCCAACGGTCAACAGCGTCGAGGAAACCGAGTTTGCCGCCCGCGCAGCAATTGCAACCAGCGGCACCGAAGCCGTTAATCGAAACCCAAAACCCTCCATGGGCTCTGAGGATTTTGCTTATATGTTGCTTGAGAAACCAGGCTGCTACATCTGGATTGGTAATGGCGACGGTGAAGGCTCCTGTATGATTCACAACCCAGGTTATGATTTTAATGATGATATTTTGCCAATTGGGGCCAGTTATTGGTCGAACCTGGTCGCGCAATTACTCCCTGCCTAGGAGACTTTGATGTCGTTTATCGAACACCGACTCGGAAGGACCCACTTCACGGCAAAGGGTAAAACCACGGATCGATTGCCCGTGATTTGGCTGCACGGCGGCCCAGGCGGGACCCATAATCCAAATGGCAATGTCTTTAAGTTGTCGGAAAATCGAAAAGTGTATGCTTATACCCAACTGGGTTCAGGCAAAAGCAGTGATCTTAGTCAACGCCAGTGGCGGATTTCGACCTTTGTGCAGGAACTTCAGTTACTGGTTGCGGCTTGGGGCCTTAAAGATTTTCATTTAATGGGCGGCTCTTGGGGCACGACCCTTGCGCTTGAGTATTACTTAAAAGTGGGTGGTCGAGGCATCCGGTCCATGGTGCTGCAGTCGCCCATGCTATCCGCCGTCGATTGGCAAAAAGATGCCAACCGATTGATCAAAGCCTTACCCAAAGACACGCAACGCGTGATTCAAGCCTGCCAAGCCGTTGGCGCAACCGATGCGTTGGTCTACCAAGAGGCGCTTGCTTTGTATTACAGCCGCCATGTCCTCAGACGACCCAAGAAGCTAAAAGCGATGCTGGCTCGAAAAAATCCTCGGGGCGCCGCCATCTATCAACATATGTGGGGTAGCAGCGAATTCTCAGCAACCGGCACCCTCGCCGACTTTGATCAAACCCATCGTCTTCAAGACGTCCATTGCCCAACCTTGATTGTTTGCGGTGAGCACGACGAGGCCACGCCAAAAACCGGCGCACGATACGCCAAGCGACTGCCTCAGGGCGTATTCCATGAAATCCCAGACGCCAGCCACGCGATTTGGGAGGAGCAACCCCATCGTCTTAAAAGGGTGATTAACCAATTTATCCAGCGTTGGGATTAAAGATCTACGCACCGAAACCCTAACCGCGGGAAATGCACCAATACCTCACCCAGCCCCGGCTCATCTCTTAAAACAGAATAGGCATCGGGCACATGCTCGGCTTCGACCAACGCCCCCGTAACCGGTTGCAAGCCGTAATCGATTGGACAAACCGAAACGCTGGGCGACAGCACTTTTTGTTTCGCCAAAAACGGTTCTGATGCCGCAAGCTGCAAAGCATCCTCTGCGCCCATTGGCTGAACCCGGCCATGGCCAAAGGCCGTCATCTGAGCGAACCACCGCATCACCTCTGGAAAGACCGCCAGGTCGGCAACAAGCGCCGGGCGTTCCGCAATAAACCAAAGACAATGGTAAACCGAGAAGTCCGCAAGGGTTGGGGCCTGCCCAAACAAAAAGGCTTGGGCCCCCAGCTGACTGTTCATTTGATGTAACCAAAGATCGAAATGCGACAACGCAACGGCCAAATCCATCTGCAAGGCCGTTGACCCCTTTGAGAATTCTGCGCGATCTGCCATAAAAGCAGCCGCCTCGGCGTCGCTTTCGAAAAGCGGATTACCGGAAAGCGCTTTCGGCTGGAAGGCCACCGCGACGACAACGCGAAATAAAAATGTGTCTGCCCAATAGGCAACCGTTTCAATCACCGCGCGTTGCGCTTGGGGCAACAATGCCTGCCCCTCGCCTTGGGCGATCAGAATTTTCGCAATCAGCGCCGTGTCACAATACATCTCGCGCCCGCGTTGTAAGACAGGCGTTCGCCGATAACCGCCCGTCAGGGGCATCAACTGAGGACGCGGCATAATCACGGGTATTTCGACCTGTTGACTGGGCAAATCAAGATAGCCCATCAATAGTCTTACTTTCTCTGAGAACGGCGATCCCGCATATTGATGGAGAATAAAATCTGGCATAACAACTCCTGAGTAAACGGTGGCGCCGTCGCGCGCCACACCTTGACACTTTCGCGCTAGTATAGAGCGCACATCAAAAGAAGGACCTAGCATGCGTTTAACCGAACCGAGAATCAATCCTGTTGAGGAATCTGACTGGACCGAGTCCCAGAGAGCGTTGCTGGCGCCTCAGGTCATGCGCGGACGCGTCCAAAATATTTTTTTGACCCTGGCCAATCATGAAGCATTGGCCAAACGTTGGATGGTTTTTGCAAACCACATCCTCCACAAATCAAAATTGTCCCCGCGCGATCGAGAAATCCTGATCCTGAGAGTCGGTTGGCTATGCCAATCTGGCTACGAGTGGGGGCAACACGTGCTCATCGGGCAGAAAGCCGGACTCAGCGATTTGGAGATCGAGGCCATCAAAGTCGGCCCAACTGACCCAAGCTGGGGACCACAGGATGCCTGGCTGTTGACCGCCGCGGACGAACTCAGAGCCGACGCCTTTGTCACCGACCGAACTTGGCAGGCCCTGGCCAGCCACTACTCTCAGCAGCAACTCATGGATCTCGTCTTTACGGTCGGGCAATACCAGCTGGTGTCGATGGCCTTAAATACCTTTGGCGTTCAGTTGGATCCAGACCTGCCCGTCATGAAGTAATGAGACGGGCTTAGTCGAGGTCATCGAGGTTCACAGACGAGTCAATTTGCGCCCAGGCCAATTTCGCCATATTAAACGCCCCAGCGCCGGCAGCTTCGGCATGCTGACTGGCCGCTGTGCCGTCCAGCACGCGCTTGGCGATGCCTTGTAGTATTGCCGCCATTTTGAACATGTTAAAGGCAAGATAATAATCCCATTCGGCTATCCCAGCGCGCCCGGTCCGCGCACAATAAGCCTCAACGAAGGCCTCCTCGGACGGGATCCCCAAGGCCGCGACATCGACGCCCCGCAAAGCATCTCGATAAGGCCGGCACAGGTACGCAAAATCGGCGATCGGGCACCCTAGGGTACTGAGTTCCCAATCCAGAATACCGATCACTTCGTTGCGATCTTTATGCATCATCATGTTCGCAATCTGAAGGTCACCATGAACGATGGTGCAATCATTACTGCTTGGTATATTGGCCGGCAAATACGCAAGCAGGTTATCCATGTAAGGATTATCAACGGTTTTCGTATACTCGTACTGACCACCCCATCGCGATAATTGTCGCGCGATATAATCAGATTCCTTCCCAAAGTCGCTCAAGCCGACTTGCTTATAATCAACGCTGTGCAATTTGGCGACAGCAAGGTTGGCCGCGTCCCAGATTTCAAACCGTTCTTGCGGGGCGTAAGGACCGTGCGTTGCATCCCATATCACCCGTCCATCCAAATATTCCATTACATAAAACCAGGTTCCGATAACCGAATCATCGGTGCACAAGGCAAAAGTCCTGGCCGTTGGGACATCTGCATCCGCAAGACCCGTGAGCACTTTGTATTCACGATCCACCGCATGGGCTGATTTGAGCAACTCCCCTGGGGGCTTGCGCCGCAACACATATCGCCGAGCAGGGGTTGTTAGCAGATACGTTGGGTTTGATTGCCCACCAGCAAATTCTTCAATACTCATGGGGCCTTGAAAGCCCGCAACCGATGCCATCATAAACGCGGTGAGCGCCTCTACATCGACATAGTGACGGGCTTGTACAGGCACGGTGCCAGTATTATCTTCTGCCTTAAAATCAGTCATTTAGAACCCCTATCATTCCAGTATCCGGCTGTCTGGCAACCCTTTACAGATCGAATTTCGAGACAATAAAAAGCCAGCTTGCGCTGGCCTTTATTGACTCAAAACATTTGCTCAGCTTACCGTCCAAGTGTGACCCCGACGCAGCACCTCATTAAAGTCGACCACACCCTTTTTTGCACGAACCGTTTTAATCTGCTCATAAACTGAACTTTCATAAGACTCTTCTTGCTTGCAATACAGCACGCCAACGGCCTCTGGAAAGTCCGGCGTCGAAAGCGCTGCCAACATCTGGGCCAAGACCAAATTGGTCTCATCGTGCACCATAATATCATCAATGGTTACGTCCGCTTCTCCGAGCGTTACGACCTCTAATTGCAAGGTGGCCGTGTTCAATCGCAGGCCTTTTTGGTTATCAACCCCAAATAACATGGGCTCGCCATGCGCCAACACCAATCTTGAATCCGCGGCGGACTTCTTATCCTTAATATAGTCGAAGATGCCGTCATTATAGACCGGGCAATTTTGATAAATCTCGACAAAAGAGGCGCCTTTATGTGCGTGCGCTCGCTTGAGCACGGGCGTCATATGCTTGGCCTCGGTATCGATCGTTCGGGCGACAAATCTTGCGCCAGCACCCAAGGCAAAGGTGCAGGGCCGCAGTGGCAAATCAACCGATCCATCCGGCGTCGACGGTGAGCGTGTGCCAACCTGGGAGGTCGGCGAGTATTGACCTTTGGTCAACCCGTAGATTTCGTTGTTAAACAACAAAATTTGTAGATCCACATTCCGGCGCAAGACATGCAGCATGTGATTGCCGCCAATGCTCAGACCATCTCCATCCCCGGTGACCACCCATACATCTAGTTCAGGGTTCGAAAGCTTTACGCCGGTCGCAATCGCGGGCGCTCGGCCATGGATTGTGTGGAATCCATAGGTTTCCATGTAATAGGGAAATCTGGAGGAGCAACCAATGCCCGATACAAAGACCGTATTTTCTTTCGGCGTATCCAGTTCTGGCATCAGCTTTTGAATGGTCTTCAAAATGGCATAATCGCCACAACCCGGGCACCAACGGACTTCCTGGTCGGTGCTAAAATCTTTTAACGTGAGCTTTACCGGTGCGTTCATGCTGACTCTCCTAGAAGCGATTCGATCGCGTCGACAATTTCTCGGATCTTGAAGGGTTGACCCGATACCTTATTCAGCCGTTTGGCATCAATTAAAAACTTAGATCGAAGCACTTCGACCAGCTGCCCTGTATTCATCTCTGGCACCAAGATCTGCTCATAACCACGCAAGAGCTCCCCTAGGTTTTCAGGAAACGGCATCAAATACCGGATGTGGATGTGACTGACGTCCACCCCAACCGCGCGCAACCGTTTTACCGCCTGATGGATGGGACCATAGGTTGATCCCCAACCGACAATAGCAAGTTGACCAGCACTCGGCCCCTGGCTCACTGTCTGGTCAGGAATGAATTTCGCGATCCCATCGATCTTCGCTTTACGGACATCGGTCATCCTTTGGTGGTTGTCCGCGTCGTAGGAAATATCACCCGTATCATAATCCTTCTCGATCCCGCCGATGCGATGCTCAAGGCCTGGCGTACCGGGCTTTGCCCAGACCCGAGATAAGGTTTCGGGATTTCGGTTGGCCGGTGAGAACCCTTCTGGGTTGGTCTCGAACTGGACCGGAAATGCCTCGAACTGCGTCAGGTCAGGCACCAACCACGGCTCGGAGGCATTGGCTAAGTAACCATCACTCAGCAACAAAACCGGTGTTGAAAATTGCGTTGCCAAGCGAACCGCCTCGATTGCAACATCAAAGCAATCTGATGGCGTGGAGGAAGCAATCACGGGCAAGATTGTATCGGCATGGCGACCAAACAAGGCTTGGTTCAGATCCGATTGCTCCGTTTTGGTCGGCAACCCCGTCGAAGGTCCGCCGCGCTGAGTGTTGACAATCACCAGCGGCAACTCTGTTGCACTCGCTAGCGAGATGGCTTCACCTTTTAACGAGATACCCGGGCCAGAACTCGACGTCACACCCAGTGTGCCGCCAAAGGAGGCGCCAATCGCCGCGCAGACTGCCGCAATTTCGTCTTCTGCCTGAAAGGTCACGACATCAAATTCTTTGTGTTGCGCCAAGGTATGCAGCAAGGACGATGCTGGCGTAATCGGATAGGACGCAAAGGTGATCGGGATATCCGCCAGTCGGCCGCCTGCTATAAGGCCATATGCCAGCGCGTCACTACCGGTTGCATTGCGATATAGCCCAGGTTTTACCTCGGCTCGCGGAATCTGATAGACCTCAACCCCACTGGGTAATTCGGCGGTTTCGGCGTAGCTGTGGCCAGAATTAAGCGCGGCAATATTCGCTTGCGCAATGTCCGGTTTGTTTGCAAATTTTTTCTCTAGATTACCGACGGTGATTGACCGGTCTCGGTCGAACAACCACATGACCAACCCGAGCGTCCACATATTCTTACACCGAACCGCAAATTTATGCGACAAGCCGAAGGGCTCAACAGAGGCAATCACGCGTTTCGTGATTTCGATCACAATGACGCGGTATCCGTCGAGCGAGCCATCTTCCAGTGGATTTGATTTATATCCAGCCCGCGCTAGGTTCTTATCGGTGAACGCATCGCTGTCGGCGATGATCAAACCGCCCGGGAGCAAGTCCTTTAAATTCGTAATCAACGCAGCGGGATTCATCGCCACTAAGACATCAAGGTCGTCTCCAGCGGTCGTCACTTCATCGGACCCAAAATAAATCTGAAACGCTGAAACCCCAAATGTTGCACCAGCCGGCGCTCGAATCTCGGCCGGAAAATCAGGAAACGTCGCCAGGTCATTACCATGAAGCGCGGTGGCTTCGGTGAAGTTGCTACCCGTCAGCTGCATGCCATCACCGGAATCTCCGGCAAATCGTACGACTACCGCTGACACGGCAGCGTTTGCTGCTGCTACTTCTGACGTCTTTTCTACTACTGACATACTTGCCCTCACCTTCGATTGCAGTCTTTGATTCGATTGCTTTTAAACCGCTACATTTAGATCTCTAACTTTAGATCACACCCGTGCCTGGTACCAAAACCAGACTATGAGCCGCGCCTATCGGGCGCCCGCTGCCAGAGGACGCTCGTCGACGTTTTTGGTACGCCGCACAGTCATCTTTTTAACTCAAAAACTTATAAAACAGCTCGCGCGAGCATAACAAAGCAGCTTGCTATTGAACAGTGAGTCGGCCCAACTAAGCGTAGTTTTTTTCAATCCTGACCCCAACGATCATTAGAGCCCGTCGCCAGAAATCAGGGCGATTTACCAATCCTGGCTTTACCATCACAGCATGACTTCAATCAGCGTTGGTCCGACCCGCTGCAGCGCCTCATCTAGAACCGTTTGAAACGCTTCACAAGTGTCGACGCGATGTCCCACAACGCCCAAACTGCTCGCCAAATCGGCGAAGTGAATAGAAGGCTCAGACAGATCAAACAGCGCGCCAGCGTGCTGCCCAATTTCATTGACGCCCAAGCGCAGATACTCGGTCTCCAGAATACCGTAACGCTGATTATTAAAGATTACGGTGATCACTGACAAGCGTTCCCTGGCCTGCGTCCAGAGCGCCTGAATGGTATACATCGAGGCGCCATCACCCAGCAAAGCAAACACTTGAGTATTGGGCGCCGCAATCGCAGCACCGACGGCGGCAGGCCCCCCCTGCCCAATCGACCCACCGGTCAAATTGAGCCAAGTATGCGCCTTAGACTGCTGCGCTGGCTGCAGCACCGCAGCACCGCCGCCGGAGTCGCCGCATAGAATTGAGCCTTCGGGCATTTTTTGCGCGATTAAGGTCGCAACCCCACGGGTCGAAATCTTCCCCGTCGGCACATCAAATACCGCCGTCTCGTAGCGATCAGGCGCAGCAGACCCAGCGCTTAATTCGGTCATCAAGGCCTGTAGCGCACCCGCTACGTCTTCGTGCCCGGCCGCCAAAACCTGTAGATCGCATCCCTTTGGCGCCAGTTTTGATGGGGTTTCCGGGTAGGCGAAAAAGCTCACGGGCTCCCCCGCGCCGGCCAACAGAATATGATCCACCCCCTGTAAGGCCTTTTGAACTTGTTCTGGAAAATACGGTAGTCGTTCAATAACCGGACTGCCGGGCCCTGAATCAATTCTTGCTGGAAATGCCGTCGTGGCGACTCGACAACCGACATGTTTGGCGATTTTTGCGGCAGCTTCTCGGGCAGCCGGCAGTAACCCATCTTTGTCGAGTAGTATCAGACTACTCGCGGTTAACCGGCCCACAATCTGGGCAAGATCCGCGTTCGTTTTGGCAATACCTGGAATGACCGGAACATTCGGCGCCATCATTGATGCTGGCCCCCAGCACGCATCCGCGGGAATAATGAGCGTCGCGATTTGGCCCTTTGAGCCAGGGGCTTTCTGCATCACGGCCGCCAGTGCGGCCAGCCCATCGGCGGCCAAACTCTCAGCCGTCGAATCCGTTTTGATCCAGCTTGATACATTCTTGGCAAGGGTCTCGATATCGCTGGTTAAGGGCGCATCTAACGCCTCGTGATCGAGCGTATGGTTGCCAACGAGGTTAATAATGGGCGATGCCGCCCGACGCGCATTGTGCAGGTTGGCAATACCGTTGCCCAACCCTGGCCCAAGGTGCAAAAGCGTCACAGCTGGTTTACCGGCGATCCGGGCATAACCATCGGCTGCCCCTGTGCAAACGCCTTCAAACAAACATAAAATCCCTCGGAACGCGGGCTCGGCATCCATCGCCTGAACCAAGTGCATCTCGGACGTTCCAGGGTTGGCAAAACAGACTTCAACACCGGCGTTTAACAGGGATTGAATCAAACTACTTGCACCATTCATCTGTGTGCTCCTTGGGTCTCTCTAGCGGTCCGCTGCAGGCTGCAGGGCCTTTTTGCTGATTGCAGCATACCGTTGCAGCTTGGTCTTTGGCAAAGTGGCGCGCGTATACAACAGAGAAGCCGGCCGCCACGTTCCCGGCCGCAGTCTTAATTGCACGATGGCACATTGTTTCTTTCCACCAGGGCGATGCAATGATGCCGGCGTGGTTTACACTGCATTCGGTCTAATCAATAGGATTCTGATCATGTTTCTACCACCAATACGACAGCTTCAATATCTTGTTGCGCTATATGATCATCTCCATTTTGGCCAAGCCGCGCGCCATCTCAACGTCACCCAATCCACGCTGAGCACGGGTATTCGAGAGTTGGAAAAATTTCTAGGCGTCCAGCTGGTTGAAAGAACCAACAAGAGTGTGACCTTCTCCGACCTAGGCAAGCGCATTGCCGATCGGAGCCGCTACATACTGATGCAGACTGAAGATCTTATTGACGAAGCAAAGGCATATCACAACCCTTTGTCGTCGCCCGTCAAAATTGGCGGTATCCACACGATTGCGCCCTACATCCTGGGCAATTATGCCGTCATGCTGCGTCAGCAGATGCCCAGCATTCAGCTCTATCTTCGAGAAAGCACCACGCGTGTGTTAGTGGATGAATTGCAAAACAACAGCTTGGATCTCGCATTGATTGCATTGCCTTTCGAGGCGGGATCGGTTGAAACCAGAATTTTGTATCGCGAGCCGCTATACATCGCCCACCATGCGCAAACGCAATTGATGGTGCCGGGGGAAACTGACTTCGATGATCTGCCGGATGAGAGCCTGATGCTTTTAGATGACGGCCATTGTTTAAGAGATCATGCGCTGGCGGGATGCCGCTTAAAAAACCACAAGAAAGTGCATACGTTTGGCGCCAATAGCTTGCAAATGTTGGTGCAAATGGTGGACAGCGATATCGGCGTGACCATCCTGCCACAAATGGCGATCGACGCCGGCATCCTGAACGGCACCAACATCCAGTATCAGCTTTTACCCATTGAGCGGTTCCACAGAGATATTGGCTTTGCTTGGCGCAAGGGCCACTCTCGGCAGCCATTACTGAACGACATCATCGACGCCATCGATCCGATGACCTAAACCATCCTCGCCTGCCGAACTGAACCGTTAAAGCGCAATGCCCGGGAATCGAGCACTACGGGTTGCATCGATAGGCCGGTTGGCCGCAGCGTGATAGGTGAAGACCAAAGAAAGCTTGGTCGCATCCGTTTGATTTCGACCGGCCGCATGAAACAACTTACTGTGAAAAAACAGGACGTCCCCGGCCTGTAAGGGCACCTGGATTGCTTGCTTTAGGAGCTGTTTATTTTCCAGCAAATCAGGCCGCAAAAAGAGCGCCGCATCGAAGCGGCCTGGGTCTAAGGTTAAGCGGTGACTCCCTGGAATCACCCGTAAACAGCCATTACGCCGATGCTCATCCGTTAGCGCAAGCCAAAGACTCACTAGATTCTGCTCATCAAATGACCAATAACGATTGTCCTGATGCCAAAGCGTTGCGGATGAAAAGCCAGGCTGCTTGGTCATCACACAATTATGGTGGCATTGCGATAACTCGAGTGCATCACCCCCTAATAGCTTTGCCAAAATTTGCTTAACCGCATCACTCGTTGCCCAATCCCTGAAAGCCGAATGTCTTGAGCAGGCTTGCAACAACCGTCTTGCGGTGTTTGCCCCCAGAGCCTCCGCGTCGGCGGGCGCGCCCGGATATTGCACATCGACCTCATACTCCATCGGCGCAAGCTCGGTGGCCAGGTGCTCCTCTGCAATGAGCCGCAACCTTTGCGTGATGGCACTTTCGGCAAACCTCGGCACCACCACATAGCCTTGTTCATCAAAGGTTGTTTTCAGCGACTGTAAGTCCACGAGTTGAGCAACTCCAACATATTTGCTTGCAGTATACGAGATCCCGCAGCAATCGATTGAATGATTATGCATCTTTAAAGCATTTGCCCCGAGCGCCTAACCATGCCACATTCGCGTAACCCTAATCCTCTTTAGACTGAAGGAATCAGCTGCTATGAGTCTAAAATCCATATCCGCCATTATTGGTGATTTAGCCAAAGCTCAGCCTGACTGGCCCGCGATTTCGCATGAGACAATGTCGATTACCCGTCTCGAATTACATCAAAGTACGAATCGCTTGGCCCGAGCTTACCAGGGCCTAGGGGTTCAAGAAGGTGACTTCGTAACCATTGCCCTGCCGAACTCAATTGAGTTTTATCAAGCCTGTATTGCGACTTGGAAACTGGGCGCAACCCCGCAACCGATCTCGGCAAAGCTGCCAAGGGTTGAACAAATTGCGATTGTGAGCCTCGCGGAACCCGCGCTATTGGTCGGAAGTGGCGCCGACTTGGCGTTGGGGGTTCAAACCCTACCGGCTAATTTTATGCCGGATCCCGCTTTATCCGATGCCGATCTGCCAGACAAAGTCAGTCGCTTTTGGAAGGCCCCAACGTCTGGCGGCTCAACCGGTCGGCCTAAAATTATTGTGTCCGAAATCCCGGGCTGCTTTGACTTCAGTCAAGACAAACCCCTGCAGCAGGAATTTGATCGCGCTCAATTGGTGCCCGGTCCCCTGTATCATAACGGGCCCTTCTCATTTTCGATGAACGGTTTATTTCTCGGCAATCACATCGTTGTCATGACCCGGTTTGATGCAGAGCAAACCCTCGCACTCATCGAGGCGCATGACATTGATTGGATGATGATGGTACCCACCATGATGTCTCGAATCTGGAAACTACCCGATGAAATTCGGCTGAAGTATGACTTGAGCTCACTGCGCGTGATGCTGCATTTAGCGGCACCCTGCCCGCCTTGGTTAAAAGAAAAATGGATTGACTGGCTCGGCGGTGATCGGATCCATGAGCTGTTTGGCGGGACCGAAGGCACGGGCGCGACCTGGATCACAGGCGATGAATGGTTGGCGCATCGCGGCTCGGTGGGCAAACTGCTCGGCGGGGCAAAGGTCAAGGTTGTGAATGAACAAGGCGAGACCCTACCCGATGGCGAAATTGGTGAGATTTACCTGCTACCCCCCGGCGGACAAGGCAGCACGTATCATTATATTGGCGCGGAATCTTCAGGCCTTGACGGTGGTTGGGAATCCCTTGGAGATATGGGCTATGTCGATTCGCAAGGATACCTCTACTTATCCGACCGCAAGACCGACATGATTCTCGCGGGCGGGGCTAATATTTACCCCGCTGAGATCGAAGCGGCTATCGACACGCATCCGCTTGTGCGATCCAGCGCGGTCATCGGCCTACCGGATGACGACCTTGGCCAGTCGGTTCACGCCATTGTGGATGCGGCAGAAGCTCTGACAGATGAGGCTTTGCTGCAGCATCTGACCGAGCATCTGGCGCGTTATAAGATTCCCAGGACCATCGAGCGGGTTCAAACCCCTTTGCGAGATGATGCGGGGAAAACTCGCCGTTCCGCATTGCTGAAAGAGCGGATCGCCCAGGCCAAAGACATCAACTAGGTTGGCAAGGCCGCCGCGGCTAAGGGGTCTTGATCAATCAGATGCGCGGTGTCGTTGAAACGGCGCAACGTCATGGTATCGCCCTGCACCACAATATGGCTGATCGAGCCATTATCGGCGCCAGTAAAGGCAAACGAACGCGCCTCGGTAATGGCTTCCAAAATTTGGGCAATCACCCCACCATGAACAAAGACCGCGACCAATTCATCCGGATGCGCCGCTGCAATGGTTTGAATACCCCGAAGCAATCGCGTTTTAAAAGCCTCGGCGGATTCTGCCCCAGGGATGACATCCCAGCGGCCTTCTGCTTGCATCTGCTGATAGATCGGATGGTTCTCATGGGCTTTAATTCTGAGCACACCGCCTTCCCAATCCCCCAGGTGGACTTCATGCAAATCTGGATTCTGATTCGGCTGGCGCCCAATCGCCCGGCATAGGGGCGCTGCTGTCTCGGTGGTTCGTTGCAGTTTGGTAACGTAAACCGCACTAATGGGCAGGCTTTGCAAGCGCTGTCCAACTTGCTCTGCTTGCACGCGCCCTTGGGGCGCGAGCTCAGGGTCACCTTGACCATCGACCAAGGGAAAGGGCGCGTCCGCTCGAGCGGCTCTCGACTCGCCATGACGCACCAACAGTATTTCGGTGGCGCCTTTGGGCGGGGTAAATCGGGTTTGACGGTATTCCTGAACAGTCATAGGTTGCTCCTCAATGAGCCCAGATGATAGCTCGGATATCATTGAATACACCAGTTTGGCTAGGTATTCTTGAGTGACCGAACGCTGAGTCAAGCTTATGAGCTGGGATAAAGAACTCCAAGAACTCGACCAACGCGGCGCATTGGCTGAAGCGATGGGCGGCGAGGAGAAGGTGGCCCGCCAACACCACTTCGGTAAATTGACGATCCGCGAGCGGATACACGCCATGATTGATCCCGACTCCTTTCATGAGATTGGAAAGCTCGCAGGTGTTGGCAGCTATAACGAGGCGGGCGAGCTGATCAACCTCGTGCCCTCTAATTTTGTTTTTGGGACCGCGGCCATTCATGGCCGGCCGGTTATCGTGTCGGGTGACGATTTTACCGTACGCGGCGGCTCCGCCGATGCCTCGATCGCGGGCAAACGCTTGCAAGCCGAAGGCTTGGCGCTCGAACTAAAGTTGCCGCACATTCGACTGATCGATGGGATGGGCGGCGGTGGTTCTGTGAAAACCATCGAGACCGCCGGCAGAACTTATATTCCGCGTGTCGCCGGCTGGGATACCATTGTGAACCACTTGTCGGTTGCCCCATCGGTATCATTGGCCTTGGGCAGTGTTGCCGGTATCGGCGCGGCAAGAGTCACCACGTCCCATTATTCCGTTATTGTTAAAGATACGGCGCAAATGATGATCGCCGGTCCCGCGCTCGTCGATTGGGCAAGCCTTGGCGAGGTTTCGAAAGAAGAGTTGGGTTCCAGCCGCATTCATACGCGTAATGGCTCGATCGATGATGAAGTTGCAAGCGAAGCAGAAGCCTTCGATCGCGCACGACGCTTTCTGAGCTACCTGCCGAATCACGTCGGTGAGTTACCCGCTCGTACCGACTGCGAAGACCCAATCGATCGAAAATATGAAGCACTCAACACCCTAGTGCCCAAGGATCCCCGCAAGATCTACAAAATGCGCAAAGTCATTGAGGCTGTGGTGGACGAAGGCTCTTTTTTTGAAATCGGCCGCTTGTGGGGCAAATCGATTATCACGGGACTGGCTCGAATCAACGGGGTTGCGATTGCCGTTTTCGCGGAGGATCCTATGATCTACGGCGGCGCTTGGACGGCTGATGCCTGCCGAAAGTTGGTGCGCCATACAGATCTTGCCTCGACCTTTCATTTGCCCTTGTTGCATCTGGTCGACTGCCCTGGCTTCTTGATCGGTAAACAATCCGAAGAAAGCGGCACCATTCGCATGGGATCAACCGCTTTTGCCGCCCTTGGGCAGGCGACGTCACCCTTCTGTAGCGTCGTCATCCGGAAAGCCTTTGGGGTCGCTGGGGCCGCCAATACCAAACCAGGTAGCCATCATCATCGATTCAGCTGGCCCTCAGGCGATTGGGGATCACTTCCGATTGAAGGTGGCATCGAGGTTGCCTACAAAGCCGAGTTAGCCGCATCATCCAACCCGGATCAGCATTTGGCAGAAATCAAAGCGCGGCTCAATCAGCTTCGATCACCGTTTCGATCGGCAGAATTTTTTGAAATAGAGGACATTATCGAACCAGCGGACACTCGCCGCCACCTTTGTCATTGGGCAGAACTGGCTTATCGCGCCTTACAACCGGGCAGCAGCCGATTTGGGTATCGACCGTGATCCGCCTTGCGCTCTTAGCCACGGCGCTCGTCTCGGGCAACCTCGCTGCTGAGACGCTTTGCAGCCTTGGAGACCTTCAGCGGGTCATCAGCGTTGAATACGAATCAAACGAGATTGCCGTGCCGTGCCAGGTACGTTACAAAAAGGTCAATGAAGGGGAGATCACTTATCCGTGGCGTGCTGAAAGGCAGATTGGCTATTGTGAGGCTCGAGCCGAGGCGCTAACCGCTAAGTTCACCGCCCTCGGCTGGACCTGCGAGACACAGCCTGAATCCAACCCCGATCTCGCAAAAGACCATAGTGCATCCAACCCCTAGTCGATGCTTTAAAAATTTTAGGGTTTGCGGCCTTTCACCCCCTAAGAAACCAACGCTAGGAGATCCGCGCATCTACCGTTGCGCGATAGGAAGCGGTCGCTGACATTAGAACAACAGAGCGGTCTTTGTAACAATGACGATTCTTGTAACAAATTTATTCTTGTAACAAATCTATTCTTGTAACAAAGGATGGTCTTTCGGCAATTGCTTGGCGACCCATAAAGCCAGCTTATGCGCCATAGCTTTTTGGGAGAGATCCATCTTAGCCAAAGGTTGAATCAAGCGATCATGAACCAGCAATCGATAGAGATACTCGACCTTTTCATGATGCGAATCCGTCGCCTCAAACTCAACCACCCCGCGTTTTTCAGCGTACCGCATTCCGATTCGGATGCCTTCTCTTAATAACCCGGTTTCGTTCAATAATTTCTTATTCTTGGCCATCGGCTGAGACCCTCATGACAAGCCTTTAATGTAACTCGATCCCGATCAGATTACGATGGCCCGCAATCTGACCGACGCACTGTTTCGGCGCTTTTTGATTTCGGCATCATGACGATCGGCGCCTACTGAGACTGCGGCGCATTGCGCGGGCGCCTGTCTGCTAATCTGCGACGTTGCCTGACGTCGAGGGCTGCCGAAAACAACTCGGTTTTGGCCGTCTAGACACTTCGGCGCACGAACGCTTTAGGACAACTTGCCTGGGATCAATCATGAGATTAAGCTCCCCCTTTTTTTATGAGCGGGCCATGAAAGCAGTACATCGATATATCCTAACCTTGACCTGTCCAGATCGCGTCGGCATCGTTGCCACCGTCAGTGAATTGATTGCCTCTCTCAACGGCTGGGTCACCGAAGCCAACTATCATTCGGACCAAGATTCAGGTTTATTTTTCATGCGCAATGAAATTAAGGCCGACTCAATCGGGGATCAAATCGAGGCCTTTAAAGCCGGCCTTCGTGCGATCGCCATCGATTTCAATCTCCAGTGGGCACTGCATGATACGGCAGAAAAACAGCGCATCGTGTTATTTGCTAGCAAGGCATCGCACTGCCTGAATGATCTATTGCACCGCTGGCATAATGGTGAGCTTGATTGCACGATTAGCGCTGTGATTTCGAACCACGAGTCGCTGCGCAGACTCGTGGAATTCTATGACATCCCGTTCGAGTACATTCCAATCATCCCGGACAATAAAGCCGCCGGCTTCCATCAGGTTGCCGAAGCCCTCGAGCAGCTTCAACCGGATGCGGTGATCCTTGCGCGATACATGCAGGTGTTACCGAGTTCGATCTGCGAGGCTTATAACGGTCGGATGATTAATATTCATCATAGCTTCTTACCCAGTTTCATGGGCGCAAACCCTTACCAACGGGCGTTTGAGCGGGGGGTCAAGCTTATTGGCGCAACCAGCCACTACGTCACCGAAGACCTGGATGAGGGACCGATTATTGAGCAAGATGTGTCACGGGTCAGTCACCGACACCAAACCAAAGATCTGATTCGTTTGGGCAAGGACATAGAACGCGTGGTGCTCGCCCGCGCTGTGCGCTCACACCTTGAGCGCCGGGTCTTTATCAGCGGCAATAAAACCATCGTCTTTGACTGATTTTGAGGATGACCGTTCTTTAAAAGGCAGCAATGAGTGTGAGGCCAATGCAAGACATCGCCGCAGCAATCAAAGCGTACGGGATCTGAGTCAGCGCGTGATCGATGACATCACAGCCGCTGCCTTGGGCGGCGAGCACGGTGGCATCGGAATAAAAACAGGCATGGCTCCCAAAAGCGCTGGCCGACAATAGGGCACCAATGGCGAGCGGTATGCTGACCCCAACGCTTGTGGCTAACGGCAAGATAATCGGAATGGCAATCGCAAAAACGCCCCAGCTAGATCCAGTGGCAAAGGAGATAAGCGCCATGGTTAAAAACGTAACCACGGGAAACAGTAACGGCGTCATTAAGGGCGCGATATTTGCGATGACGAAGTTGGGTAACCCCAATTGATCGTTCACCTCTTTAAAGACAAATGCGATAACAACAATCGTGAGCGCAGGCAGCATCATTTTAATGCCGTCGAGAACCGCATCAAACATCTCAGTCCAGGCGAGGAGTCGCTGAGCACCGAAGAGTAAAATAGTGAGCGTCACCGATGCAATCACTCCGATCTGGACGTCAAGCTCGTACCACAGGGTAAACCCGATCAAGGTCGCTAACGGCAGTAAGAAATGATACAGCCGAACTTCACGATCAGGCTCTTGCGTGTTGTCTTCGTCAGTCAAGGTCGCTGGCTGACGAAGTGGGCTCTGAGCGCTTCTTAGCTCTGCCGCTTTCATCGGCCCGAATGCAGGAATGACCTCCAAAGCGACCAAGGGAACTAACAACACGGCCACGATCGGATAAATCATGTAGGGAATGGCACTGATGTAGAGGTCCATACCTTGACCCGGTTCTGCAAATCCGGATTCTTGAAAAAGGCTTGCGTAAAACACGGCCCAAGTCGAAATGGGAACCAGCACGCAGATGGGCGCTGCGGTCGAGTCGACGACGTAGGCAAGCTTTTCGCGTGAAACCCCAAACTGATCTGTCACCTTGCGCATGGCAGCGCCAACGGCCAAGGCGTTGAGATAGTCGTCGATAAACACGATGATCCCCAACAGCCAGGTATACATCAATGCACTCTTTGAGCTCTTGGCTTTAGCGGCGAGGGCTTCGCTGAAGGCATCGACCGACCCTACCCGTAACAGCAACATAATCAAGCTTCCCATGAGACCGCAGACAATGATGACCCAAGCAATGGTCTCGCTCATCATGACCTCAAGCAGCATGTTTGAAAACTGATCCAATGCCGTGGTTGGGCCGAGCATCAAAAGGCCGACCAATATTCCTGCTAGCAGTGATTCGATCGGTCGTCGGCTAACAACAGCGACGCAGACGGTGATGACGGCCGGGAGCAGTACAAGCCAGGTGTTCTGAATATCCAAATATTACTCCTAGTAACGGACTTTATATAAGCGGCGGCGTCAGGGTTGGCGTTGATTGCTTGAACACGCCTTCAAAACAGCTTGAGCCCACTTCACTCCATTAAATCACTGCCTTGCGTTTCCGTTAATTGTGACAGCGATATCAGCGTGAGTACTGCTGCCAGAGCAATATAAACAGACACCCAAAAGATACCAAAGTTGTTCCACAACAAGACCGCAATGGTTGGCGCCAAGGCGCCACCGACAATCGCGCCAAGCTGGTAGCCGAGGGACGCGCCGGAGTAACGCACTTCAGTACTAAACAGCTCCGTAAAGAAAGCCGCTTGTGGGCCGTACTGCATCCCAAGAAAAACGAGCCCCATGGTCACCGCGAAACAAATCAGGACGGGTTGGCCGGTATCAATCAGCGGGAATAAGGCAAAACCCCAAAGCCCGGTCAAGATCGCGCCCCACCGATAGACTGTTTTACGGCCCAGTCGATCTGATAATCCCGAAAAATAAAATTGCGATGGCACCATGATCGCAGCCGCCACCAACACCGCGGTCAACATCATGTCTCGAGACAGCGTAACGGTTGGCGAATTAACCCCATAGGCCACAACAAACGCAATCAAAATGTAAAAGGTAACTTGAATCGACAAGAATGCGCCCGCCGCCAGCACGATCCGCTTTGGATAGCGCCGCAGTACTTCAACGACCGGCGATTTTACGACGGTTTGTTGCACCGCATCTTTTGGCGCCTGATTGGCAGCAAGGGCTTTAAAAGCAGGCGTGTCTTCCAGTTTTAATTGCACATACATCGAGATCAAAATCAGGACAAAACTGGCGATAAAGGGTAGACGCCAGCCCCAGTCCATAAAGTCGGCTTCGGACAAACTGGCGCTCACGCCCAAAAAAGCAAGGTTGGCGAGGATAACGCCGACGGGCGCGCCAGCCTGAGCATAGGCGCCATACCAGCCTCGTTGATCCTTAGGCGCGCTCTCCGTCACCAGCAACATGGCCCCGCCCCACTGGCCTCCGATCGCCAGACCCTGAACGAATCGCAGCACCACCAGTAGCAGCGGCGCCATCACACCGATCGACTGATAGGTTGGCAAAAAGCCAATCAAGGTCGTCGCAACCCCCATCATCATCAGCGCAACCACCAACGTTTTCTTGCGGCCGACCCGGTCGCCAAAATGACCAAAGATAACCCCGCCGAGCGGTCTCGCTAAGAACCCCACCGCAAAGGTACTAAAAGATGCAATTAAAACCACCATGGTCGGAAGGTCTTGTGGAAAAAAGGCTTGAGGAAAGATCACAGCCGCCGCGGTGCCATAGAGAAAAAAGTCATACCACTCGATGCTCGTTCCAGAGAGCGACGTCAGTGCGACCTTCCGCATATCTTTGGTTTTTTCTTGACTCATAGATCCCCCTTTCCAAGTTCTAAGTTACCCTTCGCCAAATTTAACCGCAAAAGATCATTAGCGCCTTCCACCAGTCGTAAAGAGCGCACCCGACGATAAAGCGCTTCTAATGGATGTCCGACAACCAAGGCTTGTCCGCCCACTAACTGCACGGCCCAATCGATAATCGTACTGGCAACCTCCGTGCAAAATACTTTTGCTGCGATCACCTCGTTAACACTGTTACCCGGGCCATCTGCCCGTCGCGCCGCCCGATACAAGACACTCCGGCCAGCGAATGCTTGAATACGGAGTTCAGCATACCGCAGGCGGACGCCCTCTTTATCGCCAAGCGAACCACCTGTCCGATGGGGCGCCAATAAGTGTTGGTTCAAGTAATCGAGCGCCCACAGGCTCATGCCCATCGCCTCCGCTGCAACCATCAATCGAACATTACCAATATTGGCCAGCGCCCGCGGCATGCCTTCGCCGAGGTTGCCGATGATTTGCCAGCTTGGGACCTTGACCCCCTCAAACCGAAAAGCAGCATGCCCGCCACCTTCCATCGAGGTAAACGTGTCCTGCAGCATAACGCCCTGCGCCCCACGGTCGACGACCACCATTGCCGTGCCCAACTTCGCGCCAAGGGGATCTTCGACGTTGACCAGAATTGATAAAAAATCGGCAGAGTCACCACCCGTGACGTAGGATTTTTGGCCATTGAGCGTTAGTTCATCGTTTGCCAAGACCGCCCAGGTCGGGCGCGGCGCGTTATCAGGCTCGGTAAACCCAAACGCGCCTCGTTTCTCACCTGCCATGACGGGTTCTAAAAATTGGCGCGCCAATTCGCCCGTCGCCTCGTGCAAGAGGCCCGGGCCCGGGCCAAAAATAAATCGGGTGAGTTCCGAGTTAACACCCGCCCAATATTCTCGAAGCATTGTCAGCTCCAAGGCCCCCGCCGGGTCGCCGCCAAAGGCTTTGGGCTGCGTCTTATAGAAAAACCCAGCCTGCTTTGAGGCCACTCGCACTTCCGCGCCCAGCTTCGTGAGCGGTTCGCCAAGCCCCAACCGCTCGCCGCGTGGCACGATTTCCTGTGCGACAAAATCCTCGGCCTGTTTCAGAACGGCTAAATAACTTTCCGGTAGTTGTTCTGGCATCAACAATCCTTACTTTGATCTGTAATCAAAATGATGTGGCAATCATCCAAACCCTTCAGCATTCGCGCAATTCGCGGTTCGATTTAGCGTTTTTTGGCCGCCTTCACGACTTTGTACACGACTTGCGACTTCGGAATTTGGTATATTCCTCTTTTTCTCATAGCGAGCGTCTAAATGAAAGTTGCCATTGGAATTGGAAGCGCCTACTACAACGGCGATGACTGGAATGAATTGGTCGACTACACCGTTGCTGCTGACACCATGGGCGTCGATTATGTCTGGTCCGCCGAGGCCTGGGGCATGGACGCGGTTGTACCGCTGGCCTATCTCGCTGCCAAAACGCAGCATATCAAATTGGGCACGGGCATTATGCAAATTAGCTCACGCGTGCCGCCGATGATTGCCATGACGGCGCAAAGCCTCAGAACCGTTTCCAATAACCGGTTCGTTTTGGGTTTAGGCGTCTCCGGCCCACAAGTGGTCGAAGGGTTGCACGGCGCATCCTTTGCCAAACCCCTGTCAAGATTGCGTGAGTGCGTTGATATTATCAAGCTGGGCCTTGCCAGCGAGCGCATTGCTTATGAGGGCAAGCACTATGTGTTGCCAAGGCCAGGGGGTGAAGGCAAACCCATCCGTCTGTCCCAGCCGCCGCAGGCTGATCTGCCCATCTATTTAGCAACCCTTGGCCCAAAAGCGATGGAAATGACGGGCGAGCTTGCCAATGGCTGGCTGGGCACGTCGTTTATGCCAGAGCAAGCCGATATCTTTTTAGAACCGCTCCTACGAGGTCTTGCGAAATCAGGCCGAACGCTTGCCGATATCGATGTGCAAGTGGGCGGGAGTTTAGAGATCGATGACGATGTTGAACGCCTGATCGAAGCCCGACGACCCGCTATGGCTTTTACGTTAGGCGGAATGGGATCGGCGAAGACCAACTTTTATAATGATGCGTTCAAACGCGCCGGTTACGCGGAGGCTGCCGAGGAAGTTCAAGCCTTATGGGTGAGCGGCGATAAAGAGGCCGCAATTCGCGCCGTACCCGATGAAATGGTGCTTAAAACCAATCTCATCGGCACGCGAGAGATGATTGTTGAGCGGATTAAGGCCTATGCCGCCGCCGGCGTTACAACCCTGCGAATTAGCACCTCCGGTCGAAACTGGCGAGAGCGCACCGAGACCCTTGCAGAAGCCACAGACTTAATTCATTCGATTCAGTAATCCCAGCGAGGGATCCGTCGACTTAGGTTGACATACCAGGAGCAGCTACCATGCAACAATGCGCATTCTGTGAAGCGGACGTCATCACACCGATGTATTACACAACGCCAGAAATTAAGGAACTGCATCAACCTTATGCCGGTTTACCGCGGGAGGTATATTGCAGCGCAGAATGCAGTACCCGCCGCTTTGAAGCTTTATTACAACAAGCGCCATCCACTGACACCTAAGGCTTTGCAGACTCAAGCAAACCATTAAAAAAACAAAGGAGGCGCCATGAATCGCTGGCAAGTCGGAGACGTCCGCATTACCCGTATCGTTGAAATGGAGGTTGTGGGCGGTACGCGATTCATCTTGCCCCAGGCAACGCCCGAGGCCGTTTCACCGATGCAATGGCTGGTGCCGCATTTTGCGACCCCTGAGGGCAAGCTCATCATGAGCGTGCATGCCCTCGTTATCGAAACGCCGAACCGACTGATGTTGGTTGATACCTGCATCGGTAATGATAAGGTCCGTTCGATCCCCAACTGGCACCAACTGTCGTTGCCCTTTTTAGAAGATTTGGCAAAGGCGGGTTATGAGCCTGAGCAATTCGACACCATCATGTGTACCCATCTTCACGTTGATCATGTTGGTTGGAATACTCGCTTGATCGATGGCGTCTGGGTCCCCACCTTCAAAAATGCACGCTACCTCATTGGCAAAACAGAATACGAACATTGGCAAACCGCAGACGCAAGCGACTTGAATGACGGCATCTTCGAAGACTCAGTCCTGCCCGTTATGAACGCCGGACTGATGGATCTGGTTGCAGCCGATCATCAAGTGTCCGAGGAAGTCAGTTTCGTCTCAACACCCGGACATACGCCTGGCCACGTCAGTATCTTAATCCGCTCAAAGGCAGAGCAGGCGCTCATTACTGGCGACTGCATCCACCACCCTTGCCAAATCGAGCAAACCCACTGGTCGAGCAGTGCCGACTCGGATGCCAGCACGGCGATTGCAACCCGAGAAAATCTTTTAACCACCTACGCGGACCAGCCGACACTCATCATCGGCACCCACTTTGCCACCCCTACGGCCGGGTACCTGCGATCAACCGAAACCGGCCATTACCTGGATACGAACCTGCCGCAGCACACCTAGGCCCTTTCATGTATCATCGAGCCTCGAAATTAAGGCTTGCACACCATGCTCGAGTACCCCTTCACCGATATTCCCGCGCCTGGCAAAACAATTGAAGTTGCACCCGGCGTTTTCTGGCTGCGCATGCCGCTGCCGATGTCCCTCGATCACATCAACCTTTATCTGTTGGAGAGCGAGACGGGCTGGACCGTGGTCGACACGGGCATCCGAGGTCAAGAAACCAAAGATCTATGGCTGACGATATTTGAAGACTGTTTGGGCGGCAAACCTGTCGAGCAAATTATTTGCACCCACATGCATCCGGACCACACGGGGCAAACTGGGTTTATATCAGACCATTTTCGCGTCCCCCTATTAATGAGCTACGGCGAGTATTATCAAGCGCGCATGATGCATTACTCGATGCAGGAAAAAGGCTCTTGGCACATGTCAGACTTTTTCCTGCGTGGCGGGATCTCCCAAGCCCTAATGGATGCGATGAGCGAGGCCAGAAGCCAATTTGCGCCTGAAGCCGATGATCTGCCCATGCCAAAAAGCTATCAGCGTTTGCGTGATGGCGATCAATTGCGCATCGGCGCGATTACCTGGGACATCATTGTTGGCAGCGGCCACTCCCCGGAGCATGTTTGCCTATACTCTAAAACGAACCGCCTTTTATTATCGGGCGATCAAATCCTGCCGATTATCACCAGTAATGTATCGGTGCATCCAACAGAACCTGAAGCGGATCCGATGACGGATTGGCTGACCTCACACCAAAAGTTTAAAGCCTTGATCCCCGATGAAACGCTCATTTTGCCCGCCCACAACAACCCATTTTACGGCGCCAGCGAACGACTCGATGAACTGACTGCCCATCATGAGCATCGGATGCAGATCGTTTTGGATGGCTGTAAAACACCGACGGTCGCGATTGATCTGCTGCCGGCCTTGTTCGAGAGAAAGTTGGAAAACCACACGTTGTTTATGGCGCTTGGCGAGGGCATTGCCCACATCCATTGCCTCATGACCCGGGGGCAAATAAAGAGAGAACTTGACGGCGCAGTCTACCGCTACACGACGCTATAACCAGGCGCGCCTCTTTTTTATCCTGAAGGCAGGCGCTTCTGCCATTAACAAACCCTAGCGCAGCGGCCGGACGCGTCCAAGGTATCCTCGCAGGAAGCCTTCGATATCAGCGCAGTGGGCCGGGCGGCAATCTTTGTTAATACCATTGCCGTGAATCACGGCATTAAGACAAAACCCCTTCCGGCACGGCATCCTCAAAAAAACAGGTGTCAATGCTTCGCCGTGTCGGCGTTCCGAATCGGCCCTTCGGCCACCCGATTGGAATGAGGGCAATGCTCGGCGTCTTAACCGGATCCAATCCTAGGAATCGATCAATCGCCTCGCCATGGGCTCTGTGCGCCGTGGTCAAGGACGCACCCAACCCCACGGCGCGACAGGCCAGCAGAATATTCTGAATCGCCGGGAACAGCGCCTGACTTTGCGGTTGACCACGCCGGGTCCAACCCGCCACAAATAAATGTACCGGCGCCTCATGGAGGTGCTCCGCCAAATAAATGGCCGCTTTCATATTACGCCGCTTGGCTTCTGGATAATCAGGATCACGAGCGGCGGCAATTGCGGGTGCGATATAAGCCTTAAACGTCTCACGATAGAGCGTTGCGATATGCGCTCGGCGCGCTTGATCGGTTACCGCAACAAATTGCCAAGGCTGACGATTGCCGCCGCTGGGCGCGAAGGTACCTGCTTCACAGACCTTTCGAATCAATTCAATCGGCACAGGGTCGGGCTTCAAGCGCCGGATTGCGCGATTCGTGCGGATGCCTTCCAACAGAGGCAAATCCTCACCCAAGGTCTCGACCGTCATGGGTAACGAAACCGGCCAATCGGCCCTGGAAACACAACGGGTGATTGCCCACCATCGGCCCCAACACTCGAGACCCCAAAGTAATAATTATCGATCACAATATTTTCTAGGGTATAGGCGTCAACATCTGCCACCCAGCGGGAGTGCGTCCATTGCGGCGATGTGGTTAACCGCCAATGCACGCGATAACCCACAGCGCCAGGCACCCGTTGCCAACGCAAAGTGGTGTTTGCGGAAACCTGTCCTTCGATTGCAACCGCCTCTGGTGGCGCCGGCGCACCCGCTAAGGCGGCAAGGCTCACCACATTCAGGGCTGTGACGCTCGCCGCGTAATCAAAGTTAACGCCACTGAGTACATCACCAAACGTCCGGGTATTCTCCTGACGCAGATCCTGATGCTGTCGATCATAGTGTTCGTTGGTTTCCATAATCCGAACCCCTGGAAATCCAACCTCGTTAAACGGCCGGTGATGTCCGCCTCGTCCAAATCGATCCAGACGGTAAATCATCATGACATCGAGGTTATCGAAATAACGATCTGCCAGGTCATCAATATAGCGCGCTATATTGCGCGAGGGACTGTCCACCTCACCACCGGTAAATCGCCGCAAGCGACGCTCGGCTTCGGTTTCGATCGCACGCGTTGCTTCAGAAAAGACGCGCACACGGGTGTTGTCCACGACCCCATTGATGCCCATGATATTGCCAATCATGTCGTTATTGAGCACAGCCTCGATGTACCAGCCTTCGGCCTGGGCTTGCTCGGCGAGAATTTTACCCCCGAAGAGGCCCTGTTCTTCGCCCGATAGCCCAGCGAGCACGATGCTGGCTGCAAAACGATGTTGACTCAACACCCGAGCCGCTTCCAACACACCCGCCATTCCGGAGGCATTATCGTTGGCGCCGGGCGAATCTGAAGTGGCATCCATCGGGTCGCTCACTCTGGAGTCGATATCCCCACTCATCAGCACGTATCGATCCGGATCGGTCTCGCCGCGTAAGATCGCGATCACGTTCACCACGTCCGTCGCCTCTGGGATTCTAGATTCCCCAGAAATGCTGGCCCCCTTCACTTGAATCTCAAGACAACCCCCACAGGCCAGCGAAATGCGCCGAAATTCTGCTTCGATCCATCGTCTTGCGGCGCCAATACCCCGCTCGTTTGACTGGGTATCACTCAAGGTATGGCGCGTGCCAAAGCCGGCCAAGGTCGTAATATCTTGCTCAATCCGGCTAACCTGAACGGCTTCTTTTAAAGCCAGTAATTCGGTCTCAAGGGTCGATGATTGCGCCAATGATGCCCAAGATAACGAGACCAACAAGCCCGACAAAGCGTTTTTGACCCAAAACTTCCTCATAGCGGTAGTCCGCCCACGGCCTGATTAATGCTGCCATCTTCGTTGTAAGCGCGCATCAACAGTTCCGCAATCCGCATTTGATGCACTTCATCGGCGCCATCGGCGAGCCGTGCCCAACGCGCCTGTTGCATCATCCCCGCGAGGGGCGTGTCGGTCGAATAGCCGAGCGCACCATGAACCTGCATGGCCCGGTCGATCACCCGCCAAAGGGTATTGGCCACATGGTGCTTGGCCATCGAGACCTCCTGTTTAAATTCAAGGCCCTGCTCGATTTTGTAGGCCGCATGCAACACCATGAGCTTGGCGGCATACAACTCCATCGCGGAGTCCGACATCATCCACTGAATGCTCTGTTTCTCGGACAAATAACTGCCATGCGCAAACCGCTTCTGAGCGCGATCCACGAGCATTTCTAACGCCATTTCGATTTGACCCAGCCAGCGCATGCAATGCGCAAGACGCGCAGGCCCCAGGCGCACCTGACCCAATTTATGCCCGCCACCGCGCTCACCCAAAAGGTGCGTTTTCGGTACTCGCACGTCGGTATATTTTATTTCTGGATGATTGTGGCGCCCGCCCATCGTTTCCACATCGCGAATGATTTCGAACCCTGGGGTGTTGGTGGGGACAATAAAGGCGGAATTACGCGCTTGTGGGATTTCCGCATCGGGATCCGTTCGAGCAATAACAATGGCGAAATCGGCGCCCTCCGCGCCCGAGGTAAACCATTTGTGACCATTAATCACCCACTCATCGCCTTCCTCAACGGCACTGGTTTGAATGAGCGTCGGATCTGAGCCAGCAACGTCCGGCTCCGTCATGGAAAAGCAGGATCGCGCGGTGCCTTCCAGCAAGGGCTTTAGAAAGTGCTCGCGTTGATAATCTGTTGCGAAATGGTAAAGGGTGTGCATGTTGCCTTCATCCGGCGCCTGAGCATTAATAATGTAAGGCCCCATCGGGATCTTCGCCGCCTCAGCCGAAACCGCAGCCAATGCCGTCACACCCAACCCCATTCCCCCAACATCCTGGGGCATATGCGGCAACCAGAAGCCCTGGGCCTTGGCTTTTTGACGTAAGGACTTGACCAGCGCCGACCAATCGGCGCGCTGCGCATCTTTATCGGCCTGCAGCGCCGCAAAGGCCGGCTTCACGGTGTCCTGCAGAAATCCGCGCATCATCAAGCGCGCGTCTTCGACCTCTTGGCTAAAGCTAAAATCAATTGGCATCAGGTCACTCCTCGTTCGATTAGTTCTGGTTACAGAATAGGGATCAAAACCCCAGAAAGATGAACACATTGGCCTAACAGATCATCGTATACTCTCTGACGGAACCATCAGCCCATGCTCGAGTGTCACCCATTTAGACCCAAACGATCAACCAGCCAGCGTATTTATGACAGACCTTGCCACGACCGCCGCCTTTCATCGTCTTGAGTCGATTCTGCATCAAACCCTGCCCAGCTGCACGCTTGAATGCTCACCCATCCCCTTATGCCCAAGCATTGAGCTCGCCTTGCTGCAAGCCGTTCTACCCCAGACCCCCTTGCCGGACGATGAGATGCGACAAGTCTTGGCGTCTCCAGCTTATTGGTGTTTTTGTTGGGCGAGCGGCCAGGTACTTGCCCAATACTTGCTGACCCATCCCGAACGGGTCGCGGGTAAATCGATCATTGATTTTGGCGCGGGGTCGGGGGTTGTCGGTATCGCCGCGATGCTTGCGGGCGCACGTGAAGTCTTAGCTGTTGATCTCGACCCGGCGGCCCTGGCGGCCTGCGCGGTCAATGCGGCAATCAACGGCGTACAGCTCACTTTGGCGCCTGATCTGGATGCGATCCAAACGCCGATCGATCTGATCATCGCCGCAGATGTGCTCTACGATCGTGACAACTTGCATTTTTTGGAAGCACTGCCGACGCTGGCGCCAGACGTTTTAATCGCTGATTCTCGAATCAAACATTTCAACCATCCCCATTATCGGTTACTGCAGACTCAGACCGCGACGACCTGGCCGGACCTGGAAGAGCATCCGGAGTACAACCAGGTACGGGTGTTCGAACATACGCGTTCAACCTTGCCCAATGCGCCGCCACTTAGACGCGCGTCGACCTAAAAAGGCTGAAAAAATCGGGCTTAGCCGAGCACTAATTCCGCGATCGTTCGCATTTGATCCACATTTTTTGTGTTGACCAAGAGTGATGTCACCGGGGAGTCGCGCCAAGCATCGAGCCGGTCACGTATCCGCTCAATCGGTCCGACCAAGGAAATCTCATCGGCGAAGCTCGACGGCACGGCTTGGAAGGCCTCATCTTTTTTACCCGCTAAAAACAAATCCTGAATCTGCCGAGCTTCTGCTTCGAACCCCATGCGGCCCATCAGCTCGGTATGAAAATTTCGACTCTTTGCGCCCATACCGCCAATATAAAGCGCGAGCCCGTGCTTCACAGGGATCAAGCCCTGCTCCACATCGTCACAAATATTAACGGACAAACCCTGCATGATTTCAAAATGTGGCGGGCGATTTTCAATCTGATCGGCGTAGACTTCCTGCCGATAGGGCGAGTAATACAATGGCAGCCAGCCATCGGCAATCTCGGCGGCCATCGTGACATTTTTTGGTCCTTCTGCGCCCAAGAAGATCGGCAGATCTGCCCGTAGGGGATGGGTAATCGGCTTGAGCGGTTTTCCTAAACCCCAGGCCCCCTCGCCCGTGTAGGGCAGGGGGTAGTGCGCCCCATCACTCGAAACGGGTGCTTCGCGTCGCAGCACCTGCCGGATAATATCCACATACTCTCGGGTTCGAGACAGGGGTTTTGCAAACGGCTGGCCGTACCAACCTTCAACCACTTGCGGTCCCGACACGCCCAGCCCCAAAATCATTCGGCCTTTAGAAAGATGATCAAGCGTTAACGCCGCCATAGCGGTGGCGGTTGGCGTCCGCGCTGACAACTGCGCAACCGCCGTGCCCAGCCGGATTCGATTGGTGTGCGCCCCAATCCACGAAAGCGGCGTGAAGACGTCCGAGCCCCAGGCTTCTGCTGTGAAGATGGCGTCATAACCGAGGCGCTCGGCTTCTTGAGCCACCGAGACCATGCGCGGGTCCGGTCCGGCGCCCCAATACCCCATTTGCATCCCTAATTTAAGATCTTTCATGCGTTAATCTCCGTACCAACTTCAAATCAACCCGTATCCTAACACGAGCTTGGGAACCCTGGTGAGCGGTGGTATGACGCTAAAAAATCGCTATGAGTTCGTTTATTATTCAGGTTCAAAGGGCATTTTTCGCCTCCCTGAGCGAATTTTCACTGGGAATCATAGCGACAGAGCCAGCACGCTGGTATGCTTGCCCTCTTTTTGAAGCATGCTTTTTTTCAACGATGAGAGACTAGTTATGGCAGAAGACAAAGACAATCAAAAGGCGGGATCCGGCGGCATCATCGAGGAGAAGTTGTTTAAATCCCGATCGATCTCGGTGTTTGGCTCCGTTGATGAAAAACTCGCACGCACGGTTAGCCAGCAATTGTTGGCCCTGTCCGCAGAAAGCGATGACCCGATTACCTTGTACATCAGTTCGCCCGGTGGCCATGTAGAATCCGGTGATGTGATCTACGATATGATCAAGTTTGTGAAACCCGTTGTTCGCGTCGTCGGCACCGGCTGGGTCGCCAGTGCGGCAACCAACATCTATCTTGCGGCTAAGAAGGAAAATCGATTTTCCTTGCCGAACACCCGGTATCTGGTGCACCAGCCCTCTGGCGGCTCAAGGGGCAACGCAACCGACATCAAAATTCAGATGGAAGAGATTCTTAAGACCAAAGAGCGGATCAATAAAATCATCTCGGACGAGACCGGCCGACCGCTCGAACAGGTTGAAAAAGACACCGACCGAGATTACTGGATGAGCGTTGATGAGGCCATCGAGTACGGCATCGTCAATCGAGTCATCCACTCGATCAACGAACTGGGCTAGCCCACGCGAGAGACAACCAGGCCGGCTACTCTGAGCCGGCCAGCTTTGGCGTTGTGAGTCGGTAGTAGCAATAGCCGCCAAAAGCGCCCGCAACACCCTGCATTATAAGACCCATAATCGTCCGGGTTGGTGCGATCCCAGAGATTCCAAACACTTGCTTTATAATCAAATGAATCGCCACCAAGGCAACAAATCCGCCCAATACGAAGCCTAAGCGTCGAAGATTTGGGTAGCGCTTAATCACCAAGGCAGCAACCGGTAGCGCAATCAAAAACGACACACTGATAATGGGCAAATATAACGCCGTCATACTCAGCACATCATGCTGGGCGGACTCAAGGCGTTGGCTTAGAGTCACTTCAAATCCCATGCCCACAACGGCGGCAATATTGCCTTGGGAAATCGCGATACAGCCCATTAAATACGCCGCGAGTACCGCCGCCACATAACCCAGAATAATTCGCATAGTCTCTGATCCTTCACGTTGGTTCTGATTGTCTAAGTGTAACGCAATCAGCGCGATTTGTTGCCTCGCTCGTAGAAGCTCAAAACCCGCTGAGCTGATATACTGACCGTCGGTTTATCTCGAATCTATTAGGAGTGTTATGACTCGTTCTATCTTGGTTGCTCTCGTACTTATGTTGTCAGCGCCGATCAATGCGGAATATACCACCCGGGTTGTCGCTGAAGACTTAGCCTTTCCTTGGTCCATGGTGTTTATCAACGATGACACGTTTATCGTTGCAACCCGATCCGGTACCTTAGAACAGCTGAGCCTATCCAGCTCAGAAAGAAAGACCTTACAAGGCGCGCCCGAGACCTATGTTGAAAGCCAAGGTGGTTACTTTGATCTTGTTCTGGACCCCGATTTTGCCAACAACCAACTCGTTTATCTTGCCCTTGCGGACGGCCCCGCCGAGGCCAATGCGACGGCCATCTATCAAGCGGTTTTAGGCGCAGATGGACTCACCGGTCTTACCAATATCTTCCGCGTATCGCCCAGCAAGGATACGCCGGCCCACTATGGCGGAAAGTTAGCGTTCCTCGCCGATGGCACCTTGCTGCTGACGACAGGCGATGGTTTCGAATATCGAGAAGCCGCCCAAGACCCCTTTAGCCAAATGGGCAAGGTGCTCAGATTAAAAACCGATGGTTCCGCGCCGGCAAACAACCCTTTTGCCGACGGTCAGAATGGCGACCCCTACGTCTACAGCTACGGCCACCGCAGCCCACAAGGCCTTGCCGTTACAACGAGCGGCCAAATCTGGCTTCATGAACACGGCCCCCAGGGCGGCGATGAACTTAATCTCATTCGAGGCGGCAACAATTACGGTTGGCCTGCGACGTCCTTCGGGATCAATTACTCCGGCGCGCGCATTACGCCTTTAACCTCAGCCGAAGGCATCACGCCCCCGGTCACCTATTGGACGCCTAGCATTGCACCTTCGCATCTGTTGATTTATCAAGGCGCCTTGTTTGAGGCCTGGCAAGGCAGTTTCCTGGTGAGCACCCTGGTTGATCAGGACGTGAAGCGGCTGACCCTGAATGATAACAGCGTGACGGATTCTGAATCCTTATTCAGCGAGCTTGGCGCGCGCATCCGAGGGGTACATGAAGGCCCCGACGGCGCGATTTACCTGCTCACCGATAGCGACCCTGGGTCGGTGATCGAAGTCCGTCCGAAAACCGTGGATTCCGCGAACGAGCCATAGTCGTGCATTGCCACTTGGCAAGATTAAGGAAAGTTCACCCCGATGGGTTCCCAGGTGCTTGGATGACCCCGAAAGCCTGGCAAAACCCCTTCTAAGCGGGTTGGTTGAATGCGAATAAGCTGGTAATCATCGGGGAAATTCGGATAAAGCTTCTTGGAGTCCTGCAAGCGGCGCATGCTTTTTTTCGTGGCGAGATCCGATACAAGGCTCGCCGCCCCCATCAGCGACACGTAACTTTTCAGCCCATCGCTATAGTAATGAACCGTTACCTGAGGCGTCTGGGTGATTTCCGCGACTTTTCGACTGCTGGCTCTGGTGGCAACCCAGACCACCCAGTCAGCGTCCGGCGCAAAGGCGTCCACCGTGCGGGCTTTGGGTTGCCCGGCTTGATCGATTGTAATGAGCGTTGCAAACGCCGTGTCGTCAACCACTTGCCGGGCGGACTTCAGCACTGTTTCAGACTTTGATGCGCCCGAGGTTTCCGATGCAACCGCCGGCAGACTCAAATTCAGACATCCGATGAGGAGACCTAATAGAGGGTTAAACCGATTGTGCTTAAATTCTCTGCGGTGCTTTACCATCAATGCTGCTCACCAAATAGACCACTTATGGCTTTTATGATTGTTAAACGATTGCGGCATTGACGCGATGCCGCCCTAAACCTCATTGGTCTTGCGTCATACCGCCGTCGACCGCCTCAGCCCGCGCCATCGAAACGTATTTGCAACCCACAGTCATTTAAGTCGATCTGGTCAGGCGGCATCATCCAATATTTACTTTGCGCTTAGCATCGTCAGGCCGCTAACAATCATGACCCGACCGATTCAGCGCAGGCTCCGTTTAACACGCCGTGCCCGTCGGAAAGGGGATCATCAGCTTGCTTGAACCGCCGAGCGCGCGCCCGATCTCGTTACAATCTTTGCTCAAGCGTCTCTTTGAGACGCAATTGGTTACGTCAGAGCCAAAGCGGCAACAATGAGCACAACCGTCAAAATCGCAAAACCAACCATGGTGAGCGCGAGGGACCGAACGGTTTTTCGATCGCTATCTGCAGCTTCTTCAATACTCAAACTCATCTTAACGTCCACGTCTGTTTCGAGAATGCTCAATGTACCCGATGAGAACCATCAGTCAAGCCATCGGCATCCTGATTTTTACCTTTTATTGAACCTAAACCGATTCTTGACCCGAACGCCTTATAGGCAGTCAAGACCACCCGTCACCGAGCCCTTCAAGCGATTTTAACCACCGCGCCTGAATCGATGATAACGAGCAAGCCACGGCAAAGCCCAGTTGGGCTTATGCGCCTTTTGCCAAACGCCCGCCACAAATTTGTTCATTTCCGTCCAGGTTGGGTAAATGTGAATCGTGCCCATGATCTTTTTTAGACCCAGACCATATTTCATCGCCAAGACAAATTCCGCAATCGACTCCCCCGCATGCGCGCTCACAATGGTCACGCCGAGAATTCGATCACTGCCGGGTTTGGTTAACACTTTAACGAAACCCGCTGGCAGGGCTTCGGTTTTCGCTCGATCGAGTTCCGCAACCTCAAAGCGCGCGCATTCAAAGGCAATGCCGGCGGCCTCGGCTTCGGACTCGCTCAAGCCAACGCGCGCGACTTCCGGACTCGTAAACGTGCACCAAGGAATGACGCGATAATCCACTTTAAACTTTTTGAAGGTGCCGAAAAGGGCATTGACCGCGGCATACCAGGCCATATGCGACGCCGTATGGGTGAACTGATAGCGTCCCGCCACATCTCCTACGGCAAAAATATTAGGGTAGTTAGTCTGCAAGTACTCGTTCACCTGAATCTGACCATTTTCGGTCAAATCAATGTTCAGCGCTTCGAGCCCAAAACCATCCACTCGCGGTTTTCGACCCGCAGCAAACAAGACCGCATCGCATTCAACGTCTGTGCTTGATTCAGAACCGGTAACCGCCTCAACCCGCAGCATGAGCGTCTCACCCGAACTCGCGGAGGCCAAACGGTTATTGACCAGCAATCGAACGCCCTCGTTAGAGAGTACGCCCGCCATGAGCTCACTGACCTCAGCATCCTCTTTCATCATGATTCTTGGCATCATCTCAACCACTGTGACAGCACAACCGAGCCGCGCAAACGACTGAGCGAGCTCCAGTCCGATGGGTCCGCCGCCAATCACAGCCAGCCGTTTGGGCAGTGCCTCAAGCTGCCAAATGGTTTCCGAGGTATAACACCGATTTCGATCCAAACCCTCGATATTGGGCATCACCGGCGCCGCGCCGGTGGCCACAATGATTGATCGGCTCGTAAGCCGCTCACCATTGACCTCAACTTCATAGGGCGAACGCAGCACGCCTTTTCCCAGCCGGACATCCACGCCGAATTCTCTATACCGCTCGGGCGAATCATTCGGTTTGATCGAATCAATCACCGCCTGGACGCGTTTCATAATGACAGGGAAGTCAATTTTGGGGTCCCCGGCTGTGACCCCAAGGTTGGCGCTGTGCCTGAGCCCCGCCGCCACACTCGCACTACGAATAAACGCTTTACTCGGCACGCAACCGGTATTGAGGCAGTCTCCGCCCATCTCTGATGCTTCAATTAACGTAACCTTTGCCTCAACAAGCGAGCCGATTAGAGCGGACACCAAGCCCCCAGAGCCGGCACCGATTACGATTAAATCGCGATCAAACACCTTTGGCTTTGGAAACGAGCGATAGCGTCGCCACAGCTCAACGCGGTGCATCGCGGCCTTCATCAGCCACGGTAGCAGCGCAAGCAGCACCAAGGACGCCAGCAATTCTGGTGATAGGATACCCGCGGGGCTCTGCAGGCTCGCTAACTGTTTCCCCGCATTCACAAAGATCAGAGTGCCGGGCAACATGCCCAATTGAGACACCCAGTAAAACTGCCGTACTGAGAGGTTGGTTAAGCCCATCACGAGATTAATAACAAAAAAGGGCACGGCCGGAACGAGTCGTAAGGTGAGCAAGTAGCGCGCACCATCGGCCTTCATACCTGCATTCACCAGCGCCATAGCCTCTGAGAACTTCGCGGCAATCAGATCACGGAACAAAAATCGGGCGGCCAGCATCGCCAAGGTTGCGCCGATACTGGCCGCAAAAGACACTAAGATCAGTCCCTGCCATAAACCAAACAATCCGCCCGCGAGCAGGGTCAATACAGCAGCACCCGGTAACGATAGGGCCGTCACAATGATGTAAATCAACGCGAAACTCAAAAAACTCAGTGCAGGCGCATCCGCCACAAATCCAAGAAGCGTTTGCTGGGCGGATTTAATTGCGGAGAACGTCAAGTACTCGCCGCCACCGTAACCAAAGAACAACAGCACGACCAGGATGAGCATCAGGGCCAGAATGATTTTTAAACGGGACATATCACGCACTTCTTTAACACAGGCGCTGTCTATTCTACGTCATCCAGATCAATAGGCCGAATAGACCGCGGCCTTGCGCAATCTGCGCGACAAAAAAATCTCGGACATCGATCGACACCACTAAAAGCAGTCGATGACGCGTTCGACACCGCGTTCCGGTTTTTTCTTGGTAAACTAAACGCTTTTCGGAGCCCACCTATGTCTGAGCCGTTTTATCCGCCGAGTGCGCTTGCCTGGCAAACCCTGAAGGCCCTGTCGGAACAAGCGCCAAGCGTCCAGACGGCAATGAACGATACCGAATGGCAGCGCAAGGCCCACTTGCAACTCAATGCGCTCACGCTCAATCTATCCCACCACCGAATGAGCACCGATATTTTTGAAGGCTTGCTTGCACTGCTCAACGCATCGCCGTTTGCAACGCTTCGAGCGGGCTTATTTTCTGGAGAAGCAATCAATTTAACGGAACATCGAGCGGTGGGTCATACCAGGATTCGCACGCCAGATTTTATGCGTGCGGACCCGACCCTCAAAGCAATCCGGGAATTTACGCAGGCGGTTCATTCTGGCGCGTTAAAAGGCGCAACCCAACGACCTTTCAAACACATCGTCAACATTGGTATTGGCGGCTCTGACCTCGGTCCCAAAATGGTCTGTCAGGCTCTCGATCACCCAGACACAAGCCGATTAACCTGTCATTTTGTCGCCAATGTCGACGGCGCTGAGATTAATACGGTACTACGCCGCTGCGATCCAGAGACGACCCTTATTGTCATCGCAAGCAAGACTTTCACAACCCAAGAAACCTTAATGAACGCGCGAACCGCACGCGCTTGGCTGCAGGCGAGTCTGCCCGACAGCCCGGAGCGGGCCCAACATTTGGTTGCGTTGACGACCGCTGCAACAAAGGCTGTCGATTTCGGGGTTGCTCCGAATCAAATTTTTGCCTTTGACGAAGACATTGGCGGCCGTTATTCCCTGTGGTCAAGTATTGGTTTGACCATCGCCCTGCAATCCGGTTTTGAAACGTTTGAGGCGTTACTGCTCGGCGGTCATGCAATGGATCAACATTTTTCTGAAGCGCCGCTATCGCAAAACTTACCTATCATCCTGGCCCTAATGTCGGTCTGGTATGGCAATTTTTTGGGCGCCCAATCCCAAGCGGTGATTCCCTATTGTGAGCGCCTCAGCCTGTTTCCAGCATTTTTGCAACAACTCGATATGGAGAGTCTCGGCAAAAGCACCACACGGGAAGGCCGCCCAACCGATTATCAAACCGGTCTCATCACTTGGGGTCAAACCGGAACCAATGGTCAGCACGCTTTTTTCCAGCTGCTCCATCAGGGCACTCACTTAGTCCCGCTAGATTTCATCGGCTTTGGCGAGGATTCTCTGTCATCAGAACCCGCGCACCGCGCATTGCGTCTCAATCTGGCAGCCCAGGTGACGGCCCTTGCACAGGGGCAATCTGGCGCGAACCCACACCGAGACTATGCTGGCAACAAACCCAGCTCCGTCATCATGTTGGATGCGCTGACGCCTTTTAATTTGGGCATGCTGATTGCGCTCTATGAACACAAAGTGTTTACCTGTAGCGCGATCTGGAACATCAATGCCTTTGATCAATGGGGCGTGGAGCTGGGTAAGGCCTTAGCGAATGCTTTCGATCGCGGTGACCTTGACCCGCCGCCGGCCACCCAGGCCTTGCTGGATCAAGTTCAGCTGAATCAAACTAAGCGAGACCCTTGACCCGTCTGTACCAACGCGTCGCGGCTGGCAAGACCTATGAGGTTCGCACAGCAGGCGCTTCCGTTCGGCTCTATACCAATGGCGCCTTTCATAGCCAATGGCACCCCAAACAAATCTTTCAGGGCGCCGTTTGGGACTTACTGAGCCTTCCTGCGCTATTACGAGCCGAGCCGCCAAAAACAATTCTCGCTTTGGGCGTTGGTGGCGGCACCGCTTTGCATCAGTTATACCACCTTGAACCCTGGCAGCGCGCCATCGGCATTGACATCGACGGCGAACATCTGCGTTTAGCCAAACGGTTCTTTAAGCTTCAATACCCAGGACTGACCTTGCGTCAGGACGATGCGATCGCCTGGATCGCCGAGCATCAAGAGACCTTTGACTATTTGATCGATGACCTATTCCTGGACGGCGCCCAGGACCCTGAACGACCCGAACCCATTGGCGAGGCCTGGCTAACAGACCTGTTCAATCGAACAACGCGCAACGGCGTGCTCATTCAGAACCATCTCGACGTGCAGCACGCCCGCGCGTGCTTTAAAGCCTATCGAAGTTGGTTCAAAAAGCGATTCAGCCGAGTGCTCTTACTCACCTCAGCCACCTTTACCAATGGCGTCTTGGCGGCCTATCGCGGCCCAGCCGACGTCGGTCAAATTGGGCTGCAGTTCAAACTCGGCTTAAAGTCGCGCGGCTTACCCACAAACGGCCTGAGCCGGATTAGCGCCCGCGTCTTGCAGTAAGGTTGATTGCGCGGCGAGCGCGCACGAGACTCATCTTGTCACGCAATCGATCAAGCGCTTACCTGCCCGGTTTAGGCTTGGTGAAGGGTTTACGGCAACGACGGCCCAGCCACTAAGGCGTATCCGACCGAACGATCGGCCGCCCCCCGCGGGTAAAGCCTTGCAATGCGCCTGCATCAAGCTCAGTCCAGAGCACGCGCTTGGCGCGATTCTGGCCATCGATCAGGCCAAAATGATTTTCGGAGCCGCCTGGGTTTTTCGCATCCTTCCAAGGTTCGTCAAAGGCTTCAAACAAGACCAGAACGACGCCAGCTGCCCGAGCCCACGCGGTCATCAATTCAAAATACAACTGTTGTTGGCGCTCGCCGGCGGCGTTCGAACCATCCGGGCCATAAAATCCGTTATCAATGCTTGCCCAGCCTGTCTCCCCAATATGAACGGTCTTGTCTGGATCAATGCTCGACACATAGCGTTTCGTGCTGGCGTATTGATCTTGTGCATAAGCTGCCGCTCGCGCCATCGTGGCCGACACATCTGCTTGCGGCGCCTGAGCGCTCACCTCATCGAAGGTGTCAGTCCAAAAGGCTGGGTTATAATGCGTGTCATGAAAGGGATAGGTGTGCATCGAAACAAAGTCGACCGCTCCAATTAGAGCGTCTAAGGTCGGTGTCTGATAGCTGCCCTCGCCGCCGCCCCAAGATGCAAAATTATCGGAGCTGGTCACCCAGATCCCAGACTCGATTTCGCCCGCTTGCTTGAGCGCTTGAAAATGCTGCACCCACTTCAAAACCACCTTGGGTTGAACATAGTAGGCAGCAGCCCAACGAACCATAGCCTCGTTACCGACTGCAATGACTTTGACAATATTGGAATACGCTTTGGCAAATTGAACCGCCGCGTCGACCTCGCGCTGGTTGGCCTCGTGATCCTCTCCCTCATGGTTGGGGGCATCGGTCCAGGCGCCAGCACAATCTATCCAGACACCCAACATGACATACATTTCAAAGCTAGGATCTTCAGCTTGTAACGCTTCAATCGCTAAAAAGATGCGACGGGTCTCGTCAAACTGCTGCGTGTTGTAGGTTCGAATCATTGTGAACCCAAGACCTGACAAAATCTTCAGATCTTCTTTAATCTCATTAACACTGGGCACCAATGCTCTTGTGGCAGACCGATAGCCGCCGTAGGCGATCGCTCGCAACGCGCCTCGGTCAAACAATTCAGCAGCTGATGGGGTTTGACTCTTTTCGCCCTTAGTTTCTACTGACGTGCTCTGCTCGCAACCTGCCACCAAGAGGACCAAAGCCAGCAAAATAACCCGAAATTGCCCCCGCGGTTTCTCGACACCTTTATCCATTTTCAAGATCATCCGTTTTCCCCGCACCTCTGAATTTTATCAAACCCCCGTCCCAGTCAACCGATTAAGGCTTAGAGCAGGGGCGTGACGCGCCTAGGCTTACCCCTGGACCTTATTGAACGCATTTAGCCTTTATACTGCCCCATCGTGCGTTCCGGCGCCGGATGGATCACAGCCCAAATTAGCAGCAAAACCAAGCCGACCATACACAGGTACACGGGCAGAAGATAACTACCGGAACCATCCAAACCGAGACTAAACGCTGCCGGGCCGATGGCGCTGGCCGAGACTGTGAGCGCGGTGTTTAACCCACTGACTTCGCCCAGATGTTTGGTGCCAAAATAGCGTACGAAGGCGAGATTTGAGAGCACCCCCCACAGGCCCCCGCCCGCACCAAAACCAATCGCCAACAACCAATAACCCCAGTCATCCGCCAAATTTGCGAGTCCAAAAGCCCCCACTAGGAAACTGAGCAGCATCAAAATCAAAAAGGGTTTTAAAGGATTCCGGTCCGCCAAATAACCTGCGAGCAAATTAACTAGGGTTGAACAAATGGCCGAAGGTAAAAAGTAAGAGAATGCTTCCGCTGAACTGCGACCCACCTGATCAAAGATCGACACAATGTGAAAAGTAAGCGCCGTTCCGAACAGCGCATGAATTGAAAGGCTCGCCGCATAGAGCCAAAACACGGGCCGCTGCCTTGCCTCAGCCAGGGTCATGCCTTTAAGCCCTGTCTCGCGCGGCGCCTCATTTTCTGAGCCAGTTTCGGGAAGCGTAATGACCGCGGTTTCCGGCACCGGCCGATTGCGTACAAAAAGCCAAGCCGCACAGCCAAACAAAAAAAGCCCAGCCGCCATCACCCAAAGCGAGCCACGCCAGCCAAAGTCATGGATTAAAATCGCAATGCCGAGCGGCGCCAGCGCAAAACCGAAGGAGACAAAAACGCCTCGCAAACCACTCACCAGGCCGCGGCGTTTAACGAACCAAATCAGTAGGATATTGCGCGACGCGCTGGTCAAAACCCCTTGACCCAGAAACCGCACGCCAAAGTAACCCAGCAACATGAGCAGCCAGGCCCAGGCAATCGAACCAGACAGCAGGACTAACAGTCGGTCAACTTGGCTAATGTAGATCAGCACCAAGGCCAGTAGCACACTGGAGGCCGCAATCATGACCCGCCCGCCGTGCTGATCAAATAATCGCCCGGCCCGGGGCAAACAAAAGGCCGACAAGAGTGTACCGACTAAATAGGCCAGGGACAGTTGCGTCCGGGTTAGGCCCAGGGCTTCAATAAAATAGTCTGTGTAGACCCCCATCCCCATGGTTTGTCCCGGCACACTGAACAAAAACCCGAGGGTTGAGAACAACCAGATCACCCAAGCATAGTTTAGCGCGCGCGGCCTTGGTTGAGCCTGATCAGGCGTTGAAGCCACCGAATAGTTCCTTTTGATTCACCCCGGGCATCATACGTGAGGCCATTAACGCTGGCCAGCAAGCGGTCCCCGGGTATGGCATACTTTGATCGCTAACTGAGAAGACCACATGAAGAACGTTTTATTTATTACGGCGGATCAATGGCGCGGGGCTTGCCTTTCAAGCTTAGGCCATACGGTTCAAACCCCCAACTTAGATGCCCTCGCCGCCTCCGGCGTTTTATTCAAACGGCACTATGCTAACGCCGTGCCCTGCGGGCCTTCCAGAGCCAGTTTACATACCGGCATGTACCTCCAAAATCACCGCTCGGGCACGAATGGTACGCCGCTCGATGCGCGGTTCACCAACTGGGCAAAGGAAGTGAGAGCCAGTGGCGGCGATCCCGTTTTGTTTGGTTACACTGACACCGCCAATGACCCAAGACAATTTGCGCCGGATGACCCAATTTTGTCTTCCTATGAGGGCCCCTTGCCCGGAATTCGGCCGATGCTGCAGATGGGCACCTTTCCGGATGCTTGGGCGACTTGGCTTGAAACCCTGGGGTACGACATTCCCGAGCCCAATTGGCGACTCTATACTGAGAAAAACAGCCCCATCGATTACGAGGACGGATTGGCGCATCCTGCCGCGCTTAAAATCCCGGAACACCACCATGACACCCGCTTTATGGTTGACTCGGTGCTGGATTACATCCGCGGAACCGACGATGCCTTTTGTGTTCATCTGTCTTTGCTGCGCCCGCACCCGCCTTGGGTTGCGCCCGAGCCCTACAACCAACTGTATGATCCTGCCGCGCTCGCAGATTTTGTTCGCGCTGAGTCGGCTCAAATCGAAGCCGAGCAGCATCCGTTTCTGGCTGAAATGCTGGCCACAAAGCACTACAGTGCCCCGGCGGACCAAGCTAAACTGACGCGGCTTAAGAGCAGTTATTTTGGTCTCATGACCGACGTAGATGCCAATTTAGGGCGATTGTTCGATTTTTTGAAAGCCAATGGCCAGTGGGACAACACGCTCATCATCTTCACCTCGGATCATGGCGAACAAATGGGAGACCATCATTTGCTCGGCAAACTGGGCTATTTTGATGCCTCGTATCATATCCCGCTGATCATCCGAGACCCTGACTTTGATCCAAGCCGCGCCAACGCGCAGATCGATCACTTCACCGAGAATGTTGATATCATGCCGACGATTCTCGATTGGCTTGGTCTTGAATGCCCAGTGCAATGTGACGGCCAATCGCTTCGTCCGCTCATCCACACGGGCGCCCCAACCGGCCACTGGCGCGAGGAAGCCCATTGGGAATATGACTTCAGAAATATTCCTGCCGGCGAAGCCTTAGAACACCGTCTTGGACTCACCCCCCACCAATGTTCGCTCAATGTCATCCGCAGCGCCCAGTATAAATACGTTCACTTCACCAATTTGCCGGCGTTGTTTTTTGATTTGGTGGCGGATCCAGAGGAGCTCAATAACCTGATCGATCACCCCGATTATCAATCCCTCGTCTTGGCTTTTGCACAAAAGATGTTGTCTTGGCGAATGAACCATGACGAACAGACCCTAACGCACCTTGCGCTAACCGATAACGGCGTTGTGAGTCGACCATCACCGCGTTATGCGCCCCTACGTTCAACCCCATAGGATAGACAGATGAGCACGCAACATCGAAATGACATTTACGGCACGGCCGATCAACCCGACCAACTCGAAACACCGGCCATTCCGGCTGCCACAGTCATCTTATTACGAGACAGTGATCGAGGCGTTGAAACCCTGATGTTACATCGGACGTCTAAGGTGCATTTTGGCGGTATGTGGGTCTTTCCCGGCGGCCGCATTGATCCAGAAGATTATCCGGAGAGCAGCGACGTTAATATCGCAGCGCAACACGCCGCAGTGAGGGAAACTCTTGAGGAAACAGGCATCACCATAGGCGGAGATGCCTTTGCCTGGTTTGCGCATTGGACGCCCCCGGCCGGCACCCCGCGCCGGTACGCGACCTGGTTTTTTGCCTGCATTTTAGAAACGGATCAGGTCATTGCCGTTGATGGGTTCGAGATTCAAAACCACGAGTGGATTCAGCCGGCTGAGGCGCTCGCCCGCCATGCCGCCGGCGAGATTGATCTTGCGCCGCCCACTTGGATCACCTTGCATCAACTGGCGCTGCATGAGCCCGCTGCAGCACTTTGGCAAGTCCTTAAAGACCAACCTGTCCGCGTTTACGAAACGAGAATTCGCAAGGACAAAGACGACAGGCGGATTGCGCTTTGGGCAGAAGATGCCGCCTACGCCGGCGGTGAGGTTGATCAACCTGGACCAAGGCACCGCTTGGTGCTCGACCCTGACGGATTTATCTTTGAAAACACGGCGCTGTCTTATTAGTGCCGGCGCGCGACTTGCCAGCCCATCCCTACGCGCTTGACCGACAAGCGCAAGACCCAAATACCGTAACTAAGCGCCGCCGTGGGCCGAAGAGTATTCAACCATGACGTTTTCCTGGCTCCCGGGCCAATCTGAACTGAACTTGCAGCAGGACTTGTTGGACACCGCGGCCTTTGCAGCCAAACACTACGCTGCCACATTAGACGCCCGGGCGGTCTTTCCAGGTCAGACTGCCTTAACAGCCTTAGCCGTTTTTGACGAGCCCATACCGGAAGACCCCTGTGATCCAGGCATTGTGCTGGAGACGCTCGCAACTCACGGCGGCCCCGCGACCACGGCCTCGAGTGGCCCCAACTACTATGGCTTTGTGACCGGCGGTAGCCTGCCCATTGCCCTCGCCGCTCGATGGCTTGGGGATGCCTGGGATCAAAACAGCGCGCTCGGACGCATGTCCCCTATTGCCGCCCAGCTTGAGCAAACGGTTGAACATTGGGTTACTGACCTACTCGGCCTACCGAAAGAGACCCTAATGGGGCTGGTAAGCGGCTCGTCCATTGCGGGGTTATCCGCTTTAGCCGCTGCCCGCAGTCACCTTTATGCCAAGGCCCAGTGGCCCTTCGCGGAAAAGGGGCTGCAGGGCGCGCCACCCATCCACATTTACGGGCCAGATAGCTTGCATGGCTCAATCGATAAAGCCTTGAGCCTTCTTGGCTTTGGCGCCAATCAAATGCACTGGCTGGCAACCGATTCCGAGGGACGACTGCTGCCCTCCGCACTGCCCACGCTCGCCCCGAACGCGATTGTGATCCTGCAGGCTGGTCAGGTCTGCACAGGCGCCTTTGATGACTTTGCCAGCATCATTCCGATCGTGAAAGCGCAGGGGGCTTGGGTTCACATCGATGGCGCCTTTGGGCTCTGGGCCGCGGCGTGTGATCGCACCCGTCACCTCATGGCCGGCGCAGGCCAAGCCGACTCTTGGTCCGTCGATGCCCATAAAACGCTCAACGTACCCTACGACTGTGGTCTTGTACTGTGCCGACATCCTAGCGCCTTGAAGTCCGCCTTAACCGCGAGCGGGAGCTATCTTGACCAAAGCAGCATCCGCAATGGCATGGAGATGACCCCAGAGATGTCTCGGCGCGCGCGATCCGTTGAGCTTTGGGCGGCCTTAAAGTTTCTAGGCCGCTCAGGGGTTGCCGGTTTAATCGGTCATTTTTGTACCCTTGCCGCGCAATTGCGCGAGCACCTTCGCGATGGGCCCTATACCCTCATCAACGAGGGTGGCTTCAATCAGGTGCTTGTTGCGTTGGATGAAGATGCTCAAACAAACGCGGCATTACAATGCTTACAGGACGCCGGCAGAGTTTGGATGAGCGGGGCGACCTGGCAGGGGCGCGCAGTGATTCGCATCAGTATCAGTAACTGGCAAACCACCGATGCGCACATCGATCTGCTGGCAGCTGAAATGCAGCGTGCGGCCCGAGCCGTTCAACCAACACCGCCCACGTCGCCTTAAGCCCGGACACAACCCAGAATCCAAGCGTTCAGCAATTCATGGAAACTCTCGGGTTGTTCGAAGGCGAGCCAGTGACCGCAGTTGGCCACGAGCTCGAAGTGCACCAAAGGATTTTCAGTAAAGAACAGCGCTGATTTACTCGCGACATCCGGCAGCGCGGGACCATCCTGGTCACCATAAATGACCTGCACAGGCTGCCGCAATTGCCTCACCGCGTCGAGCACCATTCGGTTCTTGGCAAACTTTGGACTGTTGAACCGTGCCTGAGCCGTATTCAGAACTTGCACCTTTAGCGCCAAAGCATCAATTTTAGCCGGGTCTGAAATCATCAAGTGATGCAGGTTAAGGCGATGTAACGCGGCCAGATCAGCGGCACTCATTCCAGGAAGCCTTCGCTGTAACGGCTTCATTCCGCCCTTTCTTGAGACGTCTCCAATCGATGCAGGACCAATTAGGGTTAGACTTTTAACGGCGTCGCCGAGTTGCAAAGCGGCCTGGGAGGAGACGGCGCACCCCCATGAAAACGCAACGAGGTGGTATTGTTGAAGTGATTTAAGGCCGCGACACCCCGCAACCAAAGCCGCAACGGCATCTTCTGCCGTGTAGCCAGCGGGCAATGCGTCCGACGCTCCAAGTCCCGGTAAATCGACCGCCCAAACCTGGTAGTGTTGCGTCAGCGCCTCAATGTTCGCAACCCAATGCAGCCAAGACCCCGAGCCCCCGTGTACCAAAAGCACGGTTTCACCGCCCTTAGGTCCCGCCCAATAGCGAAACTGCAGCGCGCCAAACTCACAAGCAATCCGCTCAACCCGCGAGGCTTTGGTCAGCCGAGCAATCAGCAGCTCAGGGGGTTCAACCATTGTTAACCGTCATCCGGCTGCGCAAACTCAGCCGCCAGCGCCCCCATGCGAAGCTCGCCAGCTTTGGTTTGCAAGCCTTGCGCTAAAGCACGGCGCATGTTGTCCTGGGCGCCGCTTGTACGCAGGGTTTGTTGAAACAAATAGGCCTCTTCTAGCAGGCCATCCTCAATCGGCAGCTCAGCATTATTGATAGAGGCTTTGCAAAGCGCGATCGCCTCGCCCGGCCATCCGGCAATCCGAAAAGCGAGGTTGTCCACGAAGTCGCTCATCGCGTCGGATGTATCGAAAATTCGATTCAAATAGCCCCAGCGCTCACAGGTCTCAGCATCAATATCATCGCCGCCTAAACAAATTTCAAGCGCCCTACCCCGCCCGACAAGCCGTGGTAAGCGTTGGGTGCCAGAGCCCCCCGGTAAAATGCCCAGTGGCACCTCCATCTGATTAATGATCGTTTTATGCCGGACGCCAAAGCGCATATCGCAGGAGGCCGCAAACTCGTTGCCACCGCCGCCAGCGCGCCCCGCCATCTTAACGATCGTCGCCTTCGGCATAGTTCGCACTCGCTCGCACATCATGTGAAAGGGCGATAACGTTTCGGCCTTCACCGCTGGCGTATCACTTGGAAAGGTCAAGATCGCATTGACATCAAAATGCGCAATGAAAAAATCCGGATCCGCGCTCTGAAAGACCACCACCCGAAGACTGTCATCACCTTCAAGCTGTTCGGTCACCGCGACAAGCTCTTGATAGAGTCTCGGCGTCATCACATTAACGGGTGGGTTGTCGATGGTAACGAAACAAACCCCGTCTCGCTGGGTCAAGTTTAGCGTTTCAAATGCAGCCATAGGATTCTCCTTTTCCCACTGATCATGCCATACTTGCTGGCCATTTTGGGATCTAACAAACCGGCTGAGGGCAGTGGATTATGCGAAAAATTATGGCTATTTGTGTGTTAACCCTACTCACCAATATGGCATTGGCTGCCCCGCCGCTCAATATTTTATTAACCAATGACGATGGCTATCTTGCGCCTGGCATTCAAGCGCTCCGCGCCAGCCTCCTCGAGTCGGGTCACAACGTTTTCCTCATCGCGCCCGCAACCAATCAAAGTGGCAGCGGCACCAGTATCACCAGCCAGGGCGTTGCTTACACCAGCCACGGTAATCAAGTTTGGAGCGTCGCCGGCCGGCCTGCGGACGCCGTTCGCTTGGGGATCGGGCACATCCTGCAAGACAACCCGCCAGACATCGTGCTGTCCGGCATCAACTTTGGGCAAAACGTTGGCCAGGATGTCGTCGTCTCAGGAACCATTGGCGCTGCCGTGACCGCCGTGCAGCTAGGGTTTCCCGCCATGGCTGCCTCCGCTGAAATCAATTTTGATGAGGCCGCAACCGGTTTTCCGAGCACCCTGACGACGTTCCCTTGGGCCGCGGCGGTGATTACGGATCTAATACAAGACCCCAGAACACGCCTGCAAGACAGCTTTTTAAACCTTAATTTCCCGACTCAAAAAACGCCAAAAGGCTTCAAGCCAACAAAACTTGCAGCCTCTTCTATCCTGTCCGTTGACTTTCAAGAACTTGAAGACGGGCTCTGGCGCGCGGGATACCAAATGGACCCTGACGACGAGCCCAACTCTGACCGACCGTTACTCGCGAAGGGCTATATCACCGTCACACAACTCGGCATCAGTTACGAGCCTCTCGACATTCAGACCGTGGACCTGAGCTGGATTGAGTCAGCCGCCATTGACCCCAAGGCCGGGCAAGCCAGTCCGATCGCGCCGTAACCGCCGGATCAGTTCAAGGGTCTTTGCTGCGAGATCCGATACATCAAGACCGCTGCACGCTCAATCAACATCGGCAGCGTATTGAGATCAATTTCCTCGTTTAAAGCATGGGCGCCCTTACCCTCAATACCAATGCCATCAAGTGCATCGACATAGTCCGCGACAAAGGAGATATCGGCGGCACCCCGTTTACCAGGATCAAAAGCGCTAACCGGTCCGTATCCTAAATCCTGACTGGTTTGACTGAGCAGCGCGAGCAGCGCCTGATTACCGTCGGTCGGGGCCATGGCGGGATAACCGTCCGTGAAGGTCATTTCCGCTGAGGTTTTCGGCAAATTATTCTGGGTCGCAATAGCCCGCATTGCTGCGCGGGCGCGCGCCTCCTGCTCCCGACTCAGGGTCCGAAGCCCGCCTTGCACAACAACCGATTGCGCAACCACATTGCTTTTACCGAATACTCGGCCTGCATTAAGGGACGCCTCGTAATTGACCTCAGTGCCGCCTGCAATAACCCCCGGATTAAACGTCAAGTATTGCTCGCCCATTAACTGCTCATGAAAGCGGGTTAAGATCCTCGCCGCTTCAAAGATCGCGCCACTGCCCACCGCCTCGCTAAAGATAACAGAAGAATGGGCCCGTTCACCGGTCACGGTTAACAGCCAACCGCTGGAGCCGCGACGCGCAACCGTTGCGGCATTTAGGCTGGTGGCATATTCAAAACCCAAACCAACATCGCAAGATTTTGCCGCATCAATCAAATGGCTCCGACTAATCGATTTTGGCGAGCCGGACTTTTCCTCATCGCCGATGAGCGCAACAATATAGCGGCCTTCATCCAAGACGCCCGCCGCTTTTAAAGCCTTGAGCGCATACAGAATGACCACGTCACCACCCTTCATATCGCTCACGCCCGGCCCAGTGGCCGTATCACCGCGCCTCACAAATTTTTGAAAGGCACTGCTGGCCTCGAACACCGTATCCAAGTGGCCAATCAGCAATTGGCAGACCCCAGGCCCACCATTGTCTGCAAACAGATGACCCGCCCGATCAACTTCGCTCATATCATGCCAGCGGGTCTCAAAGCCCAAGGCTTTGAATTCTTGATCAAAGACATCGGCAACTTGTTTGACCCCAGCATGGTTCATCGTGCCACTATTGATGTTCACCACTTGCTCAAGAAGCGCAATCGCAGGCGTCTTCTGCTGCTTGGCAATTTCTGCCAAACGGGACTCCACCGCGGTCAGTTCTGCCGAAACCAAGGGCATTACGCTGATCAATCCCCAAAATCCCAACCTCACAAAAAAGTGTGGCAATACCCTTTTTTCAAGCTTCATACACAACCACCTTTTGAGAAACAAAAAAAAGGGCGCTGAGCGCCCTTTTCAACCAAAACCGATATTAGCCACCAAATCGGCGTGTGACATCAAAACCCCAGTACCGAGGATACAAACGCTCACCGGTCGTGCGGTAATTTTGCGATTCTGTCGCAATTCCAATCCCACGGAACACGCGCTCATCGGTTACGTTGTCAACAAAAAACCGCGCCGCCCATTTATCAGCGTTATCCTTCCAACTGATGCTGAAATCGATGCGCTTGCGCGATGGCACAAGGTCGGTCGCACGTTGAAAGGCTGATGACGCGTATTCGCCGGTGTAGCTGTAGGTCGCATTCAACGCCAGCATGCCATTAACCGTTGGGATTTCGTAGCTGCCATAGACGGTCGCTTTCTGTTTTGGAATGCGCTTCAAGGGATTACCCTGCACATCTCGAACGTAGGCGTCTAAGTTAAACAGGTTTTGTCCGGTTTCTGTCTGGATTCGATTACCGTTTTCATCCAACGCAAATTGAAAGAGTGAATTCGGCAGGTTTAGATCATTCCGCTCGGTCACCAAATAGCTTTCGCTGTACTCGGTATCGGTATAGCTATAATTGCCGCCCAAAGTGAAGTAATCGCCAACCAGCCAAGTCGCTTCTACTTCAAACCCCTGGTTCGTTGCATCACCTGCGTTGACAACCGTATCAACCGAGGCGCCGCGCGCACTGTCATAGGAATCGATTTGATCCTGATAGTTTTCATAGTTGTAACGGTAGATCGACGCATTCACTTGGGCCCGACCGTCGAGCCAGGTACCTTTATAACCGATCTCAAAGGCCGTCACTGTCTCAGCATCATAAGATACGGGCTTCAAACAATTCACATAGAACCCTAGGTTGAGACAACCCGCATCCCCCGACTGAGTTCGAGCATCCAAGACGCCGAGTGCAAAGCCACCCGCTCGATAGCCCGTCGTCACCGAAAAGTACATCAACGTGTCGTCATTCGGCGTCCAATCTAAATTGATGCGGAAGTTTGTGTCCGACCAGGAATCCGAATCAGACGTTCGCCACGCGAAGCTGTAAGGAATGCCTTGGAGCAATAAGGTCTGCGAGCAACTGGCATCAGTGATGGCGCAGACGGGCGTAATGGGGTTAGCAGGAT
>Ga0206129_10000206_pt1 | contig 100522 bp, 110 predicted proteins | sample Helgoland_Spring_8_FD_148616 | JGI IMG/M metagenome (GOLD analysis project Ga0206129, IMG submission 148616) | Pelagic subsurface seawater microbial communities from Kabeltonne, Helgoland, North Sea - Helgoland_Spring_Bloom_20160502_2 | ecosystem: Environmental > Aquatic > Marine > Epipelagic... | reverse complement strand
AGCAGATGCGTTGTAGTGAACCGCAAGAATACCTGTACCATCACCTTTATCATAAACACCGTGAACGTGAACATCACCACCTAAAAATCCAACAATGTCATATCGTTTACCAATATTCCAAACGTGATCGGTATCTCCACCTTGTACATCTAATTTTTGAACAAATTCGATCTCGGCAGTATGGACCATGTACAAACGGTCGCCAGTACTCTCCGGTGGTATCCTAGTAAATCGCTTTTCGCCTGCCATGTTTAAATCCTGTTAAATTCTGTTGTTATCTTTCTATTTATACTTCAAAAGCATCGAAGTTTCTGTCGACAGTTTGTGTCAATGGAAACGAATTGTTTGTTATTGATATTGTTTGAGTCAATTGGTAAATAGGTAAACTACCTACTCTGAACGCTAAGATGTCTACGACCTGTCCATCTTCCACTTCAAAAGAATACGATGCACCTACTTTTTCTACTGTGACTGTTTCACCAGGAGAGTCTATTATATCGGGTAATTTACTAGTCGAAGATGCAACGTCAGTAACATTGATTACGGTTGCCGTGGGTGCGCCGTCTACTGTATACGTATCAAAGATTTTAAGATTACTTCTTTGTGATACTCGAACTTTATCTCCATTTACCAAACCCATCGTCGTGAAATCTGTTGTTGTGCTAAGTATTTGTATTATATTTGCAGTGCCATCAGTGTCTAAGTCGATGTCTGTACCTGTGACTGCTGAAAGAACGTCTTCATTAAACAATGATGTTGGAGAAGCTCCCCCTAGCGAGTAGGGTGATGGGTTTTGTAGAACCGAAACTTCTGTATTGCCTAGAAGACCAGAGATTGTTACGGGAATAATGACGGCAACGTTGACAGTGCCTGTGCCAGTAAATTCCACTGTAGGTATACTTGCCTCATTTATGACATTGATTGTTAATACTGCACTCGAGGCTAAAGTTGCTTGGATAGCACCACCAGCAGTACTTGACACCCCAGTTCCAGTCACACCAGTTCCATAACCTGTTAACTGATTCCCGTCCCAAATAACTGTAGTATCAGTGGAAATTGTATCACTAATTCTTACAGCGTTAACAGTGCCGGTTGCTCTAACAAATGAACAATCAGTGACCGATACAATGGTAGCCGATGTGGAGACAAGAGATTCTGTAGCAACCGAATCTGTATTGTTGAAAACGCAATCGGTAATGGTTGCTCCACCCTGAGTGACCGCTCTACATCTTGTCCATGTATTATTTAATAGATCACATTTGCCCGTACCTTTATTAAAGATGAAGGTGTCCATGTCAGTGAATACACAAGTATTAAAATCTAATGTCGCACCATCGATCATTTCAAACTGGCCACGAGCAACCGTACCAAGTGCAGAGATGTTAATCCCATCCCAATCGACATTAGAAGCAGTGTTATTAACTTCGATTCTATTGAATGAGGCTGCTACACGTAAAGTATTATCACAAGTGATAACTCGGTTAGAATCTTGAAAGTCTACTGCCGTTGCCGTAGTCCCAAGCGATAATAATCCTTTCCAAAGATATGAACCAAACTGCTCCTGGAAAAGCCCCCATCGATTCGCGTTTAAATCGTTTTCAATGGCCATATTATCAAAATCAGCAGCCGGATCGGGAGTAGTGCCACCAGTAACAATAATTTCACCACGACCATATCGAATAACGTCAATGTTATAAGGTGAACCCTTTGCAATAGCAGCAATTACATTTGCGCCCCATCCTACGTGTGTATAAGTAGTACCAGGAGTTCCCTGAGGGGTTCTACCTGTAGCGATGGTAGGATCGATAACGTAATTTGCATAACCACCGTATGGGTTACGACCAAAGTCACTTCCGCCAATTGTCCATCTGTAATAATCTCCGGTACCTGTGCCTACAAAACCAACGATACCATCGTTTGCAAAAAGATCAACAGCTCTAGCCTGTAGAAATACTCCCCAGAAAAAGAATGCTTCACCTGCGGCTAACGTAACTCCAGTTCCAGCTTCAACAACAATCGATCCGGCACCAGTCGTTCTCTGAGCCACGGAACCGTGTTGGGTGCCTTGAATTGGGTTATCAGGGTCCTCATTATCAAAGGTGTTTTGCTGGGTAGTAAGAAATCCCGTCATTTCAACAAGAGATGTGCCTGGAGTTCCTTCGAAGGTTTCGAAATCAGTTAAATCTGTTGTATAGGATCTTGCCGCCATTTAGTCCTCTAAATCTAATGCAGCCTTAACTGCGGCAGATAGTTTCTTCGCACCTTCTGCTTGTCGTTTCTCATCCAAGGCTTGTTTATAGGCAAGAACTTCTTCCATTTCAAATTCCCACGATGCGTCTGGGTTACCGTCCACAAACTGAACAGTACCATCATCGTTATATATCATATCAGAAGGAACAAGGTAGTGTGCGGTTAGGTCGTCACAGGTTTGTGATTCCATTAAAACTTCGTCTTCGGTTAAAGACAAAATCCCAGCTGCGTTAGAAATTGATATTCTCATAATTAATCCTTTAGTTAAAAAAGTGGGGGGAGAAACTCCCCCCTTTCACTCGTATTTATTATGCCGCGTAGTTCCTTTCAAGAGGCGCAATCACCTGAAACTCTTGTCCAGACGCCGAAGTAATAGTACCTGTTACTTCAGTCCACTGCGCTTTGTCCTGACCAACTGCACGAATTGTTACGGGAACATCAGTTCCACCTACACGATTTTCAGCAGCAGACTCATTAGGTTGAGTGTTTTGATCATAAGCAAAGTCCCATTCGAACACCTTACCAGCGCTTTCTACTGTTAACGTAGGAGTACCAGTGCCAGAAGCAATGTTGCCCTGAATCTCAGTGAGATCAGTCTGCAACACAATAATGGCATCAGGTGAGTTGACAGGATTAAAACGGAAATTATCCGTCGTACCAGTGACCGACTCATCAGCAAGAGTCACATCGTCAATTCGGGTTACGTCAATAGCACTAGTGGTGGGCGTCCCACCTACCAGATACACACCGTTGTTTCCTACTTCGGGGAATCCACTAACATCAATGTAATCCCCAGCCGTCGTAAGGGGTAATGTTGCAGAACCCGTTAAAGTTCCCGTCTGGCCAGAAGATGAAGTCATCGCCATATCCGCGACACTATACTGTCTAGAGTACGTCATAAACATAGTAAACGATGAATTAGTATCGGTCAACATTGTTGATCCAGTACCACCAAACGATATTTTACCAGAAGAGATAACGGGGAATGCATGTAACACACCGCTATTATCGCGCAGTTTAACGTTACCAATTACAGAAGATGCGAAGTTGTAATACATTACACCAGAACCGTCTGTTACAGTTGCTCGGTCTAAGTTACCCGCGCCCCAAGCAGCTGAACTAGGCGTCAATAGATTCACCGATTGTAAATCCGCGCCAACAAACGTCAGCATATTGTCAGAAGTCTTACCGTTCTGAACACCTACGTTACCTCCTTCAATGTCAGCATCAAAGTCGATTGAACCTGCTTGACGTAGTTGATACTGCGTCCAGACATAAAGTTCTTTCAATGATAATGAAGTGCCAGGGTTGCCAGAAGAGCCGTCACGAGCGTTGATAGTAACACCATAACTTGAAGCAGCACCAGGCGCTTTCAAATCAGTAACGAAGTAATCAGCCGATGATTGATCTGTGGCATGGAATATAATGTGAGGTCCATTACAGAATCGTACATCATCACCAGTAACAATAGTATTAGAAGTCAAAGCGTTACTAATAGTAATAGCATCAGTTGCTATAGAAACTACTTGAGTATTCGGAGGAATCAATCCTTGTTCGTCATAAACAAAAGAACCGACTTTAACAGAAGCGCCCAGTCCGGACGCAACGTCAATAGTTGTTCCTGAGGAAGTATCAATTAATGTGGTTGCAACTGTAACAGCATCATACTTTTCACCAGCAGCATCAGCTGCTTGAATCGCCACGTCGGTTTCGACCGGAGTCGAACCATCAGCATCATAGTAGTTAAGATCTGCGGATTCACTTAGTGGGAAACGATATACCTGAAAGTTAATGTTACCAGCACCAGTACCACCAATATCGGGAATACCAATATCTACTGAAGAAGATTTACCGTAAGTCTTGCCTTCGGTTCGGATAAACAGGGTAAGAACCTGATTGGTAAAATCGCCAGGATCATCGACACCATTATCGGTTAAAATTGGTTCATTAACAGTACCAAGGAAGTCGAAGTCTACAGGAGTAGTCCAAGTTTCAGTAGCAGTGTTATAGAATGCATAATAAACCCTGTCACCAAACAACATTGTTTCAGCGTTATCGAAGGTTGTAGAAATATTTGTATCAAGAGTTACGTTATTACCGGCGATGGATAAGATTTTGGTGTTTGGCGCAAGTACACCTGTTCCAGAAACAACACGAACTTCCATACCTACGGTCAACGAAGAGGCATCACTAACAGGCAAGACCGCTTGTCCAGACGCAGGAGTACCTGTTACAGATACACCTGTTACTGTGTCGATTGTGCCCAGTGAAATAATACCAGTATACTTAGGACCGTCAACAGCACCCGATGCCAATTCCTGCCAACCAGCATCACGCAGAAGTTTCTTAGCGGTTGCGTCGGTCATCGTCCAATCAAACTGGAATTCAAATTGTTCCGGTGTAATTGCAACGAGAGGAAAGGGGTATTCAATCAAGTGATTGATAACTGTTAATACGGTGGTTGCATCCATTGAAGCGGTTTCACCACCAGCCAATAGAACCAATGATGTACCTGAAATAGTATCAACAGTTCCTTCGCCAGTAGCAGACCCGCCAATGGTACCAGGACCAGAAAGGATTCTAACTTTCATACCAGGAAGAATCTTAGCGTCGCCAGCATCTAATGTGATAGTTAATGAAGACGCACTTGTTACACCAGCAGTAAAGTCTGTTTGTCGCCAAACAGATTTCAGGTAAGAGTATAGTGCTTGTAATGATACTCCGTCGTCTGACAGCGTAGCGGTTTTTGTTAGATCGATGTTACGTAAAGAAACATCAATTTGAACCTCTTCTCTCGCGAGAGAGGCCGCAGAAGTTAACTTTGCCATTTAAATGTCCTCGTTTTTTTAATTGATCAAATATACATGACAAAGAAAGTAAATATTACGTTTATTTATAAGAATTAATCTGCACTGTATGTATAAGTTGCACGATCATTCCAAGTTTTATCAAAGTCTGCTGTGCCGTTTGCCCAGAGAATGTCTAGGTCACCGTCTGCACCAAACTCATAGATTCGTTTGATTCTCCAGATAGACTGCCCTTTTGTGGTGCCAGGCACTGCTTCACCCACATAGGTGAATCCGTCATCCGGTTCTTCGTCTACTAGTTTATCGTATTGCACTTCTAAGTCTGCCTTTAGTCTATCAAGAATACTCAGAAAGGACTGAGCGACAAATTTCTTTTTGGTCGGATCATATATAAGAACCGCGTCGTCTACTAGACTTGTTATTGCCGCTTTGTCTACATCTGCATTGTCTACGATCTTATATGAACCACCGCCTCCCGCTAAACCGCTTAATCTACGTATTTGAGAATTAACGCTTTTGTTTATTTCTTGTTGGTTTTGGCTAAACGTCTTGTTGAATTTGCTCAGAGCTTCTTCAAATTGTTCGGAGTAATCTGGAGCGGGTGCTGTATCGCCTTTTTCTCCACGTTCTCCTTGTGGTCCAGTTTCTCCTCGTTCTCCCTGTTTGCCAACACTGCCTGTAGCGCCCATTTCGCCCCGCTCACCAGTTTTTCCAGCGTCTCCTTTGGCTCCGGTCTTTCCTGTATCACCTTTTAGTCCTCTTTCGCCTTTATCGCCTTTGTCTCCTTTAAGAAGCCTGACTAAAGAAGATTCTTCCTTTGGCTCTGTAAAGGTAACTTCTTCTAAAACATTGAAGATCTTGTCTTCTAATCTTTCTATTTGTTTCTGTGTATGAACAACAGCAAACGCAGTTGCTACTTTATCAATCTTGCTCATTGAGACGCGCCATATACCTTGTTAATTCTTCAGTAAGTTCATCCTCATGAGAAGGCACATATTTTTCTTTAGGTTCTTTAGTTGCAGTTTCTGGTTCAACTACCGTTACAGGCGTTGGCGCAGGAGGTTGAGCAGGAGCTTCTTCCGCGTCTGGATCAGGCAAATCCCCGCTCTTTTCTTCATCATCAATCTGTTTCTTCATTTCTTTAATATCTTCGTCAGACATCATTAGAATTTTCTTAGAAATATATTCTTTAGAGAAGAAATCACCGATATAAGGTTGCGCTTCGTTCAACGTTTGTAAACGTTCCCGAAGTATCTCCATATCTTTTAATTCGGTAAAGTGATTGTCTTTAACATAGTCAACAATAATGTCTGTCTTCCACGTATCCCAATCTTCTTTTGTTATAATGCCCTTAAGAATTAATTGTTTTTCTAGGACATAAAGGAACACATTAGCGAATTTTTGTCGAAGTCGGTCAATAAATTTCTGGAATTTAACTTCATCCCGAGTAATCTCTGTTGATCTGCCAAGAGAAAATTGTGTTTCTTGTTCGAGCCTTTGAATCGGAACGTTTAAGCTGCGATATAACCTTTTTTGAAAATAAATAATATCGTCGATCTGTCCAAGATTATCGCCACCTGGAAGTGTAGATATTTCAGTACCTCTACCACCTTCTCGACGAGGTAACCAAAAATCTTCGAGCATTGACATGTGTTTCCTGTCATCTTTAAGATTACCGGTATCTGCATCATATACCAATTTGTTTCTGTAGCGAGTCATAATGTCTTTCATATATTGTTCTGACTTGCCGCGCGGCATATTGCCAACATCTATATAAAAGATTCTTCGCTCGGGTGCGCGCGCAAGCCGATAGATAACCAAAGAATCTTCCATCATACGTAATTGATTGATTGGCTTTAGCGCTTTGTGTAGATATGACAGTACTTTTTGTTTTCTTTCGTCTAATAAACCAGAAGTAACATAATTGATGGAGTCTGGAGAAAGGCGGACACCGCTGCTGCTCAATCCAGGTTTTTCTTCGAAAATATAAAATTCTTCTACAGAAGTTACTATGTGTGCTCCTGTCTTAGGGTCTTCCTTTTTCTTTATTTTTTTGACCTTTCTAATTTTAGAAGAATCAATGTGTCGTATTTCTTGAATACCCGCTTTAAGGTTTGCTTCATTTACCAACAAATGATGGTAAAGCCTACCGTCCACATACCAAGATCTAAAAATGTCATGACCTAAATTATTAAAGTCTAACATCGAAACGATATTATCAAATTCTTCTTTGATTTGTTTCTTAATATTATTAGGCGCTTCTACTTTGTCTAAAGTAATGTCCACGTTTTGTTCATCTGTGCTATGACATATCGCTTCGTTGACAATTTCTTCAATTGCCATATCAACCTCGGGTTGCATTGCAACACCGCGATATTTTAAAATAAGTTGATGGTTATCTTTGGACCCATCGCCATCCATGTTTAAATACTGGCCGTAATGACTTCCCGCAGCCGTTACATATCCTGCCCCGTCATCGTCGGTGGGAGGCACAACAGACGGCAATTTCTGAATATCACGGTCAACTTTCGACTTTCGCTTTAATTCAAAACCAAATAATTTAAGAATATTTCTATCGTCGTTATCAGCCATTTGTGTTTCCTGTGGTAAATAATGGGACTCCCCGAAAGGAGTCCCAGTTATTTAGACAACAATTAAGTTGTTGTATTTGATTCCCAGTATTGATAAGTGAAGTTTACTTCAAATATTTCTATCTGGTCGTTTGATTCATAGTCTAAACTAATTGGACCAACTAATGTGGGAAAAGCTCCTCTGAAATTATATCTTTTAATTACAGAACCGTCTTTGTCCAACTGATCAACAAACATATCAGCTTGGTAATCAACTGGATTTACTAATCCAGTATTCGCACTATGCTGATTGATCCCATTCATCCACCTTTCCATTGCATCCCGAACACTAAAATCAGTATCGTTGAAACACGTTACTGGCCAGTCTTCGAAAGTTCTATCGCCAGCCACTTTTAACTGACGACCACGAAAAGGAACGATAATTGGTGTTACTGTTGAACCAGGAAGTTGTGCTGTTCTACACATAAAAGAAGTCAGTTCGACATCTCCTCCTGCGTATCCAGGAAAGTTGATGGTCGCCTGAAATAAATTCGGACGAGCACCACCCCCAGTCATTTTTGCTTTAAAGTCATCGACTCCTAAAATTGCCATTTTTTACTTCTCCTTAAACTGAGCCAACGACTTCTTCAAACTCGACACCAGTTCGAACAGCTACAAAGTTAAGCGTAATGTAGTTGATAGAACGTGCTGGTTTGATGAAGATACTCGCTACAAATCGGTTAGCATCAATGACAGCAGCAGTATTGTTTGTTTCGTCACAAAGCACTCGGAAGTCTGTAATACCTCGCTGACCCTGAATCTCTCTCAAGAAAGGTTCAACAATATTAACAAACTCAGCTCGAGTAAATTCATCATTGAATTCAAACAAGACGTTTCTTGCTGCTGCTTTGATTGCTCTCTCTACAACTAAGAACAACCTTCGTACATTAATGCGGTTAAATGCGGTCGGCCTAGCTTCTAAAGTTTTATCGCCGTAAAGCATAACTCCTTGACCAGGAAGGTTAACAATTGGGTTAACCCCTTGTGAATACAACGTGTCGCGTTGCGACCTTGTAGCATTATACGCCAGACCGGTCACTCCGTAATACAATCCTCTGCGTTGTCCTGCTGGTGAATACCACGGACCTGCAGCAGCATCAGTACCTGCCATCAATCCAGCTGTTGAAGCTGCCGCCGGAATGTATACATACTGATCATTGTATTTGTCATAAACCTTTAAGTAATTATTGTCCATAATCACATAAGAGGACTTAGTTACTGCTTTCGAAAGACTTGAAGATGCCGTAACTGCGTTACCAGGAGTTGCGTTGACAATTCCGTTTCTGTGTGGAGAAGTTACAACAACAGCGTCTTTACGACCATCAGCTGCAGCGACAATTCCTGTTAAGTAATTAACGATTGTAGTTTGGTCTTCTATGCCAGCTAATCCAGGAGCGATTAAAAAATCAACTGTAATGGTATTTGCGTCATCGAACAAATCAAAGCCGCCGTCACCAAATCCAGAAGCATATTGAGTTGGCTGCAAAGCGCCCGTATTTGTACCACTTCCTAGAGTAAAATCGACTAGCTTTGTCGCATTATTAAGACCCTGTGCAGAATCTCTGTAGTTAGTGTTTACAGCTGCAGTATTCGCGCCATTAGCTGCTAGCGCCGCACCTTCCCCAACTGCCCAAACATAGTTTGATCCGTTGTTAATTACGTCTCGGATAAAATTAGTAGTTCCATCGGTCGTTTTAGCGTCTGACGCTAAAGATACATATTCGAACGTTTCTAGAACTGTACCTTTGGTTCCAGAGAAGGTTCCATCAGAATCGATGATTGCAACATGACACTCGTCAAAAGATCCCCCAAGATCTTGCACAAAAGGCGAAGTCCCAGGCGGCGTGTCGAAATTTGACTTATAAGCCCACGTATCCCATCCAAGCGTATGAGCTGCGGCTCCGCTAGAATCCACAGCTGCACAAATAGAAACTTTTAACGAGTTGGCTGCATCGCCCGCCCATTTACCAATAAAGTTAATAGAAGGGCTTGCCTCAAGCGTGCCTTTTTGCGAGTTAAAATCGGTAACGTTTTTTACCAAAGTAGTCGATGCTGCAGGTTCGGCGCCAGCAGAATCAATTGCGTTATACGCTGCTGTTGTTGCTACTCTGACTACATAGAGACTATTCGAATAACGTAAAAAACTTGAAGCTGATAAGAAATCAACAGCTCCGGTTTGAGTGGGCGCCCCAAAAGCATTTACTAGTTCGGTTTCATTGCCGACTAAAATTGCTTCATCGATTGGGCCCCACCTAAAATCTCCAACAAACGCGCCAGTGGTAGATGATATATTAGGAACAGTTCCTGTTAAATCGATCTCTCTGACGGTAATTGCTGGAGACAAACTAGGAGTAAAGAGTGCCATAGTTGTGTCCTTCTCTCGTTAAAATTTATTATAAGGTCGCATAATAAGAATTTTCAATATACGGTTTTATTTATAAATTCAACAAATTACAACTTAGCAACATCAAATATTTCCCAGTCAGACGCCATTCTATCTTCTCGAGTCATTTCATAACGTTGTATTTGCTCTTCTGCATCGTCAATAAACCCAAATGGAACAACATCATCTTCAATCGCTTTCATCTTTTCGTCAAATAACATTTGTTTAAGGTTGATGTCTGTCATATCTGCAAACATATTGCTAGTGCAAAAGTAACCAAACATAACTAAATTCATCATCAGATCATCGTGATTACCCTCACTGGCTTCATACGATTGACCCTTTGCTACAAAAGTCGATATTTCAAGAATAGTATTTTCATCAACAATATTCAGTTTGGATTCTTCTAAGAGATCTTTTATACCGGAACAACCGAGACGCTTTGATTTACGAGTTATCTCTATACCGATTGCGTTTGCTTTGATAGCGGATTCGACATGTACATTTTCATATTCTAAATCATGATAGAGCCCATTGCAGACCACGGTTCCTTGATCGTTAGATTCTATAACAACATATGCCATGTTATATACTTTTGCATACTTATAGATAATATCAGGGAAGAGTATTGGAGAGATAGTATTGTTCCGATATACTGCCACTTGTGTAAAAGGGCGTGTCGAAATGTCAATGACGGTGAACGTAGAATAGTCCTGACCTCTTCCTTTCGAGACATCAACGGTCATGATGTACTCGTGCTTGCTAGCAGGTTCTGAATAAACTAATAACAGACCGCCCTCTAAGACCCGCAGAGGCTCTCGAGATCGTAAAGACAAGAGGGTCTCTGCGTTTATTAGAGTATCCCCTGTTCCAAAAAAAGTATTTCCAAATTCCTGATCAAACTGCAACGTGCTGGTGTTAGCGACGGTTTGTTCTCTCCAAGTTTCATCTCGCCCTGGAACATCCCACCAATCAACGCGGAAATTTTTAAACTCATTAACGCCCTGAACCGACCCTTCCCAAATTTTATGAAACGTATTGCCAATACCGTTTGCGGTTGAGGTGATAATGACTTTGGTGTCTTTACCCGCAGAAATTACTGGATAAGTTGAAGTATAAAATTCCCCAGCACGTTCCACAAAAGCAAACTCGTCAAGAAACAGAAGATTGACAGACATACCACGAATACTAGATCCAGAAGTAGCTGCAGCAATAATCCTGCTGTTGTTTGAAAATTCGATGGAACCTTTGTTAAGAGCTTTGCATCCAGGCTGTAAAAAGAATGGTAAATTTTCGAGAGCCAATGTAACACGCGCTAACATCTCCCTTGCTGTAGCACCTTTGTTGGCCAAAACAGCAATTGTTTTTTCTGGGTGAAAAAGAGCATACCAAAGAATATAAACTACAGAAGAAATAGACTTGCCAGACTGACGACAAGCGAGAACGATGCTAAAACGGTTATCGTTGAAATGATCAAACATCTTCTCTTGGTAGGGGTATAATCCGAATGGGACCAACCCCCTGTCAAGAGATATGATCTTAACATAATTAAGAGCAAAGTAAACAGGAGACTGCATACACTTAGCATATTCTCTTATTTCATGTTTGGTCCATTCTTGTACAATACCATCGCGTTTAATATTGATATTGCCAAGGTAGGTATCATTCATTTTTTCTCAACGCTTTCTGGATCCAAAAAAAGTGGTTTATCAACGTTTTCTGGACCAATCACTTTTTCTTCGCTTTGTAAAAAACGTTGCAAGTCTGTTGTACTTCCTAGGAATACATTATTATTAGTAATCTGTCTTTGTTCTGGTTTGTCTTCTTTCTGAATATCTTTGTGTTTTTTATTCAGGTCCATTAACTTATCAGTTACATCCGCGACATTCTTAATCATCCCTGATAATACCTCGAACGCGCGCGGATGCTCGCTCTCTCGAGCGACTTCTATCATTAAGTCTAGAGATCTCTTGCCTCCTTCGATAAGCTCGAGATAAGTGTCTCTCGAAGTCTCGTAGTCGGTTTTTATATTTTCTTTATCGCTCATTATAATATCTATATTATTTGAATCTGTCTGGACCATTGATCCAAATAACAATGACCCAACGCTCTCCTTTTGTTACAGGAGTAACTCGGTGAAGACAAAAGCTCGGGAACATACCAATTGATCCTTGTTCCTTTGTTGCTTGCATCATAACACCGTTTGAATTAACCTCAAGAACACCGCCCTCATACTCTGTTTCTGGCGTTAGTGGTATTGAAACAGATATCTTTCGAGTAGCGCTAGACTCAGGTCCTGCGTCGATATGCCAGTCATAATGAGATTGATCTTCACCTTTATAATGTAACAGCTGCAAAGAGTGCGTTATACCTAAAAGATTAAATCGAAAGAATTCCGCATTAGCAGTTCCGACAGCTGCAGCGATTTTATTAAATATCCAAGCTGTGTTTTCATTCAAATCAATTGAATATGTTTCAACCTCTCGAGTCTCAGGTCTATATGCTCTATTGCTGTCAGACCCAACAGTTGATTTTTCACCATAATGTTGACTTGCATTATCAGAAATAATTTTAGCGCATTCTTCTGGTGTAAACGTAAATTGTGGATTAAATTGACTACTAAAATTGATGAAACCAGGAAACAAATTATCACAAGTTCTTATCATCAATCCGCCGAAAATACTTTGTGATTGAGGAAGTGCAAACTTTTGTACTGGATTTTCAATTAATTCTTGTTGTGGTTGCTCTGCGCCTTGCTCAAGTGCAACAGTTTCGGGGTCAAGAAATGATTTTTTACCTTGTGTAGCAGTCCCTTTTTGAATACCCATTTTAGGTCTGCCATCATAAACATAATCTTTGTGTGGCCCATTAGCGTCTACAAAATGAAAGAAAACCTGAACCTGCCATTCCCCTTTGTATTTTGGGCGCCAGTGAGGTAATTCACAACCCCGATACATTACCAAATCTCCAACACCTATAGACAATCTTTCTCCCAGAAGATCATCTTCATCCTTTGCGAAATTAATAGGCCAGATATTACTGTTCTCTGCAAGTCCTAGAGTCATTGTACCTGAAATTTCGCAAGAAGGTCTGTCTGAATGCCGTTGCAAAACTTCTCCCGTTCTGTATATTCTGGCATAAGTGTATGTGGGGAGAAGTTCAACTCCTAATTGTTGACTTAAAGGTCCGGACAATTCTTGGCAAATTTTGTCAAGGGTTTCATCTCCGTAAATAGAATCAGAAAGAGGGCATTGGTCGTCTTTAGTAGTCTTACCTTGTTCAAACAAGGTAAACATATGTTCGGTTAAAATTTTACAATCTTCATTAGCGACTGTATCGTTTAAATAAACCCATCGATGTTTTTCAAAAAAATCTTTAGCTGACGTCATTATATTACCTCCGGATAAAATGCTTCATAGTACCATTTATGTTCTTCAATTACAGTTTTCTGAAATTCGTCTGACAAATTTCTTTTTGGTTCTTGCCAATAAACAAACTGCGGTTTTGTTTTGTGAGAAGTTTTTTCTCTAAAATATGCGTTATCATGCTCAAATAATTCAGATTGTGAAATATTGTTTAAGTCGTGTTGGAACACAGGTTCATCGAAAAATTTATATACAGATTCAAGAACCTTTTCAGGATTTTTCAAAAAATCTTCATATCGTATAAATTTAACTTTATTTTCTGTTTTCTGAAACAAATCCATAAAGACAGGTAATTCTTGATGTAATGCTCCACTTAACGCATTAGCTGTTTTAAAATGATAGTTGTACTTTTCTGATTCAGTAAAACTAGGATACAGTTTTTTATCATCACCATATGTATGTAGGCTTTTTATACCACGGTTAATTTTATTAAACGACTCTACAATATCTCTCAAGTCTCTAACTGTCACCAATATTTTACTGCTTGGAAATAAATAATAAATTGCAGACCAATCTCTGGATTTAGAAACCACGATTTCTTTTTTTGTAAGACCACCATACCATCCGCCAACAGCGCCCATAACCATACCATGTACAGCATTGTCTGCCTGTTCGGTCGACATTGCTTGAAAGGGTTCCGTATATCTAGAATCGATAAGAAGCTTGTTGTGTATAATTCCAGGAAGTGGATCAGTAGCAGTTGTAAATATTTTAGGGTTTTGTTGCAGTATGTTCATCAATACAGTTGACCCAGTTCTGGGTAAACCAGTGCAAATATTCAATTGTTTCATAGTATATCTTTTTAATTAATTCTAGATGTATATAGGGCTTAAATTATACTGAATGTCCCTGCGCGCCGTAAGCGCCATTCTCTGGGGAAGATCCAGGCTGAGTAATTACACCACTAGCATAAGGATATTTAAACGTATTATTTGAAAATGAGGCGGCTGGCGCGGTATTTTGCCGCGCAGGATTTGTATTAGTTACACCTCCTGTCCAATAAAAATCGTCTTGCCCACTCATTCCTGTAGCTCCGTTAACAGCACTTATCGGAAAGCCTGTACTAGTGACATCTGAAGAATAAGAGAAAGTCATATAGCTAGTTGATGCGAATGGACTTGGTGGTCCGTCTTGAGATCCTCCAACAATAACGCCAACATCGTTGTTACCACCAGAAGCGGCCAATGTTTTTTTATTAGACGCATCCGCTGGATCAGCAACTGGTGTTCCAGCAGCAAAAGGAAATTTTTGTACATCAAACAAAGCACTTAAACCAGGACCAGTACCGAGAGGATCAGACCTACCAGAAACAACATACGCATTAAGAACACTTGATAAAGAAGAGGCAGTAGATATTGCGGTGTTTAAAGTTCCAGTATCGTTTGTAATTGCATCAGAAGAAAAAGTCACCTTTGCGATATAATTGAAAGCAGGTAGATATTTACCATTACCGCCTGCAACATATCCAACTCCTGATGATTTTTGAGAATGGCCTGTGCCTCTCGTAGTTCCGTTGTTAGGAAGTAGTGGTGCTGGAGTAATTGAATCAGTAATAGCAATACGAGTTTTTGTTGCAAATGGGAATTTCAACCCACCTGTAATCAAACCTGATCCTGGGGCCACTGGTATACCTAACTCATTAGCTGTGTTGACAATGTTGCCCGACCCGCCGTAGTTGTAAGCGTCAGTAGTTGACTGTAAAGTCTGTGCATGCCGCCATTGTTGGCCAGAAACAGGTGTTTGTGTCAATAAATCGCCATGATTAACATAAACAGTTTCGTTAGAAAACGCAAAAGATACTAGCTGAGGGCTACTGCTGTTGGCGTCTATTCCTCCCCAATACATTGCTTCTGTACTACCAGCATAGGTTTGAATTATCCAAGGTATTGATGGCACAGGAATGGTTTCAAATTGTTGTATTTTGTCCCAACCAGTACCAATGTTAAGATAGAGAGAAGATATTCCTGTCGTTTCACTTGCAGTTATTACAGTCATTCCTTCAAGAGCCGAATCTGAAGCGGGTAATGAACCTTCAGAATCATAGTAAAGACTATATCCTTCTGTTCTCCATGGTTCAATAGTAATAGCTGCGTCTATAAGTTGTATTATCTGTAAGATCGGATCCGAAGAATCAAATGCAGCGACCGCTGAATCTAACAATCCAGAGATGTCTGTTTGCGATATTGCTATGGGGGGTTTAATGTACATTAGTCTTGCGCTGCTCCACCATAAAGGCCTCGATTAGTCGTGGATCTAGCCCCTACATTTATTCCTACACCAGAAGCAAACGGAAATGAATGCCACTGACCAGAAAAAGGGTTTGTTGGTCCAGGGTTAGGCGTTCCCCAGAAAGCATTAGTTTCAGAATTTCCATTTCCTCCATGATATTGTATAGGGGCTGGAGCATTCGGCGTTATAGAATAAGGAGTTACTGCGATTGGTGTTCCATTTGCAAAATTAAATTCTTCACTAACACCCCCCGACCAAAAATATCCTTTAGATTTTGTAGAGTAGCCCCACCCGCCTCCTACCGGCCCTACAGTTGCAACTATATTAGTTGAAAACGGAGTGTCACTCGCAAAGGGCCATTGTTGATATCGAGTGTCATCTTTAATTATTCCTTGTTGGCCGTCAGCATACGTGAACGATACTAAATTAGCTCCTGGAACTCCAGGACCAGGTGTAAGGTCCCCAAGAAACGTTCCAATAGCCCCACCAGCAAACGAATATTTTCGCACGTCGTCGGATGTCCCATATGGGACCACCCCGCCTGCAGGCGGAGTAGGTAGACTCTGGTAACCTACATGCACATAAGCGTCTGTATATGAACTGGTTGCAATCGATCTATAGATCTGACGCGGCCCGATGGGATATCCGGTATTTACCATAGAAATCGGCCCAGATGAAAAATTGTGCGATTGGACTATAACAGAGCCGCCAGCGCCGTTGCTGCCTCCTATCATATAACCCTTTCCTCCGCCTGAATAATCAGACGCCCCACACGTAAAAGAATAGACGTAATCCAATGACCCCACATTGTTACTTGTTGTGAAAGGAGTAGCAACAGGATACGATTCTATTGAGTTAACGGTTGCTGGGTTAATGAATGCCCGATCAACTCCATATGAAAATATTGTATTTGACGCCGCGTACTGAACTACAGATTTTAAACTCGAAGGTATTGACGGGAGAGGTTTTTTAGCAAAATCATTAATCTTAGCCCAATCGGTTCCTGTACTGTAATAAAGCGTACTATTCCCTGTAAGAACACTGGCAGTCAGTACCATCATTCCTTCAGTCGCTGAATCAGCTATAGGTAAATCTCCTGCGGAATCATAAAAAAGACTATACCCTTGCGTTTTCCAAGGTTCAATAGAAATAACAGCGTCAACAATTTGGAGAAAATCAATTGCTGGATCTGCTGAATCAAATAGATCCAAGGCTGAATCTAAAGAACTTGTAATTCTTGCTTGTGGTATTGGCATGCCGGTTCCTAAACGATCAAACTATTTATATCAATACTGTAAGTTAGTTCCTACAGACCTATTTTGGCCGTTAGTATAAGTTGCAATTTCTACTGCACCAACTTCTGTCGCAAAAGGAAATCGATCAACAGTTCCGACTGTAAAAGGACCAAGCGGATTAGGAGCATTCCCGCGTATCCAATATCCATCATTAATAGTAGAATGTGCGCTTCCGCGAGCTTTCTTCTCAGTTAAATCTCCAATGATGGATAATGTAACAGGAGAACCAACAGAAAATGAGTATTTAAAAATTTCTGTCGTATATGCTGAGGGACTAGGAGCACTATTTTCAACCCCAGAATAATAAATATTCGTAGATGAATTTAACATTTGTTCATTCTCTACAGCTCCATCCGCTGTTGGAGTTCCAACAGTTATGCTGCCAGAAAGCTCAGTGTCTGATGCCATGGCCAAAAGGTTTGTTTGTTGATGAGGCGCTACCGTATCGGGCAAGGCCGATGAAGCAATGTAAGCATTAACACCATCATTTGCAGCGCCGCCATTGTAGCCGTTACCACCGGACAATACAACAATGGCCTGACTCAAAATATCATTCGAAGTGTTATATTTTGATGTTGTTGAAAAACCATTCGGACTATACGCGTTGTCTCCTCTAAAAATATATCCTACTGAATACGCCTTTGCGTTGGTTCCGCACGCTTTATAAATACCAACAGTTCCTGGGTTTGGATTGCTTACTGGAGTTACGTGTAGACCTTGTGTAAAAGTTTGTGGTGATGTTGTCACTGTTTCAGAAGAGAATGACATGTTAATTATGTTTTGGCTATAAAAAAGCGGCGCGGGTGTTGCACCGCCTGCAATGTAAGCATTAGTCTCTGAAGAAAACCCAGTTCCGGCTTCAGAGGAATGTGTCCACCCTGGACTAACAGTAGAGATAGTACCGCTTGAAAATGCCATTTTTTCTGTCGTCTGGACGCCACCCGAGCCACCGTGCAAATATCCAAAGTTTTTCCCGTTGGCCAAAAGATCGAACTTTGAGGCAACAATTCCTCCAGGCAGTTGTAATTCAAGAGAATCCCACTGACCTGATGTGGCGTTTGACACATAATATGCATCGCTAATAGTTGTGTAGGCTAATGCTCCATGATTAGTCACATCCGACAGAGGCAAATCAATCGAAGAATCAACAGTCACATATATATCATAATTATTATCAATTTCTGATATTAGGCTGTCTAATGTTGCAGAGTCTCCTGCAGCATTACTTCCTGCATCTTTTGTTGCGTTTCTCGAGGTGATTGCCGTAAGCAATGTTTCTATATTAATTGCCATATTTAATTTCCAAAGCCGCTAGTACCAGTGCCGTTCGTACCGCCAGCAGTTAAAGATCCAACAGTAACGAAAGGCGTATCGTCGCTTGAATAAGGGAACGCTTCGATGTTGCCAGTGGACGCGAACGGGCCAGAATATCCGCCCATTGCATATCCATAAGTGTTTCCGGAAATACCTTCAGAAAATCTTACTGCAGTAGTCAAAGTTTGTGTTTTGACAGCAGATGTTCCAGAAGCAAGCCCAAAATAAGACACAGTATTTGTTTGATTGGAAGTTGCGGGACCATATCTTCCTCCTATTTGGTATCCGCTTATTAAATTTATAACACCATTTTTGCCTGCTTGGATCCGTTTCTGTGTAAGAGTAAATGGCTGAATTGCTAATGTTGATCCTGGATTGCTCGCAAAACTATATTTGCTGACCGTACCAAGATAATCATCGCCACCGATCAAATATCCATCAACATTACCTGATAAAGAAACAGCATTGTCTTGTTGATGACTGCCAAATGTTCCAACGTTTGCAACGGCGGTGGTGGCAACAAATGGAAACTTATCAATATATGTGGGCTGTGGCGGCGGCGGTGTGGGGATCCCCGCCGTCCATCCATATACATATCCATATCCATTACCATTGTCGGACCAAGTGCGCGAGTGGCCGGTGTTTAAAGCGTAGTTTAATAAATCGCCCAAATCGACGGCAGAACCTTCTGAAGTTACCGGCCATTTGTCTATTAATAATTTATTTGCCGCAGGATTACCTGATATCTCTCGCATGCCACCAGCGAGAAACCCGAACCCTCCAACCGTGTCGCTCAACGCATTCATTTCTGATCGGTCGCCAGCAACAGTTAATGTTCCCACACTGGTAACAGGAGTTCCCGCATTAACAACAGCAAATTTATCAACACCATTTCGATTAATGGCGGGCAAATAATTGGTTGAAAAGGTTGGACTATATGCTTGCGCCGCATAACCATAATTCGAAGCAGCGTTGAAAATTGGGTTGATACCATTTCTCGTTTCTGGATATGTAACTATATTCAGTTCTTCCCAACTATTTCTGGCTGCGTTTGAAACGTAAAATTTATCACTGATGCTGGTGTAAGCCAAGGTGCCATGATTAGACAAACTTATACCAGGTAAATCAGCAGAAGAATCGACTAACGCGTATATGTCGTACGCACTGTTAATATTGGGAATTAATTTGTTTAATATTGCCGCATCCGCGACAACAGAAAGGTTGGCACCAGTTAATTGATTCGACAATGGTAATAATGCTATGGCTTCGGCATCAGTGCTAGTATAAACTGTGGCGTTGCTGGTGACGCTGCCGACATTGGTATACGGCGCGAACACATTTCCATGAGAAGGAGATTTTATAACTATACAATCGGCGTCAAATACAAGGCTCTGCCCGTTCAAATATACGTAAGAGTTTGGATAGGCCGGAGGACTCGACCCCTTTACCCACTCAGATAAATCAAATTTACAATTTTCAAAAGTTACAGTTGCGTTTGCATTGCCGTATACATCGCTTGCATGAATTCCTGTCCATGTAGCACTAGTACCTTTTATTTTAAGGTTTAGATTTTTGATAGTGACATTATTTGCCCCGCGTAAAATTGAAAACGCTATCTTGACGTTGCTAATATACTGTATATTTTTCATTTCAATATATGAATTATTGAAGTCGATTACAACGGGCGCTGTCTCGGTCCCTGACCAAGCACCCAATAAAATATCGTCACCGGACGTGTTACCAGATGGATTAGCTGTAAAATCTGTAGCAAGCCACCGACTGTTGTCATATGTTACCGTAGTTCCTGCGGGAATTGTGTCAAGATCATACTCTGTAATAGCTATTCCGCCTACGAAAACATCAGCAGCCTCACCTACAGGCTCTGTAAGTGCAGCGGTGTCTTGTGGTACAGTAATGTTTTTTGCATTAATTGCGTTTATTAATTTTTGTATATTAATAGCCATTAGTATTGGTGACCTATTTCAATATGTTACTGTAAATCCGCTAGGCGGACTATAAACAAAGTCTGCTCTATCACGAAAAGTTCCTTGTTGCGACGCCCCACCAGTAGATCCTGCCATAATTATACATCTTAAATTACCAGTTCCAGGTATCAGCGCACCTGTTGTATTTGTTGCTGCATAATAGGTATTGTTTTTTCCAAACCATACACGATTTGCGTTTGCATTATAAGCAATTTGTAATGTGTCACCCGCACCAAAGCCTCCCAAATTTGTTCCGCCTGTCACTCCACCATAACCACCACCATCATTCAAATAAATACTGGGGACATTATTATAACCCCCTGGACTACTATCCCTTGCAAGCCCTATCAATCCCTGTGAAGGAGTAGAAGAAAGCAGTATTTCAAAATACCCAGTTATTTCTTCTAATGCTGTTGTTCTGGCGCCCCCTGAAGATTGCTGTATACCAGAAAGATAACTATAGATAAAATCTCCTGTTGCGTCAGAGAAATCAGTACCCACTGCCCAGCCTTGTGCACTATAATTAGAATCCGCGTAGATAGATCTAAAAAATTCATCAAAAGCAGTAGACGAAAGCACAATATTCTCCCAAGTACCTAAAGAGTTCACAACATAGTTTTGAGTTTCGGCGTTCCAAAGTATTCTACCCTGATTATATTCTGTCGCTTCAGGTAATTCAGCAGTAGCTGTGTATGTGGCAGAACCTTTTAAATTTGAAATTATATTGCTCGCTTTTATCAACCGGTTGAGTTCAACTGAAGATAAATCGCTGTCTGCAGTTGCAATCCTCGTTTCTAAAATATCGATAATGTTTTGTACATTAATAGTCATTAGGTTTGAATTCCTGATGCTGCTGCACCTGAGGCAAGTAAACTAAATACCCCTATTTCTGAAAAGGTTACAGAAGATCCCCAAGCGAATTTTATCAGGGAAGATTTAGTGCCAAGAGGAGCTGGATAATACCCGCCGTTTGAATACCCATGGGTAATTCCTGGCCAAGCTGTTCGACCTTTCCAATATATTGGTTGCGATGAAACAGGTGCAATAGATCCTACTGAAGCGACAGTTTCTGCATCAGAAGCAAACGGAAATCTTGACACAGTCGCGACTGATAATGGGGCTGTAGGACCAGGTTGGGTTGTATCCCCGCCCAACAAATAACCAGCACCATCAGGCCCTTGAGTTCCTGCCGTTTGCGCCAACCCATTTGGATAAATTGACAAAGAAGTTGTAATTTGAACAGGATTACCATCATTAGCAAAGGGATATTTTCTTATTGCTTGAGAATGAGGCGTGGCTGGCGGAGCACTATTGTACCTACCGCCAACTTCATATCCAAAAGTTGACGATTGACAGCCTGATCCTGATTCAATTTGTATGGGAGTAGCAGTTCCTGAAGCGCTAAACGCATCGCTCGCAAAAGCTAATTTTTGTTTTGTTTGCGGTGAACCTGATGGGGAAACCGATCCCGCTCCTATAAACCCATATCCATCAATTTTTGAAGAAGCGGTTGGACCGCCTTTCACGCTGACCGGATTATATGTCGTAGGAAATCCAGTCGCTGCTCCACTAGAAAAATTAAATTTAGACAATCTTCGACCCCCAAAGCTTCCTGGAGTTCCTAAAGAAAATTTCGAACCTCCAACAGCATAACCTTCAGTTTCAGAAGAAAGACCACCTCCGGCAGATGTACTATAATATGTCCCTGATGGTATTGTTGTAAAAGATTGTGTTATCACATCAGACGCGTAAGCAAATTTATCTACGGTCTCGTTAGTTCCAGCAGGCTCAGCGCTGCCACCAACGTGGAACGCGTTATCATAACCAACATAAGGAACTTTTAATATATCCGGATCAAGTTCAATATTCTTCCAAGTACCTAAAGAGTTCACAACATAGTTTTGAGTTTCAGCATTCCAAAGTATTCTACCCTGATTGTATTGTGTCGCTTCAGGTAATTGATCAGTAGTTTCATAATCTATGACACTATTAACTTCATTTAAAACACGATTTGCGCGGGTCAAACGACCAAGCTCTACTGCAGGCAAAGTGGGTGATGCCGCATTTATTTTGGCTTCCAAAGCATTTATTAATTTTTGTATGTTAATAGCCATTAGTATTGGTGACCTGATCCATGCGATACGGGAGTCTGTGCTTGAGCAACAGGAGAAATAGTAGCCACACTAACAGTAGGATTTTCACTCGCAAAAGAAAACTTGTCAATGCTAGAATATTGTGTCGCCCCACCAACTGGATCTGAAGCTGCCCAACCGCCAGTAATATACATATCAGTTATCGAACACGAAGTAGTGCTAGCTACTGTTTTCTGTAATAAATTGCCTGTTTGAGTAGAAGTTGTAAATGGTGCCGAAAAAGGAAATCTACTCAAATATCCGTTTGCATTGTTCGGAGTACCATAATTTCCCCCTCCGACATATCCGTTCTGAAGCGAACTCCCACCGAACCCCCATACCACACCGGTTCCTCCAATATCTCCAATATCTGTGGCTGTAGTAAACGGAGACGCAAAAGGGAACTGATCGACTGTCTGTGCAAGGGCCAACGGTTGAGTTAACGCTTGACCGCCAATAGAATATGCGCGACCGTTAGTGTTATCTGTTATTCCTGTACCTCGTATTCTTCCAGAAGAAAGATTACCAACATCAGTAACGGGTGCTTCTGATGTAAACGAAAATTTTTCACAGACAGTGCTATAAGGCGTAGGGTTCGGGGGTCCAGATACCTCACGACCTCCCGAAGTAAATCCTTGTGCGTTTTCTGTGTCTGAATGATTACAGATGCTATATCTTCCTACTGTTAATGTTCCACCATAAACAACAACAGGCGTACCAGTAGTCATATTAAACTTAAAAATGTCAACGTTTCCATTCGGCGCGCCTGGCGGCTGGCCACCTGTTTGATAACCATTAGTGGTTGAGGGATCACTAATTCCCCCACCAACTCTTGATTTTGCGCTAGAGAACGGAGATCCTGGAGTAGTTCCTATTGAAGCAAAATTGACTGAAGTAACAGTGCTAGCAAAAGGAAATCTTTCAAGTTCAGAAGTTCCTGGATTAGTATCTTTTCTAAAAACAGAAAATCCATAATTCGATCCCTGAAAAGGTCCACCAGGACCACCATACCAACCAGCATTTTTACGCAAGTGTAATATACCGTTAACAATTGCAAGTCTGTCTTGATCGTCAAACCCTTCGTTTACAAGATTCGGTAAGGAAGAATATACTTTTGCAAGACCTTTCCCTTGCCTTTGTAAAATATTTAAATAGCTAGACAAAGAATTCGCAGATTCGCTAGAGTCAGCAAGGTGCGCTTTCTTTGCTACAATGTTAATAATGTTTTTAATATTAATAGTCATTAGTATATCTATCTTTGATTCCCTGCCATTTGTTTACCATTTGTTGCTAATGAGTCGCCGCTTTGGGTCATATTTGCATGATTAACAATTACTTCGCTCGCGTATGGAAACTTTTGTATATATCCACTGACCGGCCCAGAGTTTGGAAACGGCGATGTGGGAGTAACAACAACTGCCCCACCTGCATAAAAACCTTCATTTTCTCCAGAAATCCCAGTTGCATCCGTATAAGTATTTAAAAAATATGGAAATGTAGTAACTGGGGTGTTGTTTGCAAACGAATATTTCTGAGCGACGTATATTGGAGTTGGAGTGGAAATCACCCCGCCGATGAGATATCCATGAGTAAAACTACTGATGGAACACTTGCCACTGGTCGGCGACAATTCAGGAGTTTGTGCTACAAATGTACCACCTGGAGACGCAAAAGGAAACCCATCAACTCTTCCTACATTACCTGGACCTGGGAAGAATGAAAAACCAGCAGCACTATACCCATTGACATCAGATGAATGCCCACCATTCTGCCGCACTGGGAGGGTTAAAGTCGTAGATACAGTTGCAGGAGTTTCGCTCGCAAAAATGAACTTTTGCACCTGCTGCGATTGATTCTGATTTGGTGGAGTTGGTAGTTCGTCACCGCCCATAACATATCCAGCAGTAGCGTCACTAGCACTAGCGTTATTGCTTACGGCTGCAGCTAATGACGCAATATCGGAACTATAAGTGCTTGGGTTTGCAAAAAGAAACTTGTTTATATTATCTGTTATATACCCATATGGTGGTTGAACATAACCGCCGAAAATATAAGCAGTTGTCGTATGATTAGGAACTCCGACTTGTTTGTCGGTTGGCATAAAACCTGGAGCTGGCCCAGGATTGTTCATAATCAAAGGCCCAGCAGTTACTGTGTTACCAGTAAGTAAAGAAAATTCTGTAATCGATCTCGGCGATGTGCTGCTGCCATTAGGAAATCTATGAAAACCACCAGAAACATAACCTGATGTTTGTCCCTGAAAAAACTCTTGAGTAACAAACTGTTTAGACCAACCAGCGTTCTTACGAATATAAAGTTTATCGCCAACGTAACGTAATCTGTCTTGATCGCGACTAGTAAAATCTGATGGTAAAACAGGCGCTCCTGGATCAGAACCTTCTTTAATCTGACCAAGCCCATGTCTCTGAGCGATATTAAGATACCCAAACAACAGATTTCCTGCCTCTGCAGAATCTGCTGTGGTTATCTTTTTTGCAACAATGTTAACAATGTTCTTAATATTAATAGTCATTGTTGAAAACTCGCAGTGTTGGTAAAACCACTATTTGATGTAATGAGGTTGGCTACAGTCGTTGCAGTTGTAAAAGAAGAATAAGGAAAACTTTGAATTGCAAGAGTTGGCGTGCCGCCAGCGCCGGCAGCTGAATATCCCTTTGTAGTTGAACTCATTCCAGCGCTTTTAAAAACTAGAATAGATAAGTTTCCTGCATCTACAGAATTTGCAGCTGGATTTGCAAAAGGAAACGATTCTATTATTTCGCGCGTAGGATTTCCCGAGGGAAATGGTCCATATCCGCCTACAACATATCCATTAGTCGTTGACGAGACTCCTGCTGCAAAAGCTTTTCCTGTTGTTAATGATCGAGTATTGTCCAGAGGAGTCGCAGAAGCAAAAGGAAATGATTTAATATTTGTACTCATGAAGTCGATTGGCTGTGGAACAGTTGTAGTTGGACCTCCAATTCTTCCTCCCACAACATATCCTGTTGTAGATGAAGGAATACCAATAGCTCCATTGATCGGTGAGCGCTCAGATGTAATCGGGCTCGGATAAGAGCCTGCAGGATAATAGACTACGCTAACAGTAGCGGAAACCCAAGGGTTTGCTGTGGGAAATTTGACTAAAGGTTGATCTCGCTCTGGGACAGGCAAAGGAGTGCCTCTTATTCCACCACCAAAGTAAACCTCTTGATAATCCAAAGCAGAAATACTATACCCGTCTGTAAATCCATCAGCGTTATCATCTGTCAACGACCCTGCTCGAGAAATCACTTCTGACGCAAAACTATATTGCGTTACTGCGTTTGATCGGTTGCCAGTCGGCGCGGGTGGCGCCAACCAACTTGGCGGATCTCCTCCTATCACATACCCGTTTTCTCTACTAGAGGCTCCTCTAGACCCGCCGCCAAGATATGATTCCATTTCTGCAACACCCATAGAAGGAGCTACAGATCCAACTATAGTAGTGTCTGTTTCAGAAACGAATGAAAATTTCGCAAACTCTGTCGTAATTGGAGCAACGATCGCTTTACCCACATAACCTGCATCAGAACCTTGAAAGGCAACTTGCGTTTTGAACGTTTGTATTTCTTTCCACGTTCCGAAATTATTGATGTATAATTTACTTGCTACATTTACTGTTGGTGGACTATATGTTGAGACAATAGATTGTTTCGGAAAATAAGTTGCTTCCGGTAAATCTCCGTCTGAATCATAATACGTAGTCGTTCCAAACTGTTGTGCCGCTCTTTCTAAGGCAACGATATCAGATATCGCACTATTCGAATCTAACGCGTCTATCTTCGCTTGTAGAGCCGCTGTCAGTATTGATATGTCAATAGCCATTATACGGAAAACCCTATGTTGTTAGCACTAAAATCCGGACTTGTTAATCCATTAGGCGATGTGTACGATCCAACATCAGTTGCAAACGTATATGTACTACTCGCGCCGCCTGCAGACCCATAACTGCCCTGATGGCCCATCATTGCATAACCTTTGTCGTCGTTATTATCGCAAGCCATATTAGTTCTCCCAATCGGCAAGGTTCCTGGAGAAGCTGATGCAATAGTGTCGCTAGAAAAAGGCAATTTATCAATTCTAGTTGTGACAGGTACTGTCGGTGTCGACGAACCTCTTTGAAAACCTCCGACCATATAACCATTTTCTAATGTCGCCCAATTAGCGTCGTTCGAACGAATCAAACCATTAGGATCTTGTCCTGATATAACACCATAAGCAGAGACAGTAACTGGTGTAGAAGAAGCAAATGGAAATTTATAGATTTCGTTCGCGTTTATATTAACCTGCGAACCATAATTGACCTGAAAATTGGCAATATATGCTGCGCCTATTGCGTTAATGGCAGTGCCATGAGTAAAATACTTTGTTGGGCTATTTGGCGCAGGGACAAAAGACATGTCGCCTATTATACTAGCGTTTGTTGCAGGGGAAGCATGAGGAAAGGATTCTATTGTACTTATAGGTTGGTAACCGTCTGGCGCTCCAGGTCCCACTGGCGTTGTATCATCATAATACTCGCCTCCCCCATGGTATGACTTTCCTCCAGCAATTGATTGAAAACCAAAAGACTTTCTACGATCAGTTGTTAATGTTCCTGTATGACCAGCAGGAGTTTCTGAAGAATAGGTAAAAGATTTTATGGTACTGACGCTATACGGCGTTCCAGGCCCAGGAAAAGAAACCATCTGCCCACCAGAAACATACCCTTGTGTGGCAGAAGAAGTAGAAGTTGCAAAAACTATACTCTGTTGGTTCGGAGTTGAAGGACGAAACCCAGTTAATGTTGTAACGGATGATGCGCCAGCAGACGCGAAGGGCATTTTGACCTCACTTTGGTTGCTTAAACTGTAAAACGTATCTTGACCCCAATTTTTTGCCTGACCCTCAAACGCGTTAGCTAAGGTTTGAAGCGTATCCCAAGAACCTCCTGAGTTTATAAATATTTTACTTGCACCAGTTAAAACGGGCTGATAAGTTGAGACTATAGAGCCCTCTGGAAAATCAACTGCGGGTGGCAGATCTCCGTCTGAATCATAATACTTAGTAGTACCAAATGGTAGCGCCACCCGTTCTAGTTGCAATACTTCCAACATCGGACTGTTCGCGGTCAACGCGTCTATCTTTGCTTGTAGAGCTGCTTTTATTTGATTTAAGTCGAGTGGCACTAATATTGCTCCAACGCAGCGAAATAGATTATTAATACATCTATTTATACAATGTATATTGCGACTTTTGGTGAACCCGTAACACCCTGACCCTGAGTAAACTGACCCACGCCGCTAGTGGGAAATGGGGCGACCTGAAAATTGTGCGTCGAAAAGTTTCTAAGATTATCGCCGATTTCATCACCCAAGGCTAGAAAACTATAATCACCACCGCTCAAGGTGTTGCCCGAAGTTTCTTGATGCCAATGTGTTTGCAAACCCGCAGTGTTATCCCCAGGCGGGGAATTCGCAAACGCAGAAGGACCAATAGTAGTAGTATTAATCGCTCTTACATTACATGTTAACAAATCCGCAATTGCATATCTGTGTACAGATGTCGAAAAGTTACCAGTAAACACATATGTGATTGTTGTTCCTGCAGCAATTTTAGAAGCAAAATACGAGTCAATTGCATAACGATTTTCATAAGTTGGCGAAAGAGCAGAGATGTAGTTTGAAGCAACCGCGTTCAATTCATATCCGTTAGCATTATTATATCCATAAGCGTTATAATAAGCAACCAAAGTTCCATAAGTTGGATCAACTAAGTAATCTATACCATCCGTACCCCAGATAGGATGTTCATCAACAGTGAATAATGTAGCGCCTGTGGCAAAGTTTGATGGTAGTGACGGTATGTTAGTAACGTCCCAAGCATTAAGGTTCTGATCAAACGCAATAGCACCAGCGAACATAAATTCCATATCAGTAACACTACTTACATCCCAAGAACTAATATCCTGATTGAACGCTGCTGTACCACTAGTAGCAAACATTCTATTCATACTAGTAACATTACTTACATTCCACTGATTCCCGTTTGTGGTTAAAGGTTGACCGCCGTTGTTGAATACAGAAGCGTCGTAGAACATACTACTCATATCAGTAACAATACTTGTATTCCAAGAACTAAGGTCTTGATTGAACGCGTAACACTCGTTGAACATATTATTCATTTTAGTGACATTACTCACATTCCAAGAACTAAGGTCTTGATTGAATGAGTTGTTCAAGGAGAACGCAAAGCTCATATTGTTAACAGTACTTACATCCCAAGAACTAATATCAGGGTCATTAAATGGATTACTAGCAACAGCGAACATATTATCCATACTAGTAATAGGCGATCCTGCTGGCATTAAGATACCAACGTTTACAAAGAACTGATATGTTGGATTAGCAGTTCTCCAAGTACTACTAGTAGGATCTGTGGCAGTATTACTTAACGGATACAGGATGCCTGTACCGTCTGTGCCCCAAAGAGGTTTTTCTGCGCCTGTCCAACTGGCATTAGTGTTGAGATCAAAATCTGTAGGTGGAGTTGAATTGTCAATAGCAACACTAGCAGCCAACACATCCCAACCACTAATGTCTTGATCAAATACCGAAGCACCATTGAACATATTAACCATATCAGTAACACTACTCACATCCCAACCACTAATGTCTTGATCAAATGCTGAAGCACCTTTGAACATAGCATTCATATTAGTAACATTACTCACATTCCAAGAACCAATATTTTGATTGAACGAGGTAGCAAGGATGAACATACTCGACATATTAGTAACGTTACTTACAATCCAAGATCCGATAGGTTGGTTAAACGCGGTTGCTTGGTTGAACATACCATTCATAGCAGTAACATTACTTACATTCCAAGAACTAATATTTTGATTGAACGAGGTAGCAAGGTTGAACATAGCAGTCATATTAGTAACACTACTTACATCCCAAGATGAGATGTCAGAATTGTTTATAGCACTATTGGAGAACATCTGATACATATTCGTAATAGGATCGTTCGCTTTTACACGAATACCTTCTGCGCCAGGCGTTGCATCCCAAACATAACTGGCAGGAGCGTAAGTGGAGATCCACGTAGTGTTCAAGATAGATTCTGCTTCACCCGTTAATGGATAGAAGATAGTACCGTCTGATAGAAAAAATGTATTATTTTTTACAAAATACATTTTCTTATCTTCTTTGTTATAATATATTTGAGAATCTTGGCCGACTATTGATGAAAAATCTGCAGTGTTATTAACAGTAATAACACTGTTTTGAACGCCGCGTTCTACAACAGATAACAAATACAAAAGATCGTTTGTTGAAGTAGAAGCCGTTGCTTCCGCAGCTCTTTTTTGTGTTGCAAGAATTACTTTTTTAATATCTTTAGTCATTAAAAATGAGACCCGCCAGAATTCGCCCCAGGGTTTGCTGGCGATGGAGAGAAAACACCAGGTGTCATGACACCAGTGTCTGCGTCATTGGCAAAAGGTAATGAAATAATTGCATTTCCTGCCGGTGATGCCACTTGCCCAGTGAGATAACCCTTTGTCTCGCTGGCAGAGCCAGCGCCTACATCATCCAACCGAGTCGTCGCAGGTGCTGTTGGGTTTCCATATGCGACACTGGCGTCGTTTCCAAAGTTAAACCTTTCCATCAAGTTGTTTACACCAATATACCCTTGGGTTGGATTACTGAATGCAGCAGTTGCAAGCCCGACAGGTAGAGTAGCTCCATATGGAGAAACAAGCGAAGTTGTAAATGGTACGCCAGAAGAGAAAGGGAATACTTCTAGTTCAATACCAGTAGACGAGAATCTCCTAAAATATCCCTTTTGATTCACAGCGTCCGTTACCCCTAAGTTTGTAGGTGACGCCACAAGCATATCTCCAACTTCTACTCCGGTAACGGTAGAGCCAAAAGCAAATTTATCGATGGCTGACACAACAGTTGGATTCGGTGGAGTATTTGATAAATGAGTATATGCGTCAGTAGTAGAAGCCACCGTAGAATTTCTATAGGAGGTTACTGATAAATTTCCAACAGAAGACCCACTAGTCGAGCTTGTTGAGTTTGCATGTTTTTCAATGGTTGATTTTGCGCCGCCGGCAAAGCCTCCTATGATATAACTCGCGTCTTTACTAGAATAATCTCGAGCAGCTGACATATAACTTTTCGTCTCTGACATACTTCCAATGTCTGTGAATGGACTAGTATCAGTAGCAAACGATCCATAGTCAATCGTGTCGATATTTGTTGCTGTTCCCCCGCCATAAGCAAACAAGCCATTGGTTCCATACCAATCTGGAATATATTTCTTTAAAGCTCTCCATTCATTATCTTTAGAAAAATATAAATTTTTATTTTCTTTGCTATAATACATTGTTGGTGATCTGTCCAAAACAGGTATTGCAATTAGATCAAGATTGGTGTTTACTTCTTTGAATGGATTTTGATCAGCTCTAACAGCAGATTTTAAAAGATAAAATAAGTCCAGCGTATCCTGAGAAGAATCTGCAGCATACGCCTGTTTTTGGACTTCTATTAAAACATCTTTTAAATCTATAGCCATCGAGTTTTACTCTGATTCGAATTTATATTCTAGCATAGATTTATGAGCTACAGATTGGTCATGAGTAATATAATCTAAATGATCTGCACTAAAGCCCATAAGTTCCATACGTGTACGGTCGACCTTTAACACATCAATCAATTCATCAACAACACCAGCAACAAACTCGTGCAAAGAAGTCGTCGACCAATCAGAAGACGCTTCTTCGTCAGCAACATACTGTCGAATTCTTGCTTGCATCTTTGTAGGATTGACACCAATCTGCTCTAAGTATTCTTGTTCGCCTTTAGTAATAGAACCTTGTTGTCGCACGTCTCGAATACATTGGACCAAGCTTCTTTTTAAATGAGACTTTGACTCTTGTTTCTCAAAATCTGCTTCTGTAAATCCATCAATTTCGGATTTGTTCTTCATCTCTTCATAAAGTTCGTTGAGAGCAAGAACATCTTTCATGGCTCCTTCAATGTACGCCATGCCCTGTGCATTACCTTCTAATTGCTGGCCAATTTGGATCTTGATATCAATCTCTTTCCATTTGTCTAATTTACCAGAAGCCAATTTCTCTTGCATCTTTTTAAGCTTAACTTCATTTTTAAGCTGGCGCCATTTTGCTTCATCAAGAGCCATTTTCTTTCGACTCATTTCAGCAGCAATCTGTCTAACATTTTTAAAATCACTATGATAAGAGAGATTGATATGTTTCCAATCCCATTGCGAATGTGAACGATTCCAAATATTCTGCAACTCGTTTGTATTTTCAAACGCTTTGTCTACCATCTCAGCATTTTCTGCTAGAGTCCTACCTCCAAAACTTTTGGTTAAAGCAAGTTCGCCTCTACCAAAAATACTAGAAACAGGTAAATGAACTTCGTGCTTGTCTGTGATCAAAGCAAGCTCTTTCATCACCTCTTCATAAGGTGCCACTTCAGTCGATACATCTTTTTTTGTACTGCTCATTATTTACTATCCTTAAGTTATGATATAATAATCGTAATTATTTATATGTTTTCTAATAAACGTATCAAACCCTTGTGTAATGAAGTAACACTAGTGCTACCAGAAGGAACAAGGTTGACCGCAATCAAATCGTTTGCCACAAAATTTATATTTGTTATAGAACTAGAATTTCCAAAAGATCCTGCCGAATCAACTGCAATAGAAATTGATTCTCCTGTCAAAACACCATTCTTTTTAAGGTTAAATGCTAGGGTTTGTCCCGCCGAAATCGTATCTACATTAAGCTGCAATGATAAGTGTGTAATTTTACCTGCAACTGGCATTCTTACTACGATATCCGTTGAATCATTATTTATAGATGAATCATAATTTAGGTTTATATAACTCGGTGCGGCGATAGTAATCCATTCACCGTCTCCTGTACCTAAACTTCTCAAGTACTGGCCAGACAATCCAGCTGCACCAACTATGTCTCCTAAATCTTGTGCCTGTATCTGCGCTCCAATATAATCGTCGGATCGGTTTATAACATAAGCAGAATCTACAAGAGAAATAATAGCAGAAGAATCAACCGATTGTCGAGCTTGTACATATGCAGAGTCAATCAATTGAATTGTTAATGAAGAGTCTAAGTAATCTATCTGTCTTAATTGAATATATGCAGAATCAACAAGATTTATAATAGACGCAGAATCTACAAGTTTCTGTCGCGCCTGAATGTAAGCAGAGTCAATTAAATTATTTACTAGGTCAGAGTCTAAAGATTGACGAGCTTGAATATAAGCAGAGTCTATCAGCTGAGTCGTTAAACTAGAATCTAGATAATCAATCTGACGGAATTGAATATAGGCTGAGTCAATTAATTGGATCGATAACGCAGAATCCAAATAGTCTACTTGTCTTAATTGGACATAAGCAGAATCAATAACGCTTGATATTGAAACCCAAGAGCCATCGCCTGTACCGAGACTGGTTAAAAACTGACCAGACAATCCAGCTGCGCCAACCACGTCCCCTAAATCTAAAGATTGAATACTAGCTTCAATATAATCTGTAGACCTGTTTACAACATAATTAGAATCGACAAGGTTTATAATAGAAGCAGAATCAACTAAAAGCTGTCTGGCTCGAACGTAATCAGAATCGATAAGTTGAATTGATAAGGCAGAATCTAGATAATTTGTCTGCCTAGCCTTTACATAATCAGAATCTACTAGAGCAATAACTAAATCAGAGTCTAAAGATTGACGAGCTTGAACATAAGCAGAGTCGATTAATGTAATTACCCTAGCAGAATCAATAGATTCTCTGGCTCGAACGTAATCAGAATCCACTAGAGCAATAACTAAATCAGAGTCTAAAGATTGACGAGCTTGAACATAGGCAGAGTCGATTATATTAACAATAAAAGCAGAGTCTCGTTGCAAATCTACTTGTCTTAATTGTACATATGCAGAGTCGATAATATTCGTAATAGAAACCCAAGAACCATCACCAGTTCCCAGACTAGTTAAAAACTGTCCTGATAAACCAGCCGCACCTACTACATCGCCCAAATCTAAAGCTTGAATATTAGCTTCAATGTAATCAGCTGATCTATTAACAACATAATTAGAATCGATAAGAGAAATAATAGAAGAAGAATCAATTAACGACTGTCGAGCTTGAATATAAGCAGAATCCACTAGAGCAATAACTAGATCCGAGTCTAAAGATTGTCGAGCTTGAATATAAGCAGAATCTATTAGAGCAATAACTAGGTCAGAGTCTAAAGATTGTCGAGCTTGAATATAAGCAGAATCAATGAGTTGTATTGTTAAAGCAGAATCTAGATAATTTGTCTGCCTAGCCTTTACATAATCAGAATCTACTAGAGCAATAACTAAATCAGAGTCTAAAGATTGACGAGCTTGTATATAAGCCGAGTCAATTATATTCGTAATAAAAGCAGAGTCTCGTTGTAAATCTACTTGTCTTAATTGGACATAAGCAGAATCAATAACGCTTGATATTGAAATCCAAGACCCATCACCAGTTCCAAGGCTAGTTAAAAACTGACCGGACAATCCAGCAGCGCCAACAATGTCTCCTAAATCTTGAGCTTGAATACTAGCTTCAATATAATCTGTAGACCTGTTTACAATATACGCGGAGTCAATAAGAGAAATAATAGAAGAAGAATCAACTAACGACTGTCGAGCTTGAATATAAGCAGAGTCAATCAATTGAATTGTTAAACTAGAATCAAGGTAATCAATCTGTCGAGCTTGAATATAAGCAGAGTCAATAAGAGAAATAATAGAAGAAGAATCAATTAACGACTGTCGAGCTTGAATATAGGCAGAGTCGATAAGATTAATTGTTAAACTAGAATCAAGGTAATCAATCTGACGGAATTGAATATAAGCAGAGTCGATAAGATTAATTACTAACGCCGAATCAAAAGACGCGTTTACTCTAGCGTTGATATATGCAGAATCTATAACCGCTCCAATAGATGAATCTATATTCACCCATTCTGCATCTCCTGTACCTAAACTTCTCAGGATTTGACCAGCAGCACCATTAACCCCGACAATGTCTCCAACATCTAAGACTTGTATTTTAGCGTCAATAAAATTTTCTGATCTTAAAGTAATATAATCTGAGTCGATTATTTTGAATACTTCTGCTGAGTCTATTGTCGCGTCAACTCTTAGATTGATATAATCAGAATCAATTATATTTGTTATAAAAGCAGAATCTCGCTGCAGATCTATTTGTCTGGCTTGTACATAAGCAGAGTCGACGAGCTGAATTGTTAATGATGAATCTAGATAATCAATCTGAATCTGTCTAAACTGAATATAAGCAGAGTCGATAATATTCGTAATAAAGGCAGAGTCTCGCTGCAGATCTATTTGTCTGGCTTGTACATAAGCAGAGTCAATCAACTGAATTGTTAAACTAGAATCAAGGTAATCAATCTGACGGAATTGAATATAAGCAGAGTCAATTATATTCGTAATAAAAGCAGAGTCTCGCTGCAGATCTATTTGACGAGCCTGTATATAATCTGAGTCGATAATATTTTCAATAAAGGCAGAGTCAACAACATTAGAAATAGAAGAATCTAATGATACCCATTCTGCGTCACCAGTTCCCAAACTACTCAGGATTTGACCAGCAGCACCATTAACCCCGACAATGTCTCCAACATCTAAGACTTGTATTTTAGCGTCAATAAAATTTTCTGATCTTAAAGTAATATAAGCCGAGTCAATAAGTTGTATTGTTAACGCTGAATCAATTCCTCCTCCTGTTACTGCATCTACTCTAGCGTTGATGTAGTCAGAGTCGATAATGTTCGTAATGAACGCAGAGTCTCGTTGTAGATCAACCTGTCGAGCTTGAATATAATCAGAATCAATCAATTGAATTGTTAAAGCGGAATCAATACCTCCACCTGCTACTGCGTCTACTCGAGCATTGATGTAATCCGAGTCGATAATATTCGTAATAAAAGCTGAGTCTCGCTGCAAGTCAACCTGCCGAGCCTGTATGTAGTCAGAATCGATGAGTTGTATTGTTAAAGCTGAATCAATGCCTCCACCAGCTACTGCATCTACTCTAGCGTTGATGTAGTCAGAGTCGATGAGTTGTATTGTTAAAGCAGAATCAATACCTCCGCCTGCTACTGCGTCTACTCGAGCATTGATGTAGTCAGAATCGATGAGTTGTATTGTTAAAGCAGAATCTAATCCACCCTGACCACCAATGATTTGGCGAGCTTGAATATAATTTGAGTCGATAATATTTTCAATAAAGGCAGAGTCAACAACATTAGAAATAGAAGAATCTATATTCACCCATTGCGCGTCACCAGTTCCCAAACTACTCAGGATTTGACCTACACTTCCGTTAGTACCGACAATATCGCCGATGTCTAAAACCTGTATCTTAGCGTCAATAAAATTTTCTGATCTTAAAGTAATATAAGCAGAGTCTATTAACTGTATTGTTAGTGCAGAATCTATTCCTCCCCCTGCTACTGCATCTACTCTAGCATTAATGTAATCCGAGTCGATGAGCTGAATAGTAAGAGCAGAATCTAATCCGCCCTGACCACCAATGATTTGCCTAGCTTGGATGTAATCCGAGTCTATTAACTGTATTGTTAAAGCTGAATCAATGCCTCCACCAGCTACTGCATCTACTCTAGCGTTAATGTAATCAGAATCAATCAATTGTATCGTTAACGCCGAATCAATTCCGCCACTACCGCCACCAAGGATTTGTCGAGCTTGGATGTAATCAGAATCGATTAATTGAATTGTTAAAGCTGAATCAATGCCTCCACCAGCTACTGCATCTACTCTAGCGTTGATGTAATCCGAGTCAACAGTTAAACCTATAAGATTTATGATTTCCGAAGAATCCAAAACATCAGGAATACTAGCAGCATCTACTCGAGCGTTGATATAATCTGAGTCGATGAGTTGTATTGTTAACGCTGAATCAATACCTCCACCGCTACCACCACCAAGGATTTGTCGAGCTTGGATGTAATCAGAATCGATTAATTGAATTGTTAAAGCTGAATCAATTCCGCCGCCGCTGCCTCCGCCGAGGATTTGTCGAGCTTGGATGTAATCAGAATCGATAAGGTCAATCGTTAAAGCCGAATCAAGCCCGAAGATTTGTCGAGCCTGAATATAATCTGAATCTACAAAAACTGCAGTAAATGCATTAACGTAATCGGAGTCAACAAACCCTTTTATGTAATCAGAATCGACAAACCCCTTTATATAATCTGAGTCTATGAATCCTTTAAGATAATCGGAATCAATAAACCCTTTGATGTAATCAGAATCGACGAAACCTTTGATATAGTCTGAGTCAATAAACCCTTTGATGTAATCAGAATCGACGAAACCCTTGATATAGTCTGAGTCAATAAAACCCTTAATGTAATCTGAATCGACAAAACCTTTTATGTAATCAGAGTCAATAAAACCCTTAATGTAATCTGAATCGACGAAACCTTTGATATAGTCTGAGTCAATTAATGCCAATACATCAGAAGAATCAAATTCTAAATTTATTGTAGACCAGAATTGCCTTTCGTTTTGAAGAGACCCTGTTATCTCGTTTCTATCTGAATCGTTTTTGTACTGATAGTACCCTGACTGAAATGTAGTTGGAACAGAATCTAACGTCCATATACTACCGCCAACACTGTCAATAGAATAATCTTTCTCGACAAATACAAACATACCAGAGACTAATCTCTGGCCAGTTATATCTTCAAGACGGTCTCCGTTACTTCCAATGATTGACCGTAACCCACCTCGTGTCTCTTTATCGAGAACAATGGGTGCTTCTGTGCTTGGACTCCATGTTCCAGGCCATGTATTACGTGTTAATCCATAAAAATCTGAATCAGCCATATTTTAAGGTCCTATGCTCACGTAAGTGGTTCCTGGTTGTAAAACAAATCCATACAAAGTAAATGGTTCTGCCTTATAAAGAATATTTGGGTTTGGAATAGCTCCTAATTTAACCACACGAGTTACTGTCGTAACATCAGAAAGTAACGCTGGGCTAGAACCTGTCCTAAACGAAGTTGGTTGAGGCACTGCAGTATGATAGTTAGTTGCTGGGCCTGCAGCGAACGAATAATTGTCACTGTGCTCTCTAATGCCGAACCAAAACGCTTGGGGGGCTGCTGAAATATTATTAACGTATCCTGAAAAAACCCTTGTCTGATTAGCGAGAGAAGTTACTTCTGGTCTATATTCATCACCCACGACAATATCCGCGTTAGTAGGAGTCGTCAAATCTCCTGGTCCGAACAACCAAAATGAAGGATAGAGAAATTCAGTATACAATTTACTTAAATCATACCAAGACCGCATGCGGTTCTTATAGCTGGCCCCAAGAAAATCAAAGCCATTCACTTCTGGATCCCATTCATAAGTGCCTGCTGCTTCCATCGCTGGCCTGATATAAGTTTGCCAGTGGGTCGAAAGTTCGCCCCGCGATCTTGTGTAACCAATTGGTGGTACACCTGATACCCAGTTCGGCGCTTCCGGAGGTAGCGGTCCTCCAGGCGGCGCAGGAGGCTCTCCTGCAATTGTGTAACTAGAAGGATCTATTCCTGATGGCCTTGTTATCAATCCCCAGTGATGAAGCTCTCGTTGTAATTTGGGGCCATAAAGGGGATCGCTCCCCGAGTTATAGTAATTGTAGTTAGCGTCCACTGGGCCTCTATCGGTATGATGACAAGGCGAAGAAAAGGTCCAAGTTCCTGTTCCCAAGTTGTGAGTATTAGATAAAGTGCCAGCACACGCCAACGCATCAGGCCAGCGCTCAAATCCAGGTAGCCACTGTTCTTTTGAATAGTATGCCCGCTCGTTTTGTATATTATCATAAGGGTTGATCTGGGTCCAACTTGAGTCAATATCGTTGGGGTCGAAGAGATAACGCTTAACAGGGTTGCCGGTGATCCCAGAAAACGCACTAGTGCTGTCTTGATACAAATAACCCGAGTATTCACCTATAGCACAAGTAATTTGTCCTGGTGTTACTGGTTGTGGATTATTACCAGCACCATCAAACGGTCTACCCGCATAAAAATCATTGGCGCTATCTCGAATCTGTATATGTGGAGAATGCGCGTCTCCTTGAAAAAGGTTTTGATTAGTTAGGTGGGCAACTCCAACTTCATAGGTTGTCGATTCGTATGTTTGCAAAAAAGTTTTTCCGAGACATGGGGTAATAGTATTCCAAAGATGAGCGCATTTCCACGCAAACATAAAAGGCCCCGCTGAAAATACAGCTCCTGTGTTATCTTTAAAAACTAGTTTGAAAGGACGTGAATAATTAAAATTATATACTTTGTTTGGAAAGTTGAACGACCCTTGGTCCGTTTTATCATATTGGCCATTAAAATAAGAACTAAAAAGGCCATTCGTACTATTTATATTAAAAGGGGGCGGTGGATAGGTTGTGCGTATCCTTTTCGCCATCGTTCGGGAAGTAAGCTGCTGTGTATCATAACTCGCTTCATACAGTATTGGGCCTCCCCAATATCCGTATTGTCCGTCTGTATACAAGAAACCATTGGTGTTAGCAGAATCGTCGTATTCATCTCCGACCTGATTATAAGTAGCCTCTGCACCATTTTCATCAGTACGAACAAAAGCAGTATTAGTGAAATTGAACGTCTGGGCCCAGTCTACTCCTCCTGCAGGAGTAACTGGAGAACCATTTGCGGAATCAAGGCGCGGCCCAGTTGTTGTAAATTGATTAATTCTGAATCTATGTTCTTCGGAAGTGTCTGAATCTGCCCTATAAGCGGAGTCTTCTAGGTTGGCGGGGTTGAATGGATTTAGATTCGGTAAGTATTCTCCGAAATAATCAAGGCTAGCGCTAGCCAGTCCGTAAGTACCGTTCGGTTTCCAGGCAGGCATATCAGGCCATCGCCCATAAAAAGCATTGGTTATATTAAAGATATCTGAATTAGGCTGTTCAGCTGATGGGTAGTTACTAGCAGGTATTCGCGCGACGGACATTGCAACAACTTCAGTAATATATCTGCTTTTAAAGTCGTCTGGGTTTTCTACAAGTACCGTAAAACCAGTGGCCGAATCGTCCCAATTAAGAATTTGTACGTTATATTCTTCTCCCCCTAAAAACACCGGATTAAAACTTGCTAGACGTAGTCTAAATTTAAAATTTTCTCCGGCGCCTTCAATATCAGGGACATATTCAACGTCTCGAACGTTAATGACGTCATCAGGAACTTCTGGATCAGGTTGATAGCCAGTTATAATTCTGTAATCTGCTCCGCCGTAATCAGGACCACCCGAATCCCAAACAAGAGGGCTGAATTTACCAAACAAGGTTACATTGGATATAGCGCTATCTTCCACTACATCAGAATCTATAAAGGTCTTCAGATAAGCGGAATCGACCACTTTTGTGATAAAGGTTTCTTCATTGTATCGTTTAATCGTTGTGCGACCTTGTCGGTCTGGCGTTCCTGCTTTAATCTTTACCTCTACAGGATCATTTACAATATCGCCTCTGATTGAATTGCCTTGACCCACAGATACAATTTCGCTTGACGCCCACCCAACAGGAATTTGCGCGGAGTCATTAATGATCCCAACAACAATTTTGTCTACTTTTGTTTTATCATTTTCCAATTATTGTCTTCCTATACTCACGTAAGTAGATCCTGGTTGTAAAACAAATCCATATAAACTATATTCTTCTGCGAGATAATTTGCTGGCGTTGGCGATGGCTGTAAAAAAACAGTAGAATTGGTTTGTGTAACATCCGATAATAAAGACGCGCTGGACCCTGTTCTGAAAAAATTTGGTTGAGTCGCAGAAGCTCTAATACCAAACCAAAACGCTTGTGGTCCAGCTCCTGGGTTATTAATAAAACCACTAAGGTTATTTATTTGATTTCCAAGTTGTGTTACATCGGGCGACTTATAATCTGATCCTGAAACAACATCAGAATTTGTAGGTGGCGAGGCTAATGAAGAAGTAAAAAGCCAAAAAGAATAATATACCCATGAAGCGTTAAATGAATTGTTGGTGCTATAAATTCTCTCAATATATGAAGCGCCTTTAGCTGGGTCTAATCCTCCTGCCGAATCACCATCAAAAGATCCTGCTATTCCAAGAGGACGTGTAATCCTAGCTGCAGCATAAAGGTGTCTGTAATTTACACTGGGCCCGCTTGAAATTTGAGGATGATCGTCTTTATGAACAGGAGGCCAAAGGGTCCATGTACCACTACCTAGTGCTCGTTGAGTCGGGTTTCCGCCATAGCTCCAAGCGTCAGGCCATCTATTTTTATCTTCTGTAGACGTAAATGGTCCGGTATACCCAGCATCTAAATTGCCAAGAGCGGTAACGAAAGCAGGTTGATACTTTGGAATATGTGCTGGAGCGTCTGGGTCCCCGCTAGCTAATGCTCCTTCTGCGTTGTTTATATCAGTAAGGTTTGTTATTGATGTAGTATAAGTTGTGCTAGTATAAGTTTTTAAAAAATTACTGCCGCTTACATTATTGATCGATACGTTTAAAGTAGCGTTACGCCAATTGAAATTTATTCGAGCGCCATTATCATACGGCTCGACGAACCCTCCATATTCAAATCCCGTAGTATCTTTAAGCCTAACCCATAAAGACGCACTCCCGCCTTTGGTTTGATTAGTTGCGCCGCCGGTAATTTCTTCCGAACCGTTAATATTAACCACATCGCGGAGACTGTAAAAATCAGTAACATACGCCTCGTCCCCTCTGTTTGGTAATGTATTTAAATACCAGTCTGCGTCAGTGGTCCAAGCTTGTGACCAAGTTGAACCTCCAAATGGAATTGGAGATGGTCCGGTAGTATTAAAATTCTCGGATTTAATTATATTTCCTACGCTCATAGGAAACTGTCCTGTCGATGATGTTTCTAGATCAACAACTTCATCCACATACCGACTTACAAAATCTAAAGGGTTTGAGATAGATATAGAAAATCCACTAGCCAAAACATCCCAATTTAAATTGATCGTCTGCGGCGCTCCTGTTCCAATAGTAGGAGTAAACGTGGCGAGCAAAAGTCTAAATTTATTAAAACCTTCAGTGCCATACGGTAGAAATTCTGCGTCTCGAACCGAAACGACTTCGTCGGGAAATTCGGGATCAGGTTGATACCCAGCTATAATTCTGTAATCTGCTCCACCATATTGAGCGCCGCCCGAATCCCAAACTAATGGATTGAACCTACCAAAACGAACTTCGTCTGATATAGCAGAATCATCTGATTCTTCGACGTTGTTTGCGGCCAGTATTGCATTAACATAATCTGAATCGATTATGTTCGTGACAAAAGAAGAATCATTATAAAGATATCTCTGAGTATCACCCAGAAGAACGGTATTTCCAAGAACAACTTTGTCTACTGAAGTTTTCAACAGTAGATCTATAGACGGATTATCTTGTATTACTACATTTTCGCTAGAAGACCATCCAACGGGAATTTGCACAGGGTCATTAGAAGTGCCTACTTTAACTCTACTAACAATTGTCTGCTCAAGTTGTACAACATCGACTACTGTTGCATCTTCAACAATAACTGTTACAATTTGTTTTTTCATTCCAACCCTGATAACTTAAAACAATTTAGGCGCGTTACTACCTATTTATAGGGATTAGAAAATATTATTTTGTAACAGAAGGCTTTACGAACAGGTTTCCTTCAAGAACTCTTTCTATTGTGAAAATACTTGACCCCATTCCATCGCTATCGTTGATGTATGATATTTCAACATCATAGACATATTTTCTTTTAGTTTGTAATGCGTCGGTCTGTTGGTTTGTGAGAGACAAATACATTATACCTTCAGTCGCAGGAGTAGCAACTTCAGTAGTAAAAGAAATTCTATCAGAATCTGAAGCGTTATAATTCGGCGCCAATTTCGCTGAAGTAAAATACCCTGTTAAATTTTTTGGACTTTTATCCGTATTGATAAGATGCAACTCAACCGTAATGTCTGTGCCCTGATCTATAGTTAAATCTTTATATTGTGCCATTTTTGCGCTTATCCTTTTTTACGGTTGGCCACTATTAAATATCGTTAATGAAGGAGAACCAATTAAAGTAGCGCCTTCTACGCTTGCTGTCCCTGTGGGCGTTGTAGCCTTTTCTAAAACATATAAATCGAAACTTCCAATCCAGTTAACAGGAGAGCCATTATTAGTGCCATTTCTTTCGTAAGTCCAGCTAACGTTAATCCTATTACCCATATTAAACCAAGTATCAAATGCATTACTGCCGATCGACCATCCACCGCCTACAGGATCAACATTATTTTCTGCTCTTACCCAAAGGTTTGAATAATCAACTACACCAGTATCATCACATTGACCATTAGCTACCCAAAAATCTATAGATTGATCAAGTGCGTTTGTTTCAAACCGCCAAGTTCCAGTAACATTATCACCATCTTCATTTCCTACAGCCCCTTGTGGTTCTATAGCATCAGTACCGTTTTGTCCATATAATACAAACCCATTTGATTTCAATTCTGTAGCGAAACAGGTTGCGGTATTAGATAGGCTACTAGCGTATGCCATATCTGCTAATTGAAGTATTGTTGCCATTCTTATAAACCTCCAACGCTGCAGTTAACATTATATAGTTTTGTTAACACGGTATCACCTACCCCTAAAGTTCCGGTATATCGTTTTATTGTTATAGTCAATGTGCTGGCGCCAATTTTGAGACCAGAACCCCCATTGCTATTATTAATACCGTATGCACGATTGCTACTAAGTGTTTGCCAAGAACCCCAACTACCAGACCCTTGTGAAGAATAGGTACCGAATGATCCTGTAACTCTAATTTGATAATCTGAGGCGCTGCCTCCCGTTGATAACCACTCGTCGTCAAAGTGAGAAGATGCGCCAGTATAATCAGGCTCAACAGCATCGTCAGCAACACCTGCGGCGCCCGCAGTTTCCCAAGATCCGGTATTCCTAAATGTAGTAACAGTCGAACCCGTATTATTCGTGGTGCTAAAGTCGTCATGTGCTCTACCAAAGAACACGTAGCTACTAACTCCCGCCGCAGTACTTGTGTCGTTAATCGTAAACGCCCCAGCGGTGGCCAGTTGAATACCAGAAGTAGCCTGATTCCAAAGGCTCGCGTTAAATGTTTCATTGCCTTCAGTTGTTGCGTCATTCTCTATCGCAACAGAGTAAGTTCCATTATAACCATTTAGTGGATTGAAATTAGCAGAAACTAAAGAAACAGCCTGTCTGCTCTGATATGGATTCGGTGTAGCGAAATCATTTCCGTCTGCTGTACCGCCAGAAAACTCAACATAGACAACCGTATCACTATCTATGTTTTTGCCTTTGATTGCCCATTGAGTAGTAGAACCTTCGTCCCAAGCTCCTGCGGTATCGTTTGTAGCAATAAGCTCGTAAGAAGCAGCAGCATCGCTAACTGTAAACCGGTCAGAGTCAACACCCGTCGCGCCACCATTGATGTCTATGATTACTCGGCCATTGTTTACATATGGCCAAACATCTGAATCCAAAGTTGTACCAACATTAACATTTACAGTTCCACTTACAACACCGAATGTTCCTGTCAATGAACTCATTCTATTTTCTAGAGACGTGGCAGAATCACCCACACCAACTCCATCTATTGTCCAATCAACCGTGTCTCCACTGGAAGCTCCTGGAGACACGGAGAGAACTACATTCCCTCCTTCTGTAGTTCCGGTAGCAGAAATATTATAATCCGCTCCTGTAGGAATAGAGGTGTCGTTAATTGTAACATTACCCGAAGCAGCTAATTGTACACCGCCAGTAGGAGCTGTCCATACACTTGTTGCAAAGTTTTCGGGCGCGCCATCTGTAGTAAAATCTTCTTTAACATTAACTGTAAACGAACCTTCTGGGCTTGATCCGGAAGTTATAGAAACCGCCCTTCTGTCGCCAGAAGAAGATGGATGATTAATAAAATCAGCAGAGTCTGCAGTACCATAATCCATTTGCCAATATGCAGTACCACTCTGAGTAATTCCTGTTCCTGAAACATCGAAGGTAACGGTATCGCCCTCGTTAACTGTTGTTGGTGTAGGTGTCAGTGTAAAGTTAGTATCTGTTATGGTAATTGTACCGCTTGTTGTCAATAAAGAACCTGCAGAGATATCGTCATAGAGATCTGCTTTAAATGTTTGATCACCTTCAGAAGCTGCATCTTGTTTTACCGTTATTAAACTGACCGCTTGTCCAAACCCACTCCGATTACCTGTATCAGCAAGAGTCACGAGCGCTCTCGAAGTTGGACTGTTTCCTGGTGGTACAGTTGTAAAGTCTGCGTTGTCAGTGGTGAGATGTGTTATATTAATGTAGGTTGCGCTATCTCCAATGTTTAAACCAGACCCAGTGACATTAAAGGTCATTGGAGTACCAGAAACTCCCTCGGAAGGACCACTTGGTGATGCTGTGATTGTATATGATGCAGCAACATTATCTTGAATTTCAATCAGAATACCTTCAAACGTAGAATAACCAAAGATCTGATTACCAGAAGAATCTTCGAATTGTGCAACAAACGCTTTTGCGCCTGTGCCAACCTTTGTAGCGATAGTTAAATTCGTAGAACCGCCTGAACCATCCAGCGAGACCAGTCTCTTTCCACCACTTAAAACATCGTGATCACCGACATCGATTTGGCTACTGTCGACAAATAAGTTTGGAAGGTTTGTAGTAAAGAATACTGGTTTATTTGGAATGATCGATGGTGTGTTTGGCGCGAGAGTAAATGTAATTGTTTCACCTTCGAGAACATTTACGTCTTGATCTGGTCCCGTGGTCGGAGAAACGCCACCAGTAGTATTAACGGTGTAAGAAACATCGTTTATAGAAATTAATTGATCCGCTAAAGATCCTTTTGCTCCAGGAATAGCTCCTGGAAATGGTTCGTCTGAGAGAATAGCTAAAAATTCTTTTGCGTCAGTTTCTTGCTCATCCTGAAAGCCAATAACAAGATCAAAAGATCCCGAATTAGCAGTAACAAGTACAGGTTCTCTGTTATTAACCGTTGGATATGGCGCAACAATATCACTATCGCTAATCGTAGATGGAGCAACATACCAGTAATAATATTCAGACGGAATATTAGAACCACTAATAGTGAATGTAACTAAATCTCCTTCGTCTGGACTTGTGTCGTCTGCAGAAAGATTAAAGACAGGAGAAGGTGCTGTTGTAATAGAATTATTAACAATGTCAGAATCTAGGCCTTCTACTTCGGCTTCTGCATTAACAACATATCTCGAGCCTAGGTACATTCCTGCAGGGTGAGCGAACAGCTTGTAAATGTTTTCCCATTGTTCGACACCAAGTTCAGTTTTTATTTCTAGCGCAAAGGTTTGATAGAGTTTGTCGTTAGTAATATATTTGGCATATCCAGTCCCAATCTTACTATCAAGGGTGTCTGAATCAACGCCAGCTAAAAGAAAAACGTTTTCTTTTGGATAGAATATTTCTGGATCAATACCAAAAAACGCTCGAAAAAACCACTCAATTGAATACTTGGTGCCCTTTGCTCTGAATAATTGACTGGAGAAATTTGCAGCAGCGCGTTTGTCTTGAAATCCTTCTGCATAATTACTTCCAAGTAACAATTCATCTTCAATGTAAGACAGTAACGAAAGGTCTGTTTGATTTATATCGCGACTTTCGAAAAGATGTCCAATAAGTTCTGTTGGACTCGCAGAGTCAGTTTCAAACTCATAGTATCTTTCGAGAAGTGAAATGAATTTAGGATATTGAGTAGTAAAATATTGAGGTAGTACTTCATCAATACGAGGGTTTGATAGGTTTAAATTCCTACGACCTTTATCTGTAAATCCGTCATGAGACATTATTCAGCCTTTGTGCGATAACTTCTAAGAGAGACTTAATTGAACTAATATCCTCTTCCATAGAGTTTACACGTTCGGCTAAGTTTTCCTGTTTCTTTCTTTGTTCTAATCTGTTCTTTTTACTTTGTCTAGCTTGTTCAATCGCTGTACGATTTATATTTAGTACAGCTCCGGTTGAGGTATCTCGAACAAACCCTTGATGCCCCGCAACCGGAATATATTTTACACTCATATTATGTAGCCAGGAATTTCGTTTTGTAATTACGAATAGAAGCCGACGTCGACATGTTAGATGAAATAAACACAACCTTTGATTGGAATTGGTTGAATGGTTCTAAAGATCCGTTCTGCCCCCCGATCAGTATACTTTGATTGATATATTCATTTGTGTTGCCCGTAACATTCTGTACAATTGGAGTTTTGATCCAAGTTTGATTTACAATATCATCAGACGATACTGCAGTCCTATAGTAAAAATCAAAAGCAGAAGCAGCGTCAGGCAAGTTTACATCAAAATCTATCTTTACCCCAACAGCGTCGTCTGACAACGAGACTGGAGTCGTAATGTGTCGCGAACCGCCATTGCCAACGCCCATCCAAGGCTGGGTTTCGTCTCTTTCATTGACCGGAGGTCTGGCGCTAATATCATCAACGCAATTTTGAACCAACGATAGTGAAATTCTTTCAAGGTCAATAAACGGCGAAACATAATCGTTGGAAGAGAGCAGGTTTATCTTAACATCTGCAGATTTAACTCCTCCTCCGAGATTAGAAGTTTCTAATGTTGTGTTTGCAACGATTCGTGGATTTCTGAACTCAGTGTTTATTCCAGGAGTAACGCGCGAATATTTATCATCTTTTTGATATTTGAGTTCATTGCCAGAGACAGAACGTCCGGTTGTGAACTGAGCACTAATATCGATAGAAGTTCCTGCCGGCACTAAACTAGCGATTGTAGGATTCACCAAATTAAATTGAATGTTTCGACTACTAACAACAGAATTGCCGCCAACATAACCATTTGTTGTGGCAGAAGCTGCAGCTGTAACAACAAAACCATCAATATCATAATGTTTTATTGTTCGCGAACCGTTTATTTGTGCTCCGTCAATGCCACCATATGTAGTGCCATTTTGCAGCCCAGAAATAATCACGGTGTCGCCCGCCGAAGAATCTAAGCCATGACAAGGATTATATACATAAATATCTGCTGAACCCTGAGTCACAAGCAATGGGTTTGTGTTTAGGAGTTTTCCAGGAACTGCCGCGTTATGAAAAATGGCGGAACCATTAGTATTAAATTTGGCTCTTACTAACGTATACATCAAATCCATATCTTTCGAAGGTTGCCATTCTGTGCTATTCTGAGGCAAGAATAACGCTCCAGGAGCAGGCTGTGATGTGATTCTCTGTGAACCACCAGCGCCTATAATATACTCTAAAGACTTAGCTGTGTATACTTCATATTCTGGCGATTCAGAAGAAATTACAATTGCATATTCTGTCCAAGGTTTCAGATAAACAGGCTCATCAAACGTAAACGTTGTGGCAGCTGACTGAACGTTTGTTAACAACGTGGTACCTTTTATAAAAGGAGTAGCTGACACTTCGTTTGATTTTTTAAATACACAAGAGCTTGGTACGATTTTACTAATCGAAGGCGCACCATTTTCCATTGGTCGAATTTGGATGTGTACTGGTAAGGTATCATCTTTGCTTGCAAAGAATAACTTAACTTGCCGTAACGTGAGACCAAACTGATTGTCAACTTTGAACGATTGCGCCAAAGGATATTGCAGTAAAGGCGTAGAGTTATTTGACGAAACATTGCCATACTGACTCTGATCAATAGTAATATAATCAGAAAGAAGTTTAGACTCTTGCCCCGCATAATCGCCTGGGTCAACCGGTTCATCATTAGCTGTCCAACCACCGGATACATGAGGTTGATTCAGTAACACCTGTCCAGGGTTTATTGCATCAAGATATTGCTGTTGGGATCTCTGATTATATACTGGGAACACACCAAGAGACGATACGTTTGATAAAGTCCAAGCATTCCAAGGTATTCTTGTTGATATGATATTGGTAGTAGTAGTTGTTTCTAGAACGCCTTTGGCTGCGTAGTAAGAAGAAGCGCTAGATCCCGCTTCAGTAATATCTGTACTCGTTACATCAAGGAGCCTAAATTCTCTAATACCTGTTCTAAATCTCAATCCACCAGAAGTTTCTGCGTTAACAGAATTCGCATTTCCTACGGCGGATTGAGTTGGTCTGAAGTTCGGTATAAAAAACGAACCTATAATTTGTCCATCAGCGTCTGACGTAAGTTCTGTTTTACTATCTGGATGTTCAGAATATTGTGAAGCGTCAATTTGACCTTCAATGTCATCTGTTCTTTGGCCCCATCGAGTAAAGGTGTTTTCTACACGAACCCAATCTTCAACATTGACCCCGTCAAAGAATGCCAAGAATTTAGTGTTGGGTTTGAGCCCTTGTGCCTTAAAGAAGATTTTACGAGACCGAATCCAGGGAATAAGAGCGATGTCTACGGTAACATTACCTACCGTTTCTCTGATAGTGTCGTTAGACAATACTCTAGAAACAGAATTTCTGCTCGAACCGTTTGTTCCGCTTTGAGTATAGTAATTATCTCCTTGTGATATTTGGGATCTAGAGCTCGCACCGGTTGTCGATGAGAGACCCTTTCCGCAATAAGCACCGGTATCAAAATTTTCTGCAGCTCTTCCGCCCCAGTTCCACTGCCACTCATTCCAGAGATACGCTTGTTGCGTATCGATAGAAGTTGTTCCAGGAACTGCATAGTTTGTTTTTGCTTTCTGATCTTTCCACTCATCGCTTGAGGGCGATAACATTAAACAACCAATGTTTCGAATTAAACCTGCAGGATTAACCTTTTGAACTCTTGAAGCGAGCTCTTGTTTCTGCCATTCTTCGTCAACGAAATTCAAGGTAACAAGGTCGCCGGTTGTAGCAGTAGGCTTCATACCGCTTGAAACAGCAGAATCGTAAATCAAACGAATATTGTTTGCTTCAAATCCTGCTCTGATAGATCGGCTTTCCGGATCCAGTGATGCAGTGTGATCAACGTGTGTCGTATCTGTTTGTGATTGATCGTCAAAATCATCTACCAGAAGACCAGAAACGATTCTCTCAATGCCAGCAGAATCAAACATTGTATCTAATTTTGCTTCCAACTCAAGTAACGACAATCGTGTTTCTTCTTGGAAGCTGTTAAGCTGCAGCTCGAGCTTATTGATATCCTTCATTGTATAAAGTTTGTGCTCGATTGGTGTTGCGGTCAGGTCTAATGGACCGTCTGTGTAACCATTTAAAATCAGCTTGTACAACTCAAGAGAATTTTCTGGGGTTTCTTTAAACTGAGGATTCTCAGCCTGAACACCCATTAACAGTTTGAAGTCGCCCTCTTGTGTCACCAATAGCTTATCTGCTCGTGGTGTATAGTATCTTACGTCTGCGCTGAGGAAGTCGCCGCTTCTTGGTAATTCGATCTCTTGATCACCACCAAACTCAGTGAAGGTGGTACCATCAAAGTCTGGACGAAAATCTAAGACATTACGCAGAGGAACAACTTCACCATTCGACTTTCTATGTGATGGAATGTCTTCATACTCATCAGGATATGAAGTCGCATCATAAAAATTACCTGTAGCGCTGTGCGAGTAGTGATTGACTCGAATAAAGACAGTTCCTGGATCTGCAATTCCATTCTTCAGAATGACTCGACCACGACCATAGTAGTTATCTCTTTGCCCGTTATCCAGAACAAAGTTAGAAGAAATATCGACTCCGTCAGAGTCTGTAGTTCGTAGACGAGTTACTTCTTTAACATCAGTATACCCAATGTCAAAGTATTTGAATCCCTCAGGATCAGTGGTTAATGTTCCGGCGTTCGTTACCGAGACAAGAGTTTTCGTTCTTGCAGCACCGGATGTGTCATTAACATATGCATAAACCTGATAGACTTTACCGTTTGTCAAACCGCCAATAACAACAGAAGTTCCTGTGTTAGAAATAATTGTTGGGGTTGTCTTAAATTGTTCGTCTGCTCCAGCAACAATCCAGCGATCAGTGTCGACAAAACTTTGATTAGCGCTTAAACCAGTAATTGTTACTTGGTTGCCGCTTGCCGCCGCTGAAGTAAATTGTCTTTGCGTTGTTATATTAATGTCCGTGATATTTTGAGGACGAGGTCTTGGCAAGACAATAAACATATCGTTTCGGCCAGCTTCTTTAATAACAGCAGCATCAGTTTCAAGATCTATATCCCAGTAGTCTGTAGCGCTGTTGCCGATTGATCTGGCTGTACGAAAACTTTGACCTGCGTTCATTTGCACATCAAAGAGATATACCCGAACCCGACCGTCTGGCGTGTTGTCAATCGCTTTAACGCGGCAGGTACCAATAGTAGAACCACCATAAGCAATTGTATCGCGAATGTCAACCGTAGCTAATGTTGTAGAAGCAAATGGCGCGCCTCTACTTACGTCTGAAATAATAAAGCTACCATTTGTATAAGGAATTGCTTGATTATTGACCAATTGTGTTCTTGTCGATCGAGGTACTGATAATCTAACAGGATGACTGTTAGAAACCCTGTAACCGTTAATGTACGCAGTTCCAGGAGAAACAATGAGATCTAAATTCGAGTCGCCTATTACATCATCTCTAAAATGTATGCTAAATGGATTAACAATGTAATCGCCAGACTCTTCGTTTGTTCTGAGAGCAAGCAACTCGTTTATCTTGTTGTAGCTCTCTAAGGTTGTGGCTTGTTTAGTGATTGTTGAGTTTTCTACACTACAAATAAAGCACTGAGTAGCACCAACAGTAACATTAATCTGGTCTTTAAGCGTTAAACGAATACGGTATCGGTCTGCGCCTGGAGAGGCCAAATTAGGCGAACCGCCTGTGTTATCATAAAGAGAAGTTGTGTCATTAACGGTAACAACGTCTTCAACGACTTCATAAACAATCTCGCCGTTTGCTGTCTGCGTGTATGGAGAAAGGTATAATGTCTGTTCTGGTGAATGAACAAAGTGCCCCAGAACAAACCAGTCGCCTTCGGCAACAGTTATCTTGGTGCCAACACCAACAGAGTCTGTATCATTTCCAACAGTGAGTGTGTAGTTACCGCCTGTTAATGTTTCTGTGTTTATAAACAGAGCCGTTGAGCCCGCAGGAGAAACTGTGTTTGCTCCTACATATCGTAAATACAAAGTATCAGTTGCATAGCCATCCACACCAGCAGCTTTAACGTCTAAAACGCGAGCAGTGTAACCACTAGTGGATCCGGTGAACAGAGTACCGACAGGAATATCAGCGAAAGTCCCGCCACCAACAGTAGATATTTTTACATATCGAATTTGATTATCGATAGTAATACCACCTGCCGAAACCCGCGAACCTTCTTTAAAGACATTTTTACCGTGCCTAGAAATCTCTTCTTGGATGATTGTCTGTAGTTGAGTTAATTCTCTGGCTTGTAGTGCACGACCACTATTGAATAATATTTGATGATACCCATCGCTATCATTCCAGTCGTCTTTATACGTTCCAGATAAAGTGCTCGAATTAAATGTGTTTGGCATTTTCTATCCTAAAAACTGATAATTAATTTAACATCTTCTGTTTGGTTGATTGCTCTAGAAACATCTACTTGGTTATGAATATATAGCATATCCCCAGAATACCGATCTATACTAGGTTGAATGACAGCAGGACCTGAATTTGCAACACTGCCGGATCCGTTACTAGTATTTGGTGCTCCGTTTAAACCAGTCAAAGCAGTAACAGCGTCAGCATTTACAAAAGCTCCAAAGCCGGTTTCTTCGTTCTGATAAAAATAAAGATGATTGGACGCGGCGTCCCAATGTACAACAATACCTTGTGCATCGTTTTGTTTAAAATAAACATCCTCAACAAATGCAGTCGCACCCGCTTGAAAGACTAATATCTGCAGCGCCTGAGCTGTGTTGCCTGTATATGGTACTGTAGAACCGTATTGTGTGGGATTAGAGATGATAGCTACTTGTCGGAAATCGTTTTCGATCAGAATACTACCCGACTCGTCGTCTTCAAAAACGCCCTGAACCATCAATCTGTTAGCGCGCAGAGTTTGAACAGGGTCTGCGGTCGGGCCATTTTTAGGACCAAGTACTGCTCGACCAACTGCTGGGACGGCAGGACTACCGCCAGTAAAAGTAACTGTAGCAAAATTATAACCAGACCCGTGTGCTGTTAGACCATGAGCTGAATCCATATATACATTCTGAACAACTCCGCCACTTACAGAAGCAAGAAACGCCGCGCCCGAACCATTACCGGTTATTGACACTGATGGAGTTCCTGTATATCCATAACCAACTGAGTCTAACATAATACTCAAGACTTGTCCACCAATAGACGCGTTTTGTAGGTCTAAATTGTCACTGTCTTGAGGCAATAGTCCGACTGTTGGAACCACTTTCTTTACTGGATATAAAGACAGAGTAGCATATCTATTGACGTCGTTTAAAGAAGGCTTGTATAAGTATTGCCACAAGTAACCTTGTCCTATGGCAGCTCCTGTGTCGGCCGTTCTGAATGAAAAGTTTCCATTATTATTGCCGATACCGTTTGGGCGAGCCGCTTCGTGATAATATCTTAGTGATGCCGAAGGTTCGATATCAGAAGACACAGCGTTCCCTGAAGCGTCTTTCCCTTGTTCGAGACAAAGAAATACCTGGCCCGCAGAGTTCACAACATAATGGTTTGTTGTTTGATTTGTTTCTGCGTCATCATATGCATAATATATTGAATTAGTCCAATTAACTCTATCGACAATCATATTAGAACCAGAGACAACTTTATATGACTGTAATCCGTGTCTTACTTTTCGTTGAAACGCTAATGAATTCACGTCCGAGTCGGCAATAACAGGAGGTGTATCAGAAGGATCCCAACTCAAGCTTCTTCCAAGAGCCATGTAATATAATTCTGTAGCATCGCTATCAACACTAGTCTCTAGAAGCTTCCCTAGAGTTTGTTTTAAGCTGTTTGTTACTTTCGCCGTCATTTATCTTCTCTTTTTCTTTATTTATTTCGATGTAGTAAGGATAGCTCGTGAAGATGAATTTACATCATCAAAGGTTAAAAGGTTATTTCTTAATGGTGTGATAGACCCCTGATTTGAAGGTATAGCTAGAACACGTATAAAAGAAGATCCTGGAATAGAAGTAGGAGCAAACCCATTTAAAACAATTAATCCAGATCCTGCATCATATTGGCCGACGTTATTGACAATAACTTGGTTGGCGTTAGAAACAATCTGAATTACATTTGACCCTAGTAAATTTCTTAGAGTGCAAGTTGTTGAATTAAAATTAAATACAGAACTTGTGATAGTGTATTGGTCTTTTGAAGTTCCAGCAATTGCAGCAGGAAACTGTAATAAGTATTCCGTAGCAATTGCAATGTTGTTCCCAGGAGTTAATCTTTGCTGCATTGCCACTTCTGCTCTACTAGAAAGAATTGCTGGGTCTGCTTCATCAATAGTAGTAAGCATATTTGAACGTCTGAACGTTTGCCCAAATCCCCCAAGATTAGCAGAGAAATAATTACTAATTGCTGTCTTCGCTGCAGCTTCTGCCGCAGTATTACTCAACGTTGTCAACTTAGGATTAAACTGAAACGTATTCTCAATTTCGATAAAGGTTTCGATTGGATTTACAAACACAACATTAAATGAAGCTATAGACAAATCTTGTACCAGCGCCGTTATTTCTTTTTTATTCTGGGTTTCTACTGCCGGTAGAATACCGTCTTTATATTTGATTGAAATATAAACATTACCATAGTTGGTAGGAATATTGTCTTCACCTCCCCATGACTGTATGTCATCAATAAGCGAAGAGTATTTTCTTAATATAAGCGTAGAGTAATCTGCTGCAGTTACCATACGGTTTTGACTCCCCCATAAGAAAGGAGCATTCTGCCTAATAGAATCAATAGATTCTTTTTCAGCGCCAGAAGCAGAATTGGCGACTGTCACAACGCTTAAGTCTTCGCCCTCAAACTGAGTGTCTGGGCTAAAGGTTAAAGCGCCATTCGCGTCAAAACCGTTAACAGAAAGATAAGAGACTTCGATTTTATTACCAGGCGCCGGTGTTTGACCCAGCGAAGAACCATTACTAAACGTCAGTTCGTAGAAACCATTAGGCGCTTCTCGAATCGCATAGATAGTCGAGGAAGAAGTAATCGTAGTCGAATCGTTTATGTTCGTATAAGTCGTAAACGCGCCCGACGAAGCGGTAGGATAAACCTTAACAGTAACCGTACCAAGGTCTAAGTTCGCGTCTGGAATGATATAGACATCATTCTCAGCAGCAGGACCAGCAGTAAAAACTTTACTGCTCGGAACGCCTTCGGTAATTTTAATATTTTCATCACCGTCTAAATTAAACGTATAGAGGTTGCCGACCTTGTTAGTTATTAGAGAATCTCTTGTTTGAAAAGTATAGGTCTGCGAATCAACAGTCGAAGTAAAGGTAAATCCTGCCGGCATTGTATATTGAGAAGCGCCTCCTACTTTATTAAACGATAAAGCTACAAGCGCGAACGCGCCAGACCTAGACCTTGGAGTGTAGCCTATCGCAGTAGAAAGACCAACAACAGAAGAACGAAGTTGTGCTGTTGATAGAAATGATTCATTAAGAGCAAAGTTTGCGGTCAACCCATTGTAATGAGTGTTGTACGCAAGAACATCAAGAATGTTAGAAAGGCCAGACGCTTCAAAATTATAATCAGTGAACTCACCACCTTGTTGATAAAATCTTTTCAGGTTATCTTTGATCGCCTGAAAGTCTAAACTTGTTGATTGTATTGTTGTTGCCATTTATCTCAACCTTGATAGTGATGTTTCAAATGATACAATTTCTGATGTATTTAATATTTGAAATTCTAAAAAAACAGATATATAATTTCGGTCTGGATTACTATTAACAATTAATTCTCGAACCTTTGCTCTTGGCTCGAACCTTTCTATTGACGTTTTTATTTGATATTCTAAGTCTGTTGCCGTTTCGCTCGCGGATAATTCAAACAACTGATTTGTAATGTTGGCGCCAAACGAAGGTCTGAATGGTTTCTCAAATCGACCTGTTTGTATCAAATTCATTACTGCTTGTTTCACTGCTGCAGCGTCTTGTTTTTTAAAGATATCGTTAGTAGTAGTATTTTTAGCTAAAGAAAGGTCTATATCTTTATAAACCCTATTTCGAGTCGTCGTAATACTCTTACCCGAGAGCTCTTGATCTTCTGTTGATAATACTTTTGCCATGGAAGTTATTTATATGCCAAATTCGACCAATTCGTTTCTAGTCATAAGTTTCTGATTAAAAACTGTTTCAACTTCTCCGCGAGGACTGACATCAAAAGATTCGGGACAAGAAGGAACAACGAGAATTATTTGACTTGAGAGGTTACCAGAAGGATCAAAAGTATCATAGTCTAAAACAAGTTTATCGTAGTGAGTATAATCTTTCCAATAAAGCGCTAAATCAAATGTTTTCTCATGATCAATTTCGCCATTTTTACCTATAAGTTGATAGACAACAGCGCGCCCTGTTTGTTTGTCTTTGTTGATATCATTTTCAGTCACAGCCTCATTAAAGGAAGGAACATACAATCCTTCGGCAACAATTAATCTATGATCGTTAAATTGCAGGTTATCAATTGTTGCTCTTATTATCTCTGTCTGCAGATAAAGATTTCTTGCAATTTGATTTCTGTCGCCAGAGATGCGTTCGAATTGTAACCGAGAACCTGGAGCGCCAAGGAACTTAGCAAGAGTAACTCCTGGACCAAGTTTTGTCGAAGACGTGATAGACGAAAGAAAGTTAGGGTTGTATACTGGGTCTGGTAAAATAATCATTATATTACGCCTCTGAAGTTCCTCTGCCCCATTCCGAATGAGTCCTTAATATATTGCTTACTCCTGTAGTTGTAGTATCACTAGCAAAAGGAAACGCTTGTATTGTTTGTATAGGCGTAGACTGAGGCGCGATACTCCAACCGCCAGAGAGATATCCAGTCGAGTTTGTTGCAGAACCATGACCTCTATTCACCGCTATGGATAGATTTCCAACGTTACTAGAACCAACATCACCTTCTGCGGTAAAAGGATATTTCTGCATGACATCTGTATTCGTTGTAGGAACAGGAATCACTACTCCCCCAAGAGAATAACCATGAGTCGTGCTAGAAACACCAGTACCCTGAAAAGCCTCTGACGGACTTGGTCCCCAAGGGTCTAATCCTGTCAAGCGCGTATCTTCAGCATAATTAGCAAAGGGAAATTTAATAACAGTTCCTGTAAAAGGAATAATCGAAGCAAAAGGTGCACCCGTTCCACCAACATAAAAAGCCGCGTTTAAGTCTTGAGTAGCCATGGCGTCTCTTCTGCCATTCACGTTGTCTGGGCTTGTATCTGTTATGCCTGGAACAACCTGTCCTACAGCACTACCGTTGTTAGTAAAGGTATCACTTGCAAATGGAAACCTTGTCACATTAAAAATTGCATTATTTAGATTATCTGCTCCGATAATCCTCAACCCATAACCGTTAGCCTTGTCGTTTACTCCTACTTGTTTCTGTGTGGCACTGCCTGGCCCTATATCATTCAAGTTATTTTGTGTTGTTGCATTTGCATAAGCAAAAAATGTCATTTGCGGAATTTGAAATAAGTTTAAGTTCGGCTCGGCCGTGCTCCGGACATGGAGATATCCATGAGTATTAGAACCGTTTTGCACTGCAGAAGTCCCAAAAAAGGTGCCCACCCACGTCGATTCCCATGTTGGTTCTAATCCAGGTGGAGCTTGTGGAGCCACATTAATTGAACTCGCTGTCATGGTGTCGCTCGCTGCTATATAATTTTCAATTGATACTTCGGAGAAGCTGTTGACACCGTCAACGGTCCTCTGAAACCAACCAGTATACCCAGTTGCAATGGGCGGTGGTGGCGGTGGAAGAATGGGGGCGCGTTCTACAGATTGGTCTTTGTTATATCCAATCGGTGTTGTCCTTGGCGCTAATCCTTCAAATCGAGGTCTGATGTAATTCTTTTGTGCTCTTGGTGATCCAAATAAAATTGGTGTGCTCATTGTGGTTTAAACCTTTTGCTTAACGTTTCTGCTGGATTGTTACCTATTACTGTGTTTCCAAACCGTAAAGAAGGTGTTTTCTTTTCAGCCCTTCCGCTTTTCTTGGGAACAATATTTGCAAACTCAGAATTAAGTAATCCAGACGCTACAAGGTTTCCGGTGAACTTGGTGTTTTCAAAAGCGCTCTTGGACCGTAGTTTAGATCTAATCTCTTGTATGGTTGGATCTCGGTTGAAAAAATTATCATAATCGTCTGTTTTAAGAATTTTAGACAGTAACGAATTTGGATCATCAATTGTCGTGTCGACTTTCACACCGCGAATTGCATAGTCAGATTTAGTAAGCCACGGTAAAACAATTGCTGCGTTGGGCATAACTGTTGTCGGAGGCACGGGAACAAATGGTTGAAAGGTAGGATAGTATCCTCTAAACCCGCTGGCCGTTGCGCCATCTGCAGAACCCCTTTCTGCTCTCGCTGTTCTAGCTCTTCGAGCATAACCAGCCATGTTAGCAAAATCTGCTGTGATAGCTTCTTGTGCTTTACCGACCAAAGTACCATAGAAAGTTGTACCCCCATTACCTAATCCAGTAGGAGGACCACCAAACATTTTACCATAATGATCGACCAGCTGGCCACCAATGGTTCCTTTTAATCCCACCATGGAGATATCGATAGCAGTAAGATTAGCTATGCTGGCAGAAACCGTCCATTCACCGCTGGCGGTTTGTTTTATGTCACTAGCAAAAAATTTAGCAGGGCCTTCCACAAGATTTTTTTGCTCACCTTTTACAAGTAGGTTGTTGTCCCCAAGTATAGTATCTGTGTTGGTTGCAACAACTTGCGAGTTCCTTGACCCTTTGACAACATAGTTCTGGTTCTGATCAACCGTTTTAATATGGTTGCCATTAATTTCTTCTTTTTTGTTGCCTGCAGTTTTAATGTTTATGTTACCGTCAACTGACAAATTATAGTCGCCAGTAACACGAACATTAAGATTGCCTTTGTACACAAGATTGCCTTCGCCTTCAACGATGACAGTGTGATCGCCACCGGTGACTTCTACCTTTTTATTAACAGTAGAGAATAGAACAGAACCGTCTGAACGAAGTTCTATTCCCGCGCCAGAACGATGCTTAAGAAGTATTCGTTCACCTCCAGGAGTGTCATCTATTTCCCAGATATGACCAGAAGTTGTTTCTGACACTTTATTGTGAGGGTATTCTGAAGGTTTCTGATCCTGAAATTCTGTAGAGACGCCATAGTCTCCACCACCAGCAAATAGGCTATTGATCTGCTCGCCTTTGGCTGCTTTGTTGATTGAGTTGCCATAGAAGTAATCTCTTTTAGAGTACTCTCCTGTCGCGTCAACAAACCCGTCTCTTGATACACCTTCGGTTAATTCTCGAGCTTTACCAAATTTTTCTTCTCTCTTTTCTAGATTGTCTACCCGAGTTGTCATAATACCACCTTTTGTTTGACTAAGTCGCTCGGTTTAAAGGGTCCTTGAGACGTTGGATCTGAAAATATAGACTCTTTACCAAAAACATCTTTGCAGTAATCAATAACATCAAACCCTGGATCTAGCTCCGTTGAGTCAATGTCATTATGGCCAAGGACTTGACCTCCAGGATATTTCTTATAGAATGCTCGACAGAATTGTTCGAAAGTAGTCATCTGCGCGCGGGTCAATGATTGTGAAGACAAAAACGATTCAGGATTAGGCGTTCCAGAAGAACAATTAAAACCGCCAACAAACACCAGTCCTATTGAAAACTCGTCATGATCGTTTACATAAGAATGCTCCCCTTGATTCGAAAGGGGTCGACCCCTTTGCAAAGAACCATCCCTACGAATCACATAATGATAACCAATGCCCTTTATTCCTAAACCAATGTGAGTTGAGTTAATTTCTTCTGAACCAATGTTTTTATTGGTAAACGTTTCTGTCCAATGCACTACAACCTCTGTAATGTCTCTTGTAGAGGTTCTCAACTCTGCTTCTAGTTCTTCAACGGTGTTTATATAAGAGAAACTCTGACTACCTTGCCCGTCGTTCCAATCATTTCTTTCAAAAGAAAACGGATTGGTAAACGCCGAATTTTCATTATCAACAACAGTTGTTCCTGCAATTGTCGTGTTGACTTTTAACAGTCTAGCTCGAACGGCGTTTGGTGGTTGTTTTGTTTTATTTTGAACAATTTCTGTCGCTTTATCTTGATCAGATTTATTTCCTTGAGAAAGTTCAACAACCTTTTTGGCCTCTTCGTCTGTCAATTCAGGATAATCTTTTTGTAAATTTTGTGCTTCTTGATTGAGGTCTGTAACAAATCCTTGTATCAAGCCGTTAGAAGAAGGCGAAATGGCTTGTAGGGCGGAAACGATATAATCTAATCCTTTTTGGCCTACATCGGTCACTGCGCTCACGACTGTTTGTAAATCAGAGAAAATTGACGCGCCCGAGACTATGTTATCTTTAAGGCCCGATAAATCTGTTTTAAGCGCATTTTCGTCGATGCTAATCGCTTTGTCTACTAAAGTCTGAGCGTCAGTAACGGCGCGCCCTGTTTCTAAAGTAAACCCATCATAAGTCTGTTGCATGGTCACATTTGTTATGTTAACGTCTGCAGAATCATTTGGAAATGCGTAGGTAAAATTACCAGCAGAGTCTCCTGAGTTTACATTTGGAGCATTAACAAATTCAGTAGCAGCATTTATTTTTGCTGTTATAGCTGAAACTGTGTCGTTTGCTTTTTGTGAAAGCGCATTAACAGTTGCTAAGTCAGGAAACCCTGCAACTGTTCCTTTGATATTATTAAGCGAACTTACAAGCCCTTCTGGTGAAGCGTTTGTAACTATTTCTTGAGCAAACCCTGAAAGGTCTGGCTTGCCAGCGCCAAGACCAGATATGGAAGTTATAAGTGAACTCAGAGACGAATTGGTGTCTGCAACCAAAGAACTACTTCTAACTCTTACATTACCATCTTCGTCCGGATCTGTCCAAGTCAGTTCTAATTTGGTTCCAAAAGTAGAAGATAATATATTAGTCTCTGCAGAAAGAGTATCATCTATTGAACCTTTGATAGACGATACACCGTCTGTCACCAAACCTTCAACTGGTGCGCTGTTCAGTTTATTAGAAACATCTTCAGCTTTCGCGCTGATACTCTGCACCCCACCTTTGACCTCACCGACTTTATTACCAACAGCAGTTTGAACCGCGTTTTTCTTTTGTGCCGTCGCAGTCTTTGCTTGAGCGTTAACGCCATCATAACTGATTTTATTTGCAAGACCGGTTATTTGATCTTTGACCTGTTCTTTACTTGCTGTCATTCTAACGCCCCATCATAAGCTCTCTCTGCAAACTTTACTGCTTCGTTTGTGTTTGTAGAGTTTTTACTGTAATATTTAGCAATTGCCTCTACCGCTTTTTCTATAGAAGTTGTTTGTAGAAGTTTGACATTAGCTCTATTCTGAGTATTGCGCAATTCATATAAAATAAATTGAAGCTGAATTGAATAAGATTTCCAGCTTTTTGTTTTCTGATAATTTTTAGAAAACTCTATTAGACCTTTAAACCGATTACCTTCGTTTTGTGACCACTTTATCAACCCTTGTTCATTTTCTTTAGAGTCAATCTCGTAGATAGCGAAACCCGAAACCGCTTCAATAATACCAGCCAAAGCTGCGGCGTGTATTGGGCGATACCCGTTGTCTATGAAAAATTTTATAGCTTGGCTTCTTCTTCGAGAAACATTTCCCTTTTGAAACTCATCATCAATCATTACTGACGATTCAATAAAGTTTTGTTCTCTTTCTTGATCGTATTCTAATTCATCTTCTGATTGATTAGCAGAATTTACTCGTTTTTGCACTGCATTAGGGAATTCTATTCTTGGAAACGATCCCAATATAACGGGCAGTTGTGATGATTTTCCGTCTAAGAAATAACCAAAAACAGAAGCTCCAGGAAGTATTCCTGGAACAGCCCCAATACCAGAGACTCCTCCTTCTGTTGTAGGGATTAACACCTGTGCCCAAGGCAAATCACTTTCTTGTATTTCTCCTGTCGAAGGATTGTGTACACCGTGAATTCGCACTTTAACTCTACCCTGTAGAATAGGAGGAGGCGTTGCGTTAACTACGACTCCAATGAACCAACGGATATCGTCACCATAATATTTTCTTGGTATTGCGTTATCCACTATATCACCTTACGTCGATTCAACCTACAAACTTCCATCGAAACATTATGGTCTGTTTGTCTAAATGTGTGTCGTAATGAGTGGACGAGGAAATCACCAGAACCCTTTTCGTCAAATAGGTCTTTTGGATTTTCTTTATCCTGAGATATGTTTTTTAATACTCTAAACCTACAAATGTCACCAACGGTTGCTTTGGCCATAAAAAAAGCAGTTCCTGGAATCGAAAACTTAATCACATTCTTATATAACGCTTGTTCAATCTGGTGTTTTTTAATCTTAAGTAAGAAGTCTTCACCAGAAGCGGCGTCATGATAACTTTTAATTTGATTATAGGTTAGTGATGAATTTACCTGATGAAAAAACTGAGCATTGTATTCGTCAGCATTTCTGTCTAGATATTTTAAAGACTCGTCAAATATAACCTGTTGGGCGTCTTTTTTCAGAACACCTGCATTTTTTAATGTTTCTATATTTTTCTTAATCGAGACATGGGAGCGAAAAGAAATTCCAGTACCAATGTCTGTATTAGTATAGAACGCGCCAACGCCGCCAGCCATAATTTGATCTAAAGTGTCTTCTTGATCTTTACGTACATACTCTTTGACTGTTGTTGATTTTGTAAATTCGTCAGTAGGACTAGAAGCATTGCTTTTTGCCTGAGAAAAAACAAACGGCGATTCTTCATTAAACGCAGGTTGTTGAAGCATTTTGTCAAGGTCGCCCATACGAATATTGTTATCATAGACTGACGAGTATAAAAATGTAGGAGAACCGTTTGTTGTGGTAGCTCGATCAATTAACATTCTGCAAGCGTCTAACGGAGTCATATAAGGAACAATGAACTTACGAACACCTTGTGCGGTTGTTTCTTTTGTCAGATATGAAACGTCGACTTTTTTCTTGAGCTCGCCATTTAATATTTGAGAGACAATTGTTTCTATAGAACCAGTATATGCTCGGGACAATGTTCTTAGAGAATTAAAATAAGCATGTGGTTCTAAGAGATTAAACAGAATGACATCAGCATCATTTGACCCTCGAACAGTCTCTGCCATTTTGATCATAATAAATGTTTTGTCGATAAAAGTTTCGCCACCTGATATTGGCTGTATTCGAATAGTGATCCTTTCTGTACCTGAAAAGTTGATTGATCCGAATATACTTTTATCGTCGACTAATGCGACCATACCAGACACGTAAGGATTGTCTAATGATTCGAAAAGAGTTAATTCGTAAATAAGCCGAGCACATTCGATCTCATCATCAGAGCCAAATCTATCTGAAGAAATAATCGCTTCAGATAAGGTGAATTTTTGATTGTTTGGGGCGTCAGCCATTTTATCCTTTCACCAGTCTATTAAATTCAGAAACAATATTAGAAATAGCGTCTTGTTTAAGTATCTTAATTATCTTCAGGTCATCATTATAGCTAATGAGTTTCTCTTGATAGGTGATCGGAATAAGCGGCCCAGTTGATGTTGCTATATCATACGGGTCTATGTCTACCCGCGCTTCCAAAGAATTCGTATAGTAAGCCGGAGAGTTATATTCCACAACATTGTTAAAAAAATTGGTACCGTACGACGCCCCTGCTGAAAAAATATTAACGCCATCATTGTATGTAATTTCATTGATGTTCGTCATAACTGTCACGTCTCCACTAACAAAGCGAAGAATCATTTGACCGATATCTAAATTTTTACTAACAATTTTCGCATTTGCTACATTAGCAGAAATATCATTCAACAAAACATTGCCTCCTATAGGAAACGTTTGTGCGAGCACTGTATCAGAAGCAAGATAATTTTTGACGATTCCGCCTGTGTTTAAAGATCCCGCGCCGTCTAACTGAATAGCATAATTTGAATATGCTTCTTCAACAAATTCATAAACCTTTCCATGAGATAAAGGCCAGCCAGACTCTCTTAACTTTTCATTGAGCAAAAAGAAAGTCCAATAGTAGTCAGAGGTACCATATAATTTATATGACAGCGTGTCCGGTCTTTCTCCATCGAGGATATTAAAGCTTGCGTAATACGAAACATTATCTGCTACTTGATCGATAAGATCAACATACACACTAGCATCTTTGTAAAATACGCTTTCTTCGTTGTTACCGAATTTATATTTTATTATCGGAAAGTTCTTAAAATACGCCATTAAAATCCTTCCTCAATAAGTTCTCTAGTCATTGTTCTTGCTTCAATAAACGACAACGTTATTTCAACCTCAACTGGCGCCACCTTTCCTTTAACATTATGAAACGCCGCACCGTTTTGGTTATATGAGACGAGAACGTCTCGGAGGTAAGCGTCTTGTATTCCGGTATAAATTGGCTTTTCGTCATAGGTCATTTTAATTTCAAATAAGTTCGGCATTCTATACCCAATTGGGATAGAAACTCCCAGTTCTCCAGGTAATGGTGCCGAAATAGTTCCTGGATATAATTCTCTTCGAAACGTCTTAACAATCTTCTTTATTTCTTCTGCTTCTTGAGGAGATGACGCGAGAAGTTTAAATGTAAATGGAAACTCTCTCATCGGAACGCTTGAGAATATCGACCTAGTGTTTGGATTTACTGTTGTTCTTGTGAGAGATTGTACTGCTCCACCAACGCCAGCGCCCCCCATAGACGCAACTTTGCTAATAGCAACACTAGCTGCATCTGCACCTGCACCGCCTCGAAACGCGTCAATGAAGCTTTCGACTCCGCCTTTTGCAGCAGCGCCCACACCTTGTGCGATTGAACCTCCTGCCTGTCCCACTGCTTCAACTGCGCCGCCGATCATTCCGAGGTTGACGTTATCGTAAGTAACTGCGTCTCTGATAGCAAAGGATCCAGGAAGATATAATGTTACTACATCACCATATGTTTTTTGTGCTTCAACGTTTTCATATGATTGAGTTGTATTATTTTTACCTTCTAAAGCGTCTCGGCCTTCTTTAGCTTCTTCTTTCGTTGGCGTTTCTTCTTCGGAAGAGAATAGACCAGTGAACCTATTAATTATATCAGAGGTGTCTAAATTTTCTAATGATTTAAAAATAGAAGGAGTGATTCCTTCAACCTCAATAACTTTGAATGTTACTTTCCCTTTATAGTCGTCTTGATCGCGCAAAGGAAAACGATACTTCTGCGGAGTTTTTATAACTACTTCAGTAGATTGCCCTTGTGTTTTTTTCGAAATATCTGGTTTTGATATCTCTACGCTTTCTTGCGACATTTTAAAATCCAAATAAATACTATTAAACTATTTATAGCCATTCTATGCAGACTTATAAAGGAAAATACAAAGTAAAAAACACCAGCAAATATAAAGGTGATTTTACCAACGTTGTGTATCGAAGTGGTTGGGAGAAAAATTGCATGCAATTCTTCGACAACAGCTCTGATATAATACAATGGTCAAGTGAAGAAATTATTATTCCTTACTTATATGAGGCAGACAAAAGGATTCATCGTTACTTTCCAGACTTTGTCGTAACTTGGAAAAGCGGGCAGACTTCGCTGATTGAAGTCAAACCGCATAAAGAAACATTGCCACCTAAAGGCCCGACTAGGACAAAAAAATACATTACTGAGGGATTCACTTACGTTAAAAATCAAAACAAATGGGAAGCCGCCACACAGTACTGTAAAGACCGAAAATGGAGTTTCGAGATTTGGACCGAAATAGAACTGCGGCTTATGGGGATTTTACCAAAACCATTTAAGAAAATAAAACCTATGCCCAAATACTCAAGGAAAAAGAAAAAGTGAAAAAGGTTTTTATTATTAGATTCAATCAGCATAAATAAGTCTTATGTCAAGCCTATTTAATAAATTAGAATTACAAGCGTTTCGCGCCGGTATAACTCCTCGCACCCGAGAGTCTAGAGCGTGGTTTCAGAAAAAAGCAGCCGACCTTCGTAGAATCGACCGGAAAGCTCTTATGAACGAAGACCCTATTAAGAAAACTGGTAGCGAAATTGTTGGACATATGTACATGTATTTTTATGAAGCAAAGAATAAAGATACATTACCTTACTATGACAAATTTCCATTAACAATTGTCGCAGGACCGGCTGAAGGCGGTTTCTATGGTTTAAACTTGCATTACCTTCCGCCGGTGTTGAGAGCAAAATTCTTGGATTCCTTGTTAGATATAACCAATAATTCTAGATATGACGAATCAACCAAATTTAATCTGTCGTATAAAATGCTCAAGAGAGCTTCTAAGATGAAATACTTTGCTCCTTGTTTTAAACATTATCTGAATTCGCAGGTTAGAAGTCAGTTCGCTAAAGTAAGCGCCCCAGAGTATGAGATTGCTGTGTTTTTACCCACTGCTCAATGGGAAGGAGCAAATAAAAATAAAGTCTATTCGGATTCAAGGAAAAAGATATAATGTCATACAGTATTGAAGATATAAAAAGTGCTGTGTCCGCTGGGAATGGGTTCGCTAGAGGAAATCTATTCAAAGTAAGACTGCCGCCAATAGACCCAAGGGCAAATACAAAGGATTTAAACCTATTGTGTAAAGGACTACAGCTGCCTGCCCGACAATTAAATGTGACTGCTAGACAAATCGGATTAACCACGGCCAATATAGTGAACGGGTTTGCTTCTCAAGATATAACAATGACGTTTCGAATGCTTAATAATCCTTACGTGAAAGATTACTTTGATACATGGCAGAATCAGATTGTAGACCATAACAGCTATGAAGTGGGGTATTACAGAGATTACGCAAAAGACATTACCATTTCATTATTAAGAAAATCGTTTGGGCTTGGTTTTCTGAACAGACAACTATTTGAAGTAAAGTCTTCAATACCAAGTGAAATTAGAAATCGATTGCCTTCTTTGGGTCCTCTGAATCTTGCCAGCGGAAAATTAGATTTTAACAAGTTAACGGCGGATGCTATTGTATATGAATGCACTTTGATTGATGCTTATCCGACTTCTATTACCGCGATAGAATTGTCGGATGATGCCACAGACCAAGTTCTAGAAATAACTGTAAGCTTTACATATAAAGATTGGAAAGCAGAATCGTTCTCGCCCCCGAACAATCCTTTGGGTGGAGTTCTGTCAAACGTACTAGATAAATTTGGATTGGGAAATTAGTTTTATTACTGGAGAATATTATGGCGTTACCTAAGTTAAACGACTCACCGAAATATGCATTGAAGATACCTTCTACTCAGAAGAGAGTTAGATTTCGTCCCTATTTGGTGAAAGAAGAAAAAGTACTAATGATGGCTGCAGAAACTAAAGATGCTTCAGCAACCATGAGTGCAATCGCGGACACGATTGAAGCGTGTTGTGATGAAAACATCGATAGAGAAAATCTGACGACATTTGATATTGAATATATGTTTACCAAGATTCGAGCGAAGTCCTCCGGAGAAACAGCACAGATTTTTATGGCTTGTCAAAACTGCGAAACAAACAATGAGATTACGATAAATCTTGACAGCCTAGAAGTAAAAATGCCAAAGGTTAAAAACATGGCAAAGTTGACTAACGAAATCACTATTGAATTGCGCTATCCGCCCTTTGTTAATCTTCTAGAATATGATTTACAAAACATCAATTCAACAGAGACTGGGTTCTCTCTTGCAGCAGAATGTATTAAAGCAATCCATCATGGCGAAGAAAGGATTGATGTGAATGAAGTCTCGAAAAAAGAGATTTTAGATTTCATAGAACAAATGACATCGGAACAGTTTAAAAATATTATGGAATTTATGGAAACTATGCCAAAGTTAGAATATGCTGCCAAGTTTAAATGTTCTGGTTGCGAAAAACCAAATTCGCAAAAGATAGAGGGTCTAAATAGTTTTTTTTAATATGCCTCTCTCATGATAATCTGGTAAATCATTATAAGCTTAACTTTGAGTTAATTTACCAAGATAGGTTTACACTTGAAGAGTTAGATAATATGATGCCTTGGGAGAGGGAAGTTTACGTAAATATGTTAATTAATAAGATTAAAGAAGAAAACGAACGAAGGAAACACGCTAGTGGCTGAAGAAAAAGAAATTAGTTACATGCAGCAGGTCACAGATCGTCTTAAGACGATCAACGAAGAAGGCGCTGAAGACCGAAATGCGACCAAAGGCAAGGGCATACAAAGCTCTTTGCTTCGCGATCAGATAAAGATACTAGAAGTAATCGCGAATAGTGTCGCCATGCTCAATAATAACTTCGAAGAGTTTATGCAGAACCAAGCCCTTGCTAGTTTAAAAGGATTAGACCCAGAAGATAAAGGTGGCGTACAGGGCAAGACGTCGGGTGCCAAAAATTCGGGCGATAAAGATGATGCTGGCTTTCTCTTTGATGGTATTGTAGCGAGCTTCATAGCGTTCAAAGCTTCAATGATGTTATTTGGTACAAGGCTATTGAACTTCATAAAGCGTATTGCTCTTCCTGTGACTGCAGTTATTGCGCTTATTAAGGGGTTTATGGAAGATTTTGAATCAACAGAAGGTACGTTTGGAGAAAAGGTAGTCGCGGGACTTGGCGGTGCTATCCAGAAACTGTTTAAGTGGTTAATTGCAGTACCTAGTCAGTTCGTCGTAGATTTGGCTGCTTGGTTGGCTCGGAAATTTGGAGCAAATGAAGCAGCAGCATATCTAGAGAAAGTCGATGTTGCTAAAATGTGGGAAGATCTTCTTAAAGGAATTGGTGAATTCCTGAAACCGATGACCGATATGATCGCAAACGGGATTGACTGGTTTATGGGACCGGAAAGCGAGGAAGCTAAAGAAATGGTTTCTACTGTGATAGATACCGTTTTTGAAAAAATAAAATCAATCGCGAAAGGTTTAGCGGACCTCTTTCATTTCTTCACGACCGGCGAAGACATTGGTATAGTTACAGAAATACAAGAAATGTACCAAGGAATCGTAGATTGGCTTTCTACATTGCCAGACAAAATGATGGCCCCGATCATAAAAATACAAGAAATGTACCAAGGAATCGTAGATTGGTTTTCTGAATTGCCGTCCAAGCTTTTTAATGGTCTTGGCGACCTAACCAAAAAGGGGTTATCAGCGCTTGGGTTTGGATCAGACTCTTCAGAAGAGTCTGCAGGAGACGATGATTATGATCCAAAGACAGTCATCGATTATGGCGATCCTACGCGATCAGGAAGGGTAACTGCCGCAGAAGCGCGTAGAGCAGAGTTAACAGGAGAATTAACGGAGGCGGAAAAGAATGCCTTTAAAGGGCATTCTCAAACTGCTAATGTAAACATTGCGCCGCAGTCAAATAACACTAATGTTAACAACAGCACAACAAACGTTACAGCAAGCAGTGGTCCCGTAAGGGACCCCAACCCGTTAAAAAATCGAAGCAGAGAAACGTTTTAATCTTCTGCAGCTAACTTTGCAAAGTATGACATAGTGTCATCTTCGTCTTCGGCGGTCACCGTAATCTCCGGTTCAGAAGCCGTCTTAGGAGCTGGCGCTGCAGCTGTCTCGGTTACTGAAGTAAAGTTTCGTTCAGCAGCAGCAGTAACACCAAGGACCATATTCAATCGCTCTTGTAGCTCGTTATAGCTCTTGTAGTTGTCTGGATCAGAATACTCGTTAAGATCATGCAGCTTCGAATAGATCTGTTCTAAGACGTCATCGTCGTCCGAAAGAGGTTTCGAAGAAGCAAACTCAGACTTATCGTAGTTTCGGTATCCCTCAACATTACGAATCTTCAATTTGAAAGAAGCACCTTCCCAGAAGTCAAATGGGTTGACAGGATCTTCGTCAGCAAACTGTGGTTGCATAACATCCATAATCTTGTCAAAGATCTTCTTACCAAAGACAAACAGTTTTACCTGTCCTTCAGTCTCAGGATTAGCAGAATCGCTCTCGACAAGAACATTTGCAACATAGTGCAATCGACGCTTACGTTCACGAACAATCTCTTTGTCTCGCTCGTTACCAGAGTTCCAGAGCTTGCTGTTAGCTTCTGATACAGGATCGTTCTGACCAATAGAGGTCAAAGACTTCTCAATGTACCATTGCCCAGTTGGACCTTTGAAACCATGATCCCAGTAACGAACCCACGGGAGGTCAGTACCTTCGGCAGCAGGAAGAAACCTTAATACCGCATAGCCATTGCCGGCTTTGTCAACTGTCGGCTTCCAGATACGTTCGTCCACATAGGACTTCTTCTCTGGACCAGCGTTTTGGCCAGAAGCAGCATTAACTAGTTTCGTGATTGAATTTGCGCGGTTGCGCTTAAGAGTGTCAAAAGACATATTATTACCTCGTATTTTATTTGTATGTTTTGTATTTTTTTATCCACAAGTACATCATTATGTAGAACTATATATATTACTCGATTATGAGTAACTATTCAAACGGAAGAGTATTACCCTTCGGTATGAAATTCAGGCTTTGAGCCTCAACCTCGATTTTATCTTTGATGACCTGCGAGATAAACTTGCGGACATCATCGATATCGATGTTATTTTGTTCACAAAGATAGACAACAGTGTCAAGATAGGACAAGCCTTTTGATTGTACTGTTTTCTCTATCATCTTGGTGAATTTACTTTTGTTCAATATTAGACCATCAAGGTTCATTACAACTTACTCCTAGGTAAAATTATGGCTACTAAAGAATTATTCGATTTTGGGTTTACAGCGGTAAACGAAGACGAACTTGACGTTGCGCAAGAGGTCAAATCTGTAACTGATACAGCAGAACAGTTACAGAAAAAATTAGACGATTTGTACAATGCGATTCAACCTCTTCTAGCAAACCTTAAAACTAATCCTGAAAAAGAATATATTAAATGGCCAAATAGGCTTGAGAAGGTAGAACAGTTCGAAGATGTTCTTCAAGATATCTACCTGTCATAACCTATAGAATAATCCCGCTTATCGACTTCGTATATTCGTTCGCGACTTCTTTAGCAGTGGGCACCAAAAGAATAACTCCTGATTTCTGAAAGGTTACTTCACCAATGCTGGGCATACCCGTCATGGCTACGGTGGGCATAAACTGAATGGTTTCGTTAACAGGAGAAACGATATGTGGATCTCCTATGACAAAAGTGTCATCAGTTTCTTTCTTAAATTTACCTACGTACTCTGCGCCTGTTACAGCTACAACGGTTACTATATCATTAATTTTCATTTCTATACTCCTCATTACAATCTACGACAGCGTCTAATAGTGGTGAACCAACAGCAATATACCTCAATGCCGCGATATCCTTTGGTAAACAATGGCCCCCATATCCAAATTTACCATCCGGCCCAGGAACCTGAGTGTGAGACTTTCCAATTCTAGGGTCAACAGTAATAGCATCTACCATTTGGTCAAACCCTTCGAATCCAATGTCTTTATAGATTTTATACATCTCGTTAAAGAAGGTCACCTTAGTTGCTAAAAAGGTATTCTCAACATACTTAGCAAAGGATGCCTGTTGCAAAGAACAATACTTAACATCGCACAAACTTGGTAATACTGGCCGTAACAGTTCATCCCAAAATCGACAATCGTCTCCACCATAGATTGCATATGTTTGAAACTCAAATTCTTCTAATGTATTTCGATTGACGTTCGAACTACCCAAAAACTCAGGCGAGTAAGTATAACTACCGTCACGAACCCCCGCTTCCCAATCTATCCAAACAGGATCGACAGCTGATTTAATTAAATACTTCACACTACCGTACTTATTAAACACTTCTTCGACATGATCAGTATTACAAGAACCGTTTTCGCGCATAGGCGTGGCAACGCAAACGACAACAGCATCAACGGGAGATAGATTAGGATTCGGTATATAGTTGTGTCCCTTTGCAGGATCATCTACAAAAACCTGCAAATCGTCTCTCTTTTGCAAGACATATTCAACTGCCTGCCCAACGGCACCATAACCAGCAACAACAATTTTCACGATAATATTCCCAAACAAAAATTTTCGGCGACATCTTCAGCATAACTAAGCGACTTGTCAAAGCACTCAACTGTTCTAATATACCTTGATTGTTCAAACAATTCAACAGAATACCCTACCACACTCTTCTGTACAATAGCTTCTTTCTTGCCGTTGTCTGACCAATGTTTAGATATTACTTCATTGATGTTGACCTGACTCTTATGCTCATGGTATTTCATATTTTTTCCCCCAAAAATAAGATCCCATTGCGCATCAAATGCATTTTGCTTAACGCTCAGAGGTCTTGGTTTGCTTCCTTTACCGTTCAATGCACGGGCTCCTGAAATAAAGTTTTCTCAATTAGGTTATATTCTACTTGCTCTCTTTGAATCCACCAATCTGGTGGGCTCCTTCGTTTCCACTTTGCCAGATTACGCTTGGCTTCCCAATAATAATTTCTGTAAGATTCTACAGAATCGTTTTTGACAATGCATGTGGAAAAGTTTCCCACTGCAGGAGTAACAGGCGTTAAGCCAATGTCTGTAGGAATATTGTTAGGAACCCAGAACAGAAAACTATGCAACTTGCCCGCGCCATGTTCCTTGTCATATCGATACGTATACTCTTTAAGCAAAAAAGACCACATTGTGTATAGCCACTGGTAGTTATCTTTGCTTTGACGTAGCCAGATATTAGAAGGATGGTTAATATGACAAGCAAGGTAGAGGTTCATATTGAAAAGAGGATTCTCTAGGTAATACCTTTTAATTTTTCTACCTGTTGCAGACTTTCCATACCAAGGGGTTCCGTCGAGAACACGATGCGCCGTAGACATTAGTTGAGCATATTCGGTGCACATTTTAACAACATGAGAATCATTATGACTTTCTGCGCATTTTTTAGGATCTTGATCAAGATCAAATATGTTCATCGCAACTCCTCATTAAGACTATCAGCGATAGTCTGTTTCATTTCTTTGTCTGTAGATTTATCTACAAGCTGCACATCAGTAGCTTTAAACTTATACGTTTTCCAATACATCTTTTGTTTACAACGGAGTTTATATTCTACCTCATCGTAATTAAAAACCCAACCATAAACACCTTCTGGATAATCAGTCATCAGTAGGTTCTAGAGCAGAAACTACATCAGGAAAATGAACTCCAATTATCTCCCAACATTTATCTGCAATTTCCATATGTTCTGCTTGCGTTCCGTGTCCTCGGCGTAACTCACAGTAGTGAACCCAAGAGCGTAAGGTACCTGACATATACAAGGTTGTTTCTGTCAGGCCTTCTGGAAGCAGAGCACGCGCCTGTTCTTTAGCGATACCGGTATTTAGCGCCATCTCATAATAGTCCTTAGCGACTCGAGAGACTTCTCCTTGCATTTCAGAAAACACTTCTTGGGCTTTACGTTGAATTTCTGGATTTGTATCTTTCTGGCTCAACTGTCGATTAGTCGGATGTTGTTTTCTCGCTTCACGATTAGTTACAAACGACTCGCTTACTGCATAACGTTGAGAGAATTCTTGAAAAGAGAACGAACGATGCCGAAGAATCTGTCTGCTGATATCTCGAGTCGTAACAATCTCCATCGTAATCGAAACCATTTCGAAAGGCGACCAGTGGTTCTCTTTAATTAAATACTTTAACAGTTTCTTTGCTGTCTTAGTATTATTTTGGTTAGCCGGATTGCTAACCCGAGCAGCATATGCTACTAACTCTGCAGCGGTATGGCATCCTGTAGACGCACTAGGGGTTGTCATACCTACTAAACTTACTTCACTATCTCTCTTCAGCATCATATGCTCCTTCCATGTAAGTTCCAGGTACACTGTAATATGCTCTTACTACATGAATCGAACGTATCAGCGCGTCATCGTGCCAATCTTTGGGCGCTTTATCGTCCAAACAATATTCGATCACGTCATCAAGTTCTTGACGCATGAACTCGTCAATTACTTCATCACGAAAAACTTCTCTTATCTTAATCACTTATTTGTCCTTAATTAATTCCAACTGACATAGGGTCTTGTATTGCCTGTTTCGTCCCACTCAATTTTACAACCACATTGTTCTATTATGGGCGAAATTAATTTTAAATTCAACACGCCTTCATCGCCACCATCAAAACAGAACAGTGATCCGTCACACTCGGTAGGAGGCATACAAACAAACCCACCCACACTGGTGTCGGGTTCATAGTCGAGGTCCTCGAAGTCACATGAAACGAAACCCTCACCTTCACAATGTCCACAATGAACATCGTCTTCATCGTCGAAACCTGTACCGTCACAGTATTCGCAATCTTTATCACTCGTGTCAGCGACTTCACAGTCTTGAGAATGATTGAATAACACTTTGGTCATATCAGTGTGCTCGACTTCACCCCACGCGCACGACTGGCAACACGGCATGTTCCACTCAACGAACCAACCTTCGGCACGAAGTGCCTCCTGCATTCTAGCAAAACTCATTCAAAGACTCCTAAAAAAATTGATGCGGCAACAATACTAACGTTGAGGATATACAAACCGAAGACCGCCAGCTCAAGACGATTAAACTTTTTTTCTTGTTCATCGAATGATTTTTCAATACCAGACATCAACCCGTTTATTTTCTTCATCGAAATGCCTCATCCGTTTTTACGAACACGGTGTAGTCCGTGTTATGACCAGGAAAACCCTTGTCGTCGTGGACTACCATGTCCACAGCAAAACCTTCGTCAAAGACTTCCGAAACGAAGCCCGTAGCACGTTTACCGTTGCGTTCAAAGTTGACGAAGGAACCGTTCAGGTATGCTTTAGGGTTGGTTGTTAATTCACTCATACTAAGTATCCTTCTTTTTTTAAACTGTTTGGTTTCCATCCTTCGATGATGGTTTTGGCAGTCATCTTAAACCCCATAGCGTCAAGAACACCACGGATGTATTCGATCTCGTCTGCTTCCGCAAGACCAGCATGATACGCACGGCTGTCATCCGACATCATGTAAGTCCAGTCGTGAAACTTACACTTCTCGTGAAGAATTTCACAGATTTCTGTTGCGTCCAAACCAGACAAATTTACTTTTTCCATTACGCTGTCTCCCATACTTTCACAACCATGTTATCGTCGGTGCAAGAACCCTCACCAACTTCACGGATAATTTCGCACCCGTTCTGTTTCCATCGAAACGGAGTAAGAAACTCAAAGTGGTGCGTCACACCAGTAGCACCACTGTAACGCGACATAGTAATCTTACCAAGAACTCGCACGCTCGAACCGACATAATCGATTTCGCAAATCTTACCAGTTAAATCTCTCATTGTGCAACTCCTTCAGCAGATAAAAACTCATCAATTTCTTCGTCACTCATACCAACACTGAGACAAGCACTGATAGCATCATTGATCTGCCCGTCTTGAATCAAATCAAGTGCGTGAATCAAGTACTCGCCGACTTCGCCTTTTGCATACCATGGGACCATTACACACTCTCCTTTAATTTTGATTCAATTGTCAATGCTAATCGCTCAAACTCTCGTTCTGACATAACCGCATCACCAAAGGAGCGTCTCTTCGCAACATACATGCCGTATGCACTCTCTGGGGCAGAAGAAAGTTTTCGGACCTTGCCACCTTCCATCAGGAAGTTTGCGTTGAGGTAAGCAGTCTCACCTTCAAATCGTGCAAAGTAAGGAAGAACATCAACCAAGACCCAATCACTGAGAGTCTTCTTGCAAGCAGTGTTCTTGCGAGTGTCAATACGCTTGATCGTACCTTCAAGATATCCAGCAGCAGATTTCCATCCAATAGTTTCATTGAGTACAGCAATGTCAAATTTTTTATAATTCATTATACAAGCACCAAGATTGCTAACAGAGTTCCGAAGATAACCATTGAACCGATAAAAGATCCGATCACACCTTGCATGAACGTCTCATCAAAATTTTGCTCAGCGAACATAGGATTCTCAACAGGCTTCCGACGATCTTTAGGAATGTACACCGATCCCACTTCATGATTCAGTTTAACTCTATCCATTACGCCAACTCCTTTTTGCTTACAAGGTAATTATACCCCGCAAAGTCCTGAAATAAAACCACAGCTAAGTTATTGATATTCTTCAAATTAACCAGCAGCAACTCTAGTGATATGGCCGTTTACAGGAAAGATTTCTTGGAAACCCTCACCAGTACAGAGAAGAAATTTACCACCAGCAACTTCAAGGATATCACCAATTGACAAGGAAGCGACCCGAGCACCGATTTTGCAAACTCGGTCAGGATCATTCCAGAGGTTCATCAGAACGAACGCTTCTTCAGGATCATCCGTTTTGCAAGTAGCGACCAATTCATATTGGTAAAACCACTTAGCAGCATCAAATCGACCATCATCGATCATCCAACTGCAACCCTTATCAGCGTAAGCCGTAGTGGTTTCATTAGCCATCCAACCATCACGATTAATGAGGTCAGACAATTCGTCAGAGAGGTGCCACTGGTATACTGCGATCATATTTCCGTCCTTTTTTGCTTATGATATTATTATACCATACGAAATGACGAATTAAAACTAGAGGTAAGTTATTGATTTTCGAAGAGTTTTATTGTCTTGAGGAGTTCTGGAGCCCATTTATCTCTATGTTCCACAAACACTTGGGGCTTGGCGTCGTCTACTGCGACTATGGTAACGAGTTGGGTAATTGGCATTCTGGTGCGTTCTTCCCACATGATCGCGTAGGCAGACTCTTGTTGAAAGTAGTTGGTGATATACTTTCGGAGTTTTGGTTTTCGACTGGTTTTAAAGTCAATGATTGAATCCTTGCCGTCAAATTGAGCAACGCAATCAACGCGCCCAGCGACGCGTAAATGATCAGAATAGAGAGGAAGTTCTTGACCATAGACTACTCCAATTCGTTCGTCTAGAATTTTTTTGACTGATAAAAAATTACCAATAATGTTCGGCATATAACTAGATTGATACTCTGGATCGTTGTTTATGTACTTCTCAATTATCTCATGAACCGCAGTTCCCCGAGTGGCCGCTCGATAAGAGATCTTATCTGCTTCCTCATCGCCCACTTTTGCTCGCCACTTGGCGATACCTTCTTCGCTTAATACACTGAGGACAGTTGTAATTGACGGGTATAGATTCGAACCAGAACGATAATGCCTCTTATTGTTTTTCTGTTCTGTTAATAAATCATCGTACCCTAGATCGACTGGAGCGTGTTTAAACATATTATCCTAATATACCCTTTCGAAGTTGGGCTTCATAGGCCCTTTTTTGTTGGCGGTTCATATTGTTAATTTGTTCTTTCGAAACAACCGGACCCGAAGACTTTATCTTACTCTTCTTTTTTTCTTCTTTCAAGTCATATGTCTCGACAGATATATTATCTCGATTAGTGATTTTAAGATTATTGTGATTGTGATGAAGAATAAATTTAGTTCCTGTTTTTTGTTCAGCTTCTTTAAAGATACCGTTCCACACAGGTCGCCAATTCTCTATCAACCTAAAATTGTTTATGTTTCCTCTGTCGCTGTTCAAGTAAAGGTCCGTAACTGACCGCATATTAAAATCAAATAGCGTATCAAACCCATACATATGTACAACGTCTGCTTTCTTTTTATGGACGGCATAATGTACTGCCATCATTCCGCAGTTGAAGTTGGTTGCATTCTTAGCATACTTGGGAACATCTGTATAAAATTCGCGAACGTTTGCAGCATATTTTAAATAGAAGTTTGATTGTTTTGGGTCGCTCATCCAGATCTTAGGTCGAGTGCCAAGGATCCACGGGTACATATCTAGGTTCAAGGAGCCTTCGGTAAGAGCCATCATCATCTTAAAATCAACCATGGCGGTCGCGTAAACTTCGTTTGCAGGCATATCAAAAGGAGGCATGTTACAGATTATTTTTTTGCCTGCCCTTTCTCGAAATTTGTATACCGCTGCTAAATCGCCGTTACCAATTATGTGCCAAACTTTTTCAGCCATTATATATTTTTTTCCTTATTATGTTATTACCTTTCTCACCAGTCCAGTGCATAATTCTTTTTTTATTGCTATCGGTAGAATCGTGTTGAACATCAATTCGAAGCCAGTTATACATATGAGGCAGCTGGCAGATGTGAGTAACCTGATTAAGCGGATTACCCATCATAAAATGTAAAACTTCTTGATCGCCTTGATTTGGTTTCTTGGCGCATGCATCGATCCATGCGTTTAATATTCTTGGTTTATCTATAATTGCCATAACACCCGAATTAAACCATTTCTCTCCAGAACGTTTAGACCATGGTCTGTCTTCGCACATCCCGAGCTTGTCTGGTTCGCAATGATTCCATATGTCTTCGATATTTTCTAGAACTTCGCAATCAGTATCAAGCCAACAGAGTTTTTTTGCGTTGATAAGTTGCAGTGTTTTGGGCTTGAGAAACCAGCCGTTTACTCTTTGTTTAGGAATACTAATTATATCATCAAATGTGCTTATCTTGTGTATCCATTCAAGCATTTCTGCAGAAACGCCAAAGTCTGCAAAAACAATAGGGATTGTTTTATTGTGTTTTTTAAAATTTTTGTGGAACCATTCTAGCTGCCACTCAGTCTTTTCATCACATCCTGTAACAAAAACTTTATCGTACGATTTCATAACCTACCCCATCATGCCAATTATGTTTCGCCAAACAACCTTGCGTTTTCTGTATTGTGGTGAAAGAGTCTTTTGCGACTACTGGCCAAGGGTAATACTCTTGCAACCAAGGGAATTTGTCAAGGTGTAAGAAAACGTCTGTTGGCCCACCATCAACTTTTGCGCGGGCGATCAGCTCTTTAGCGCCAGCTGGTTTTATTCGATACGCATGCGCCCCAGGAAAGTAACGCTTGGAAACAAGAGGATTAGTTCCTAACATTAGTGGGGTGTTGAAGTTGCCATAACTTGGTTTGCCTAAAGATATCGCTTTGTCATAATTTATAAACTCAGGTAACTCTCCAACGCAGAAAGCATCGTGCTCGAAGATTTGATATTCTACTTTATCCTCTACACATTTTTTCCATAGAGCATAATGAGAAAGAAACGCCGCAATGCAGGACTCAAGATAAGAATACTTTTCTTGGAACCCAGAAACAGGTATTGATTCTATTTTCAATATCTCTAGAGGGTTGTCCTTTGGAGTAATGCCGTAGAACTTTAATACTTTAAAATCTGGCATCGATCGAATACATCTTTCTGCAGCTTGCTCAGAAAGACTATTGTCTTTTATAGTTATTACGAATGATTTCATAATGTAGTAGTAGTTGAAACTAACCCTTGCACTTTTGTATAATATTTTTTAGTTTGACCCAACATTCCAGGTAGTAGTTGTTTGCACATAATAGCGTCGTTGGGCCAAATGCCATGCTGATCAACCAGCTCAATAAGTTTTTGTGCACCAAGGGGTTTTATATAGTAGGCTGAATTGCCTGCAAGTCCTTGTGGCACATGTTGTTCATCAATATATGGAGGAGGAGCAATTGTGTAATTTCTTGCTTGTGCTAAGTTATGATATTCTTGCGAGCGCCTCGTTGCGCCTCGAGGATCGTTAATCCCAATGATCTGGTACTTAGATTTTTCTAGATGATCCCAATTTACTTTATTAACAAATTCCACATCATGTTCTAGAATAAGAAAATGCTCTTGTGTTTCCACGCATTCTTGCCAGAGGAGATAATGAGAAAAGAAACAAGCAATACGAGTATCGGTATTTCCAACATAGGGCGAAAGACTCAGGCCTGTTGAAAAATCAAGCCTAGGTTCTTTCGTCGGATATGTGTATGATAACCCATACTTCTGTTGCAGATCTTCAATTTCCCATGGGCGTATAGCTTTAAATATGTTCATCCAAAACGCAGGGCCATTAACCTTTCTTGCACTACGGCGACAGGCGTGATAACCTCTTTCTGAAATCCCATTTCCGTGCATTACAATAATTTTTACTTTCATTTTAAAATATCCATTCCGCCTTATCATCTACCCACACATCATAATGCGGTTTGTTCATCCATAATTCTGTATACCGAACACCCCAGTCTTCTAATTGTTGCTTAGTAAGTGCGCTCCAGTCTTTTCCAGAGACAGCGCCGCGAGCTGTCCAGTAAATAATCTCATGCCCCGCGTCATATAAAGCGTTTATTTTTTCAACGTGTTTTCTAATCGCCAATGCAGTATAATAATTACCGTCTAATGTTAAACAGATAGTCTTATCTATGTCGACAATAAATCTCATTTTTAATTTTTTCCTTTTCCTACTCTGTAATTGTCCTCTACAGAATCTGGTGTCGACACCTCGATAATAGTGCCCTGTTCGAGACAGTAGAGCTGATGCGGGAGCATAGGTTCGTTTCTCCATACATCGCCAGTATTTAGGATTTTTTCTGAAACGCTAGCGTCAGACGTGTCTATTAATTTTAGAATAAATTTGCCAGACAACACGTACCAAGTTTCGTCTTTCTCTTTATGCATGTGCATAGAAAACGAACAACCAGAATTAAAGTTCATTAATTTTCCGCAATACAGTTCGTTGGTCGCCCAGATTATTTCTGAACCCCACGCTTTCTTCACGGTTCCTTCTAATCTAGTCATATCTCCTCCAGTGTCGGAGCATAAACTCCTAAGTGTTGTACAGTAACTGCTGCAGCTCTCATGGCAAATTCGATTGCGTCAGACTTACTATTTGTTTGAAGAAACTTCACAATAAATGCAGCAAAGAAAGTATCTCCGGCGCCACAGACATCAACCATCTCAATTTCAGGAGGAATCCATTCTTCTTTGCCAGATATAATCTTACCGCCACCTCCAGTAACGATTAATTGATCTGGAGTAGGATGGTCGCTTGTTCTACGGTTCCACTCATCAGTATTTATTTTAGTAATAATTCCGTCAAATTGTTTGAGGTCTGGCTTCTTGGTATCGATAAACATTGGGCAATGGCAGTTAGCTCGAATATATCTTATCGCGTCATAAGATATAAACCCTTTGTTATAATCAGAGATGACAACGGCGGCGGGGTTCTCGCCTGAGATTTCTTCGGGATCAAACGGATGCCATCCAACTAGAGGGATGTCAACTCGCAACAGCTGGTGCTGTCCACTAAAATATCTTATTTTTTGTTCGACATACCTCGTATGAAGATCGATCTCTGCTCCAAAATTTTCTAAATTGGCAGCAACGTTCATTGCCATACCTTCTCGGCACGTTTCAATTCCTGGCCAGTCTAAAACAGGAACAGGAGCCTCTGGACTTATTCGGTTAACAGTCCCAGATCTATACGCGTCCCAACAGGTTTCGCCGATTAATATAATCTTCAAGGGTGTTTGTGGTAGCTTCATCATTTACTCTTTCAAAAAAATCGATATCGATTAGATCTTCACCAACAATATCTTTGCCTTTCCAATCGGATCCAATAACCCTCACGTCTGCTCTAGACATAAGAGAAATCAATTCAACGTCGCTGTTAAATGACCAAACTTCGTTAATGTCAATTATACGAGACAAAATCTTGGCTCTAACCGGCAAAGGGTTAACTGGGCGATCTATTCCTTTATTCTGCCGTATTCTTTCGTCACTATCAATAGCGCAGATAACATATCCTAAAGACTTGGCGTACATGAACAAATCGATGTGGCCTGTATGTAGAATGTCAAACGCGCCATTCACTAAAACTTTTGTCTTATGATTTAAACACAGAGTCTCGGGATTAGAAGGATAGAGAGGAGTAGCTTTCATTAAACTTTTCGAGCTGTCGCGTAGAACGAATGGTTAAGGTCAAAACCGTCGGTAACAATAACTTCTCTCCATTTTCCTCTAGATTGAAGGCAATCACGAATGATATGAGGTTCTAAAACGTTTACGTGTTTTCGGTTATGCCAAGGTTTCCAGTACTCTTGCTGATAACTAGGTAGGTATAAAAACAGAAGACCACCAACTTTTAATTGTTCATACCAGTAGTCTAAAACACCAACCCAGTCGGATAGATGCTCGAGACAATGTGAAGAGAAAACATAGTCTAATTCATTTTCAGGAAGGTTCAAGGCGTGCCATTCATCGTCAAAGTCTAAGTCTACAGGTATTGCTCCTGGAAACGCCCATTCCGGTTTCATACATCCAACATCAACACCTTTACCTTTCAATAACTTCGAAGCAAATGGAAATGCGTATTGAGATGCAAATCCTTCTTGTTGCAGTTTCGGGTAAATCTTACCTCCAAATTGTATCGTGTGATCGCTCATAATAATTTCCTGCATGCATTAAAAATCATATCAACTGTCATCCATTCATTGGCGTCAGCACAATGTGAACATTCGTAAGTGTTACCGCAGGGCGACTCTGGATGATCATATTCTATATTGATATGACCAGGATATTCGCCAATCGTTGTGTTTGCTATACCACCCTGTAAAACAACGCAAGGTATACCCATACCTCCTAGTGCGTGGATAAACATTCCGATATATCCAACACCGAATTTCGCGTTTCTTAACATGGCAAAAGAAACACGAACGTCTGTGCTCTCAATATTTATCGCGCCTTTAATTAAAGGCTCTTTGTAGATCCCTTTAGGCATTATTCGAACACAAGGCAGGTCAACAAGGCCGTCAAGCCTGTCTACTAACTCTTGATACTTCTTGATCCCCCAGTTTTTATTCGAACCGAAGAATGTTTTTTTAAAGTCAGGATTAATCGCAACAAACTCTTTTGGTACATTGTGTTCTTCTAAAATTTTATCTGCGGTTTCTAATTCTTTCTCGGTGAATCGAATATGAAAAGGTTTAATCTTATATGGCCGCCAGACCATTTTCTTACCCAGAATAGTCCTTTTCTCTTCTGAGCACATATACTGTATTCTATAGTCTGTTTTTTCTGGAGTGGTGTCTCTTGTGTTGACAGTTACTCCGCTGTCCGATAGAAACTCAACGTTATTAAAAAGAGGAGATTTACCACTACCAACTGGCCTTACCAGTTGGCCAGTTTCTTTAAAGATTTTCTCCGCTTCGCCGAGAAAAAACATATCATCCCCCATTCCCATTTTAACTGCTAATACGTTTTGTTGGTCCAGGAGGTTTCTCTTGAATATCTCCTAAGTCATCTTCAGTGGCGTCACGGGCGATCACTGCATGTCCGGCACCTCCTCCAGTTAACCGTTCAACAACGGACCATTCGCGGTTGTTTTGGCAAAATTCTTCAATGACTTTAAGTAAAGCCCAATCGTTTTGTTTTATATCATGAAAGGCAATGTACTTCTTAACAGACATATGATGTGTTTGTAGTTCTTTTTTTAAATGAGAGGGGTGGTGCAAACTGTCGATATGAAGCATATCGACAGAACTAACAGTTGATACATCTAAAGAACTGACGCCATGGCTTTTTAATGTCTTTCCTTTACGTTCACAATATTCTACTAATAAAGGTTTCAGATATTTTTTAAAGTGATTCAGGTTAATATCGATCCCAACGCCGTGTTTAACGCTGTCTTGAATCATCATTGCCATTAATGAACTGCCTTGGAATATTCCAATTTCTTTAACAGATTCACATTTGGCTGCATATCGCATTAGAGAACGCAAACGCTTAAACGAATTTTGTCTTTCCTCTGCGATGTCTTTGGTGAGAAGAGTTTCTTGTATAGCCTGAGCTTCCTCGACCGTGTTTGCTGATTTATATTCTTCCCATGCTCTCATAATTTATTCCTTATGTGTAAGTATTAACTTTAGCGCCATGTTTATGCATGCGATACACATGATGCGAAGATTTACCTTTGATGTTTCCTATTGGATTATAAATGTCTATTAAATTCCATGCAACATATAATGAAGCCATATGCAACATGCCGGAATCGATTCCAACATGACCTTCAGAGTTTGCCATACAAAACCCAACGTGTTTTAAAGAATTTCTTAAGTGGCGGCTTTTAGCCTGTCCACCGACGACTACTAGGTCTAGTCCTTTTATTCTATACTCATTTTCAATTTTATTCAACATTAACGGAGACAATTGTCTACTGCTGTCAGCTGAATCCCATTGAACAGTTACATACCTCTGAGGCAAAACAATTTCACTAGAACAATCAATTGGTTCAAGTTTTGGTGACTCTGTAAGGTATTCATCCGCGTCAATAAGGTCAATGCCTTTAACTGGACCAAGAGGTTGTAGATCAATATGATCTTTATAGTAGTAAGTCTGTGGATCTTCGACCCCTTGATTTTTAAGATATTCTAACCAATCTGGTTCTGATAAACCGCAGACTGGCCATGCTTTAACTTTGACTTTACCTCGAGTCATTTCACTCAATGCTGCCCATGTGTCTTTCTTAGCTTGCTTACCATATTTGTCAGAGGTTAAATGTAGAACAACATCACACATATGTGCATCTGCATATTTCTGGCCAAATAGAACCGCGTGTATCCTATCGCCTACTCCTGGAGTTGTATAGGGCACGCCCTTTCGCCACATAGACATCGAACGTATTGCGATGTTTTTTACCATTGGGCATTGCCTAATTCAATTTCATATCTTGTAGCGTTACAAGGCGAGTCAAATTCTGTTGGATAAACTTCTTCCGATTCATCCCATTCTACTAGATCATTGCGTATCCATGTGACCTCAAAGGTCTCCGCCACTGGAGGTTTACCTGGAATCTTATAGAAACCTGACCAATTGTTTGCATGTACATGGCAAGGAGTAAAGTGTTTTCGAAGTTTCTGTAGCGCGTTCTCGATAAGGTCTGTGGTATGTGCTTGTGAAAAATAAGAAACAAACCAATGCATCTCTACACAAAGCTGAGAAAAACCTTTAAGGTCGTCTGGATTCATAGAAGAAAAGACATCCCATTCTGCTCCTTCACAGTCCATCTGCAAAAGCATGTTGTCTTCATTAGAATGGTTATTGTTCGCGATCATTGTCTTTAAGGTCTGCAGTTCACCCTTGTTTTTAGGACCAATCCCTATTTTTTGAATTGTTCGGTTTGGTGTAGCAAACCTGCTACCGTCAACAGTATGATCATACATCCATATATGGTGACCATATGCTTCAATTGCCTCTTCAAACTTAACTGTCTTACCAATGCCAATAGAATAGGCAACCTTGCCGCCTTTTAAGAGATCTTCTATAAAAACATATCCACCATCATTCTGTTCGCCGATTCTAACTTTTTTCATTCCCTTTGGTTTTTTAGGATTTAATAGCGACATTACATCATATATTCTGTCCTGATTGTTTAAAAAATTAGCAAGTTGAAAAGGCGAGTTAATTTTTTTCCATATCGTCGAAGGATGATCAACCCTGAAGGTTTTTTCCTTCTTATCTTTTTTATTCATTTGTTGGAATATTTCATTCATCAGTTGTAGATCCTAGTGCGTTAATAAAATCGAAAGATGGTTTACCAAATAATGTACCATCTACATTACATTTATTACAAGGTTTTTCTGTGCGGTTGCCTTTTTTTAACTTGTTTCTTATCTTTGTCATTGGTTTGCCAAACCAAACATCACTCAGGCTTTGTGTAATCAAATTACCCACCACTTGCTCTCTGTTCCAATCATTGCAACAAAGAATACAATCACCGTTCCAATCAACAAACATCTTATAGAATGGATAGTAACAGGGCTTGTCCTTGACAGCTTCAATTGTCGACTCGTCAATACCCATCCAGTCAACAACGCCACTTCGATTGTTTAACACGAGGCCATGGTTCTCCATACCGCCCCAGTGCACTCTATACTTATACCTCTCTTGAGAAATGCCGGCAAGATCAAACAACTCGTCAAAATGGTCTACCTGTTCCATACCATCATACAGATTCACATAGATGATCGACATACCTGCATCAAAGATTCTTCGAGCGTAGTGCTCGTCTAGCTTGTCGCCGTTGGTGTTACACTCAATGACATTACTTGGTCTGTGTTTACGAAACACACTAATAATCTCTGGGAACCAAGGGTTTAGAAGATTCTCGCCGAAGCCACTAAAAGATATCTTACCTTCGAAGGAAGAACGCTCGAGCTCCTCTGCAATGATTGTAGCGCCTTTGACTGTTAGATGTAGGTTACGATTATCATAGACTTTTGGGTCGTGTCGAGGACAGAACACACAGGTTCGATTGCATAGTTCTGTAGTATTAATCTCGATCGTCAAAATAGAGTTCAATGCATTTCGTTCTTTAATTTTATCCCAATGCTCGAGCTCTTGTTTTTTTCGATGTTCAATCATTTCCCATTGATCAACTGCGACCATTGGTATACGATTATTACCTTCTGCTCCTGGAATCTTAGCCACTATAAACCCCAACTCGTTGTAACATATTGCGTATTGAAAACAACAGGGCTGGGGTTAATGTACTCAACCTTGCAATTCTTTGTGTTTAATATAAAATCTGACTGGTCCAAGCCAATAGTCAATGCAGCCTCGAGCATTTTCTTTGCTCCTGCTGGTGTGATAGCATATGCAGCAGTTCCAGGAACCATATAAGAATTCTCCCAAACGTTAGGTTTATTATACACTAACGGATAAGATTTATCATCCAAAAGATTGTTATACTTTTCTTTCATTGAAACAGGATAGTTCCGTATTCCTTTCTGCACTGGATATTTTTTATTGGTAAAAGCGTCACCCATATTCAGTATAAGATAATCTTCAAATTCATATTCTTCAGCGTCAGCAATACAAATTATATCGTGTTCAATAAAACATTGCGTTTCGTTAGACTCTATGACTTTCTTCCAGAAATATAGATGATTGTATACACAAGCTCTTTTAGTTTGCCAGACTTGATCGTTTCCACTGTGCATCATCCATAGTCGACCTTTCTTAGCAAACTTTGTATCAAAATCATTTCGTAGCCGAGCACCTTTCACTAGATCATCAAAGTCTGAACGAACAACGCCCTCTACTAGAGAAACATCCCATCCGTTATGCGCTCTAAACGACTCTAATGATTCCTTTCCAACCCTTTTAGAATCGGGGTTGGAAGGAGTGTAGATAATCTGAGCTTTCATAACTTTTTAAGTAGTTCTTTGAAGTTTTCACCTCGAGCCGGCAGTTTATCCTTTAAGAAAAAATGCACGAAAGAGCATTCTTTAATCTTTGTATTGGCGGTAAACAAACCATTCCACTTCCAATGCAGATCTTTGGTGGGCACTTTTGAATTGTATATGAAATAATTAAGCAGAGTCTGATCTGTGCTCCATTTCCACGCACCCTGACCGTCGACAAAGTCAGTAAACTCGTTCTGCATAATCCAATCTTTTGGAGACAAACCTTTTAGGAATGGTTCGAATTGCGCAGAGTTAAGAAGAATCAAGCCCATGTTATAGAAAGAGTAACCCATCTTAGATACTTCTCGGTATTTTCCTTTCTTGGAAAGACCACGATACTGCATTGCAGAATAATTGATTATCTTCGCAATGTACTGATCGGTGATAGGCATTGAGGATTCAAGGACAGCACCAAAGGCATGGTCGGTACCAAAGTCTTCGAATATATTTTCTGCAGACTCACGAATGTAAATATCAGCGTCGACAATTGCAATCTGATCATATTCTTTTAGATGTACAAAAGCGTTTTCTTTTTCGTAGATGGGAAGAAACCCACCATGTTTTTCATAAGACTCTTTACTGCGGTTTGTTGTAAAGACATTTGGCTTGATACGAAGGATAGGAGTTCTTTGTACAATGTGCTCGATGTTATGACGAGCACAATACTTTGCTACCGAATCAACACAACCATCATATAACTTAGATTTCTTGCCTACGTAAACTTGATATATCAATCTTCTCATGATTTATTTTCTTTCGATTATCAGTTTGTTGATGCCGAACTTTCTTTCGTTCGGCTCTATATTTATCGTTTGTTCTTTTCTTGTTACCAGAATCAAATTTAGAATATTTCGCCACTGTTACTTACCTTGACCTCTATATTTTTTATAATTCGCTTTCTTTCTTTTATTCATAGAGGATGTATTTAAATGTCCTCTACCAATAGAAGTACCTTTGGGAGCATGCTCTACCTTGTTAGTGTTTGCGCTTCCTCCCTTTGCCATTATACATTCTCCATACGAGACATCAGTCTTTCTGCGCGATTAGTTACTTGATTATACCACTTCGAATCGCGTCCTTCAAGCGCTGCTGTTTTCCAATCACCGTTTTCTAACGCAGCTGTGAATTTTTTAAACTTGCTCAGTCTAGTTCTACCCATATTGAACATCATGTTGACCACGACTTGTTGCACTGTATCGGGGAATTCGTCAAAAGTCCCTTCTCCGTATAAAGCGTAACACTCTTCGATAGCGGTGCTAAGGTCTTTTTCGAAGCATTCTTTGACTCTTTCTTCTGATACTGGCGTTCCAATATCGGACCCATGCTCAGGATCTGTTTCGAGCACAAGATGTCCGACCCCAAACGTGGCATATCCCAAGTGGTCGTTGTAAATCTCATATTTGACGCCTTCGTCTACTTTTAGTGTTTCGAAAATTTCTTCTCTGTTCATTGATTTTCCTTAAGTTGTTTTGCTTCTTGTATCCACTCTTCAGCAAAGTCACAGTTCTCATATTCAGGAAACCATGGTCCGCCGTCTGTATAATGAATAATGTTTGGTTTATCTATATCGAAATAGTATCCAGACAAATAGTTCCAAGTGTGGTCAATAGAGCCAATTTTATCTGCCCATCTCATTTGATGTAAGTAAGAAGGATCGACAATATTAACCATCTCTGGAGTTAGTTTCCAACACGCACGATTATTATAGAGCATAACTGATGACCAATTTTTTCTTGGATAAACATGCTGTTGTTTACCGTCCATCTTAAATTCGCCTTTGGGGTTATAGTCGTGTTGTACACAACTAACATCACAAGATTCGTCTATGTTATCCAAGATTTTTAAAACATTAGCGTTACATAAAATATCACAATCAACAAAAAGAGAATATCCTTTATAGTCGCTGAGAAAAGGAACAAGGAATCGAGTCATTGTGAATTCGGTTGATGCTTTAAGATCGTGTTGTCGACGAAATATACCTTTGTCTATCAACTCAGATCGCACAAGAGGGATAATTTCGACTTCTGTAGAATGATTTAATATCGATGCTCGTGCAACCTGATACGCTTCATCTTCTCTGGGATCGTAACCAATAAAAACTTTCATTCTACAAATACTATTTTCGTGTTAAATTCTTTTTCGAAAAGAGGTAACATTTTTTGCTCTACATCATATCTATGATCTCCGTAATTTTTCCAATCCTTGCCTCTTGTGACAGACCAACCAAACTTACCGCTGCGCACATTGTCATATCCGAGGAGATAAATCTTAGAAGGTCGAAGGTAATGACAGGTGTAAAGAATTGTATGTGTCCCAGAGGACATATGATTGTGTCCTAGGGTTGGGTGCGAATACTTTTGAGATTCTTGAGGGTTCCTTGACCAATCGTCTGTCCTCATATCTCGAAAAGTTTGATTCCAATGACGACAGAGCTCCTGATTACATTTAACAGTTTCGCTATTGTACTCGGTATCATAGTTTTGAGATTCATGACGACTGTCAATGTAAACCCATTTCTCCACGCCTTTTAATTTTGACAATTTTTTATACTGATGCGGAGAACCTCCAACAGCGGTGGTCTTGGTACCATACCATTCAGGTTTTTCTTTGACATATTTGATAGAGTTGGCTTTTTGTCTTATAACATATTTGAACGAATCAATGTATTTGCCATATTGTTTACGAAGTATGCTGGGGCCATGACCAACTATTATAGCTTCCATGTCATTTAATTCCCATCCATTCTTTAGTCATAATATAGTCGCGAACAAAATCAGACCTTACAATATCTTCCCACCCAAACTGCACGTGAGTAAAACTCTTCATGTTGTCTAAGATACTAAGAAATTGATTAACGCCAGTTTTGTCTTTCTCTTGTTTGAAATCGCTCTGGTAGTAGTCACCACTGAATATAATTTTGGTAGCTTGACCCACTCGTGTAATGACAGAATCTAGCTCATGAAAGTTAAGGTTCTGCATCTCGTCAACTAAAATAATACTGCTGTCGTAAGTTACCCCTCTAATATATGAAGTAGACTCAAACGTGATGTAATTGTTATGCACCAATTTATCATATGCTTTAGGATCATTAAATAGCTCAGTGGCTGCAGCTCGATATGGACCAGTATAAGCATTAAGTTTTTCTTCGACGCTTCCAGGAAGATACCCGATCTCTCGGGTCGGCACCACACTTCGAATGATGTGTAGTGTTTCAAACGGTGTGCTTTTGTCCATCACCTCTTCGAGCGCGAGATACATGCCGAGGAAAGTTTTACCGGTGCCCGCAGTGCCAGTTAAAGCAAGATGATCACCCTCTCGCCAACCTTTCCAAGCGTCTTCTTGATGTGGTGTAATAGGTTCGATAGTTGCTAACTGATCCGAGCGGATCTTCATATCGGGCATGCCTGTGCGCATAACCGGCATTTGTTGAGATTGTTTTCTCATACGTTAATAGAATTGTCGACTAAGCCGTGTTTTCGTTTTTGTTCCGCAGTTAAGCCGCTGTTACCTCCAGACCCTTCTTTAATTTTCTTTAAAAGGTCTTTCCAGTCGCCAGACGTTTTATTAATAATATTGCCTGTGTGGGTAACAATTGGCGCCATTTTTAAATGAACTGATTCCCATTCTCCTGATTCGAGCATTTCTTTCTTTTTCGACCAAGGGATGATCATTTCCTTCACCTCACCTGTCGTAACATTTCTCATATCGTATGTTGGCACTTTTATTCCTTATACCGTATCCTAAAGTGGATCCCCTAGGGGATCCGTTAGATTAGGATCACCCCCTCGTGACTTGATTTATTGCAGCGTCTAAGAATGCCTGTTTCTTGATCATTTTATACGCTGCTTCTTGTTTCCCTTTTTTATTTAACTTATGGATATAATTTCCAAGTTCCCTAGAGTCTTTCTTTAAACGTTCTATTTGATTTGTCACCATAGGCAAGTCTCCTTGTTATCGATTTGGAATGTGCATAATCAATTTGGGATTAAGTTTGGGTAAGCCTCCTGTACTATTTTTTTCGTCAATCCTTTCACGGGGGATTTTTTGTTAATCATAGACACTAAAATTTTAGCGTCCTCCGGATGCACAACCTCCAACATATCGATGAAAAGTTTTTCTCGTTTAAATGAAGGGAGGCCGTCAGCAACTTTAATACCTTTGACAAGGTATTGAAATTTAAGATGTTGTTTGAGCAGGGACGAAGGGGTCGACTCTGCGTGACTGGCAGTATATGGTGGTGTTCCTGAAGGAAGGTTCCACTGTACCCTGTCGTCAAAGATTCCGCGCAGAACGTCTCTCAAAGAAACTGATGAATATTTTTGTAACACATTTATCTTATCTTTTCTCGCTTTGGCGTTTGAAAATTCTTCGAAAACTTCATAAATTTCGCGAACTCGTTTAGTGTACATAATATTGTCCTACTGTCATAATATTTAGCTTTTTAGATGTTTTGAGTGTATCCTACATTGGATATATTCGTTATAATAATCTTCTCTCAATATAACCGAATACTGAAATTGGTATAACGCTTCGTAATAAGAACATTCGCCTTTAGTTTCACAAAGTCTAATTATTTTTCTGTTGTAATTAAAAACACTTTTTGCCGAAACATTTTCTTTGAGTAGTTTGTTAGAGCCGAAATAATCTTTCCAGTCACTCTCGACAAGAGTTTTCTTTCTCCTTTTTCGAGTTTTTGTGACTGGAAGAATCTTAGGTTTCCAAAAGTATTTTTTGCCGATATATTTCATTCCGGTATCAATTTCTTCTATCTCATAAACAAACCCTTGCCATACAGACAACTCTTCTTCAGTAGGTGCAAACAATTTGTCTTCAAAATACCAGTCCATAGAATTATATAGTCATTCAATAATTGTCCATTCTTCGTTAACGTCTTCTCCACACATAGGACAGAAAGTAGGAAACTCATCTTCGCCCGTAACTTCTAGGGTTGTGTTTACTTCACAAGAAGGGCATTCTAAGGTATATTTAAATTCTTCCATTATTGTATCTCGCAAAAGCCTGCAGCACAGGCGAGTTCTTGGGAACCGACAGTCATATCAGAAATTTCATATTCTGATAATTCAGACCAATCGATATTTTTTGGCATGCGCAATAGCATTTCTTTATACTCAGACTCAGAACAGTCTTGATATGGCGCTTGTTTATAGCTGTGTTCAGAGAAAGGTAGAAACGATACACCTGACATAAAATCAAAGTTCTTATATGTCCAAGCGCCGACTTCCATCCACTCGTGTTCTTTAACTGAAATGGTAACAGAAGGCTTGTGTTCACACCAATGTTTCTGATAGATCAACCACATTTCTAACTGTTCAATAGCAGTCATATCGGTGCGGAATACTGCACCTTTGTCTACCTTGACGGGGAAAGAAAAAACAGAAGTATGAGAAGGATTCATTGAGTCGTCTTCAACAGGGAATCCTCGGTCGACCATGAACTGGGTCAACGGGTCTTTTTTATCTCCTCTTACTGTTCGAATATAAAACGGATTATGACGAGCATGAATACCAGACGCAGCGTCCACTAATTGTGAGACGGTGCCTGAAGGCTTAACACAAGTGATTGCTACTGATTGGTTTATACCTAGTTTTTTAGACATTTCAGCATTGACCTTTACTGCTTCTTCACGCAACTCGTCAAGAAGTGACGGTAGGTCACCAATTTTACCATTAGTGTACTTGTTGTCCATGATACCAGTCATGGACACACCAAGCAAGCGTTCCTCTTCACAGTTTTTCTTCCACTGTTTAGAGATATATTTGAAGTTTACCAGAGATGATTGATACGTTCCTAGGATAGTCGCTAGCCTTACTTTCTCAAGTAAAGTCTCGCGAGTGTCCACCGCGCGCACTACAACCTCTGATAGGTTACAGAATTCACGAGAGCGAAGAATGATCTCAGAACAAGGGTTGGTGCCAAATTCATAAGAGCCCACCTCGCGGCGCCCAGATTTCTCTGCCATCATATTGGCAGACTGTCGATTAAAAATACCTCGTTCGCCGCTCTTAGAGTCGTAGAGCGCCTTCCACTCATCCATAAAGATACCAATGTCGGGTTTCTCTGTATAGGCTGCACTGTTGTTAGCAAGTGCTCTATGGCCGTAGTCGTTCCACCACTGACCTGCTTTGGCATGCCGCATACGATCGTCGGAGAGGTTCGAGAGGCTGATTAAAGCGCTTCTACGAACACCACCAACCACTACGATCTCTGCAACTTTGCACACAATGTCGTGACACTCTACTGAAGTCAACCTGCGACCAGCGCCAGACTTGAAGGTTTCAACACAGAAAGTAAAAAGAGACTCTAGAGGCTCAGGGCCAGAAGCTCTTCCACCGAAAGTCTTAAGTGGCGCGCCTGCAGGTCGAACTTTGCTCATATCCCATTGTGGAACTTGACCAACATACAACATACCAACCAGTTCTTTAAACGCTTTTGCCCAACCCAATTTACTATCGCCTACGACGATGGTAGTATCTGTGTCGTGAAAATCATCGGCAACAACGGGTAATTGAGAAACGTGTTGACGCTCAACAGAGAATCCTACACCAGTTCCATTCATTAATACATAAAGGATTTCGTCAAACGAGGAAGGTTTATCAACTGCGATATAAGAACAGTTGTAGCCAGAAATATTCTCGCGTTTGAGCGCTTCACCTGCGGTCATCAGACAACGCATAGAAGGCATTACTCGTTGGGAGAGTACTGCTTCTTCTAACTCTTCTCTTAATTTCTTAGGCATTTTGTAACTGCATACTTCTTCAAGATGTTCTGTAAAAAAATTAAAGTATCTTCCAATTGTCTCTTCCCACGTTTCTCTTCGCCCTTCTTTTTCCAGCCATCGGCTGTATCGGGATAGGTGTATAAATTCTTGGTAACTGGTTGGTAGATAATTGCTGGGCATATAAATGCGCTCCTCATTCGTCAAGGGGTTATAATTTTTAGGTGGAACTATTATATATTATTTTTCAGGCTTTACCAAGGGTTTATTTTTTTCGGCCCAGTCTTCGGCAGTGGTGCCTTCACTTTCACTGGTGGCATTACGATAATAGACAATTAATTCTTTCTGTTGTCTTATATAGCGTCGCACTTCTTGGAAGTTCTCTGCCATTTTTTCATACCCGTCAGGCAACAAAGCAAAGACAACAAACTGACCGTCCATTATCTTCTCAATAAGTTTCATTTGTTCTTCTAGATTCTCTTCAGTTATGACAAAGAAATTAACATCCAGAAGATCGATAGCTCCTGGAAGAGGTGGTTGATAGATTCGAAGAGGAACAGTCTCAATCTCTTTGATGACTATAGGCTCAGGCGCAACAAAAGGAGGCTGTTCGTCTTTGAACTTAGGAATCCACGTGCAACTTGATAGCAGAAACACCGATAGTAATAACACTTTCATTTTTTATTTCTCAGTTCCTGTGACCATTCTTTATGTTGCTTCGCTTCATTAGCATACCACCCATCGTCATATCCGCCTTTGTATTGTCTCAGTTTATAGTTCATTTTTTTGGCAAAGTGATAGGCGCGTTCCATAAGATAATTGAATTGATCAATGTCTTTTTGTGTCATTGTTGCTTTGTCATTATGTATTTTATTTACCATTCTGTACATTTGTCTATGAATGTCGCAGATAGTGTAGGTTTTATTGATAGGACCATTCATAGATTTTTTGTGTTTCTCAGAAATTTCTGTCTGAGAATGTTCTTCAAAAATTTCATCATTGTCATCATTCATCTGCCTTTTGCACCTCTTTGCTATCTTCTTCCATTTGTCGAAACACTTTGGCTGTTCCACTGTTGATACGTTTTTCAATTAATCCAGGCTTGGCTCGAGCCAGTCGAGTAATATTATGATCTTTAAAGATCTTCATATAATTCTTTTTCTCGGCTTCTAGCGCTTGTGCTCGACTAGAGAGCTCTAATATCTGGGCGCGCTCTTGTACTTGCTGCGCTTCCATATTTTTAATGGCTTGTGCGTTTTTCTCTGCGACTTCAGTTAAAGTCACATTGTTGTCTTTGAGCGTCTTGTTATTGGCTTCGAGTTTAGAAACAGTTGCTTGATACTTTGCAACAGTCGTGGTGTGATATGCGTAGCCTCCTCCAACTGCAGAAATAACTGCGAAGAGAAAGATCAATTTCAAATACATCATTTAGAGACTCTTTTCCTTTTACCGGCAACTTCAATATAACCACGAGTCAAAACTTTATATTTCTTTTTCTTCTTTGGACCCATGTCTTTAGTGTCTGCAGGAATACCAGCATCGGCTGCAGTAGTCATTTCTTCGTCAAACATCTGTTTAAAGGTTTTCATTTTTTATCCTATTTCTTAAGAGACATCTTAAATCCAAGTTTGTTACCACCAGCATAGCCAGCCCAACCAAACTCAAAGTCTGCGTCTCTAAAAAAGTTACTTTTAAATGTGATCTGTTTGTTTGTCGCGTCAACATTAACCTGTATCAACGCAACTTGTTTCGCAACATTAGTCAAAGAGTTTTTTATTTCTTTACTATCATTAAGTATTTTCCAGATAGATTCGCCAAGAGGCGATATTATCAATCGAAGTTTATCTGGACCTTCGATAATTCTATCAGTCAACTTCATATTTAAGACATCCCAAAACGGTTGCAGTTTGGCTTTAAGTTCTGCAGAATCCTTATCAGAAACCCAGCTCTTCAGCTTGTCAAGGTCAATTTGTTTAACAGGTATACCGGTAATATCTGAAAGTTTCTTTATCCCTTTGGTGTTCATAAAGACATGTAGTTTTATCATGCCTTGTTTCATTGGGTTATCGTTGACAATTTTAAATATGCCAAGAGATTTCTCGGCAGAAAGGTCGACCCGACTGGCTGTCTTAGCTCGGTTTTCAATCGAATTAATAATATTCTGTACAGTTACTTTACCACCGCCACCAGACTTAACCGAAACAGGATACTGTATACCTGCTCTTACACCATAGAAATCTATTAATGGCTCGTTTGAAGCTGTTGGAAAATATGCTGCACGAAACCGAAGCGCATTCTGCGCCCAAACAGCAGCCATTATCTCACCAAAGTCAGCAGATATTTTAGCAAGGTCTGTTGTTTTAAATGACATCTTAGGATCAAGAGAGACTGCAGTTTTCTTAGTATCAGAAAGCTTAAGCAAACGTATGAGAGAATCAGTTATAGGTTTCTCGTATTTGTCATTCAATTTTTTAGAGACTGCAGTGATTATCTTTTTAGTGTCAAGAGTCTTACCTGCGAGACCTAGAGTGTCTGGAGTCAGTTCTTTATTGCCAAACAGCTGCCCACCACCAGCAGTCTTACCTGTGTAGTTATTCACCCAAGGGAGAGTAGTACCTTTTTTAGCTCCACCGACATTTTTTGTTGCAGTCAATTGATAGGTGAAAAATTTACCTGACAAACTTTGTCCAGGATAGTCACTAACTTTAACCCCAATAGCAGCAAAATACTTTGGCCATTCTTTTTCTGGAATAGGAAACGGGAATCGTGTTTGTAATCCACCTCTACCAGAACCTGTAATTTTTATTCCCTTTAGTTTGAGAGAACGTTCGATATGAGATTTTAACGCCTTTTGACTTCTCTTTATGTCTTCGGTAATTTGAAAGGCTTTAAAATTAGCGGTGCTCATTTATAGATCTCGCCAATTGTGAAGTGAATCTTTTGGTTCGTGGCGATATGAATTCCTTCATAAATGTTTATACCAAAAATATCATCAATCGGAAAACAATCTTCGGCTATTCGAATTTTATCTTTCGAAAACGCCAACTCTTGTAGAGAATCTGATAGGAGTTTGTCGTTGAGAATTTTATAAACTCCAGGGGACAATTGATTGTCAGGCAACAAATACCAAGCGTGTTGTTCTTGTAACAGATCAGCGAAGTCTAAGCCAGATTCTTTGAGAATCTTTTCCATATTATTTTCTTCTATGCCAAAATGTTCTTTAATAAGAAATAAGGCAGAGATATAGGATGCCAGCTTACTACCTCCTCCAGGAGCTTTTTGTAGAAGCCTTTTGATGTTATAAACTAAACGGTGAAAAGTAGTGTAGGCAGATTTCTCTTGAGAGGATTCTATTTTTTTAGACTTAATTCTTTTACCTTCGTTGTCAATGATGCCGAGTTTAAAGGCGTCTGTGTCTGCCCAACTAGTGACCAAGAGTTTGATAAAGCGGAAAGTATAAACTAAATCTCCAGCTCTTGTTAGTAATGACATCAAATCTTCCTTAGTTTGTCAACAACGTGTTGATCCATTGTTATACCAGTATATTTATTATTCTCGATAATTGAAAGTTTGATTAAAAACGGTTTTACAACAGGCCAGTGTTTCTCTTCCAATTTGTACTCGAGCATCTTCAACCCAGCAGGAATAGTGAAAACATTGAATATGACAACCAAATGGTTTAAAATAAGTCTTTCTGCTAAGGCGCCTTGATCAATGTATCGATTGAGCAACCTTTTTACGTATTTGAATCGTTTAATATCTTCGTAGAATTCCTCTGCGTCTATACATGTTGGATTATAGAAATGTCTTGCGGCAAATAAAGTAAATGTATCTTCACTGAGTGTCTCGAATAGCTTCATGTTTCATCCTATAATCTTTTATCGCAGCTTTGATCGCATCTTCTGCAAGCACACTACAGTGGATTTTGACTGGTGGTAATGCGAGTTCTTCTGCGATGTCGGAGTTGGTAATACTCCCAGCTTCATCAAGACTGCGACCTTTAACCCATTCGGTAAGGAGGGAGGAAGAAGCGATAGCACTTCCGCATCCGTAGGTTTTAAACCGAGCATCTTCGATAATTCCATCATCACTCACTTGTATTTGTAAAAGCATTACATCACCACAAGCAGGAGCGCCAACCATTCCGGATCCTACGTCTTCTGCTTCTTTATCTAGGCTTCCCACATTACGAGGATTCTTGTAATGATCCATCACTTGTTCAGAGTACGACATGTTCTCTATTCTTTATGTGTTCTTCTTCAATGTCGTCTTTGCTTTGACCGTGGTAAGCTACTGCATGATGTTGTTCAATCAATAATTGATTAATAGACCTCCAAGAATCAGTAGTTGCGTCATAACCAATAAACTCTCCAAGAATTCTTCCGAATTTACCCTTCTTGTCTTGGTGAGTTCTCATTGTACATTCTTTTCCGAGGTGTGCTTTGAGAAATTGTTTTGCCGCCAACCCGTATTTTTTTTCAACTTTATCTCGTGTACGAGACTCAGGAGTATCAATCCCGTGAAGGCGAATACGCTGATTAAGGTACCAAATACCAAAACCAAGATCAATGTCAACATCGACGGTATCACCATCAACAACTTTTTTAATTCTGCATTTATATTCATGCATAAATTTACCCTTCAGATTTAAATAATGTCCATAAACCGTAAGCAAGACCTGCCCATGCTGCTAGTTTAACAATGCCACCAAACAGTACGATAGCACCACATACACCTGTGATAACTACACCGTCCCACGTGGAGCGTTCACTCCACAATTTCTTTGCGTATACTTTTGCTACTTCAATCATGGTACAATCCTCTTACCTTTGAGATCAAATTGATCGCGGTCACGATGACCATTCCATGCTACGAAACCAGCAAGACGGAGCGACCAGTATGCGAGATAGTTCAGTACTTTGAAACCGTTGACTTCAATACAGATATCACGGAACAATTCGTCTGCCATCTTTTGATCTAAGTTCCATTCTAACTTCTGTTCTTTCTTAGTTCCTGCTGTTTTCAATCCCGCATACTTGTAAGCATAGTCGTGTACCAATCCGCCCATCAACAACACACCAACGGGTGATAAGAACGTTGCGAGAAACTTAGGCACTGATGCACCATCAAACTGAAATCCTGCAGGAACAACAAACTTGGTGCCATCTAACTCATAATGCCAGTCTTCTACGATTTCCCAATGACGTGTGCCCATCAACCACATCCAGACTCCCTTGAAGAATCCTTTGTCTTTTGTGGCGATAGGTAACGGTGACATCTTAGGCATATTCTTGTAAGTAAACCCTACACGTAGTTCGCCTTGCCCGTCAAAGTGACTGACTACAAAACCTACACCTACCAACACAGCAAGGATTGCCCACTGCCAGAAGGTTGTTACTAATTCAATTACTAAATCCATTTGTTAAACTCCTTGTTTGTTTATACTATCTATACCTTTTTAATCAGCGGGTGGTCCCCGATATGCTTTTCCAACATACTCAAAGTAAAGACCACCGTCTACAATGTACATCGTCTTCTTACATTGGTAGGGTGTGCCTTCTTTCAGACCAGAAAGCGTATATGAGTTGTAATCGACGAATGCTTCGTCAATCGTCATATATTTATGTTCGTGCACTGTGTGCCCGTTATAATGAGTGTGAACTAAATAATACATATATTTCCCCTAAAATAAGACCAACAATTAAACCCATAGAACAAACTATCAAAAACTTTTTGCTATAAGTCTTCATCAGGAGATTCTACAATATATGCGATCGCATTTTTGTTCAATTGTACTGGTGTTCCACTGGGGCGTTGGAACTCTATAAATTTTGAACCATCATTCAACACATCGCCTAATGTGTGATTGGATGAAATTTTCATATGCCCGAATAACGAAGATCCGTTTGTAAACGTAACATGTACCCGCATGATTTACTCCTAATCTGCGAGAGGATTGTCTAATACATTCTGTATTTTTTTATTTAATCTATCTTCTAATGCGTTAATCTTCAGTTCAGTGTCAGTTTGTAGACTTTCTCTCTTTGTGTCAAATCGCTCAGATGCTTTGTCGATCATGTCTCTGACATCATCTTGCATCTCTCTGTTTTGATCTTCGATACGATCAACATTACCTTCCATCCTGTTGAAGTCGTCTCTTAGATCGTTCTTGATACTGCGGGAATAGTCAGTTGCTTCTCCCACAGATTCTTGTACTGCGTCGAGTTTAATCTCGATTTCGTTGTTTCTTGCTTCGATGGCGCTGGTGTCAATATTAGCAACAATTTCTTTCATGTCCATATAGTCAGAATAGAATTCAAATGCACCCCAACTCGCTCCGCCTAACGTAGAGAGAGCAGTGAGAAGAACCATCATCTTACCGCCTTTAAATGTCATGCCCCCAAACTCTACTTCAGCCATCATTCATCTCCTTCAAATTCTGGAAACTCGAAGCGACGAGTAGGCTGTGCTTGCCCTTTAACGATAATATCCATTTCCTGAACGCTCGCCATTAATTCTACGAATATATCGTTTTCAGACATCTTCTATTCCTCATCCTCGAACGATAGTGCCCGAAGGTTTGCTATTTCTTGTTTTAATTTCATCACTTCGATTCTTCGTGCCTCTAACTCTAATTCGTATAATCGATTACAATCAAGTCGTTTCTGTGGTGCGTTCAACGGTATGACAATTTTGCCGTATACACCCACATCTTTTACTAACCCTTCATCTTCCCAGTAATCGGGCAATTCTCCCGTATTACTCGAATATGGTCCGTTCTGATTAATGATACCAACAACTCCAAACTCTAAATTAACAGAACCACCAATTGCCATCGAACATTCTAACTGCCCTGACCTAACTCTATCTGTCGCATATGATCCTGACATACTCGGAAGATTTAAATTCAACGAACTTGAATCAGCAAACGCATTGCCACACATAAACATTAATATTATAAATCGTTTCACTTAATTTTTGAACAGATTCTCGATATTATAGATGTTTTC
>Ga0206129_10000203_pt1 | contig 101275 bp, 84 predicted proteins | sample Helgoland_Spring_8_FD_148616 | JGI IMG/M metagenome (GOLD analysis project Ga0206129, IMG submission 148616) | Pelagic subsurface seawater microbial communities from Kabeltonne, Helgoland, North Sea - Helgoland_Spring_Bloom_20160502_2 | ecosystem: Environmental > Aquatic > Marine > Epipelagic ... | reverse complement strand
CGATCCAGACGCGCAGCCAAGTATAGTTGTTGCCGCGCAACCGCTGGAATCGCGGCAGCCCGCGGCCTTCCTGAACCTCCAGCACGGCGGATTTCGGGAAGCGGTTGGTGCGGAACCAGGCGATAATGCCCCGCAGGACCATGACGATCAGCAGCAGGCAAAGCAGGTTCAGCAGGCAGGAAAGGCCCAACTGCGGCAACGGCATGGGTAGGAACAGCGCAAATTCCGTGGCCGCCGACTGCAGGCGGAGATGGTCGCGATAGGCGACGGTTGCGAGGCGCCGGTCGGTGCCGTTGAACCAGTTTTCCACGCCGATGAAACATAGGCACAGCAGTGAGGATTCCGGCCGGACATCAAGGACGAGGTTGCCCGAAACGCGCGGATCGGAAAACTGCCCGGTGTGGCCGATCAGAGGGCCGGAAAGGCCATCGATGCTCATGTGCACGGTTGTGCCGATTGCCGCCGGGTCCGGCACGACAACGGCGTTGTCGAGCGCCAGTTGTGCAAAGAACCGGCCGCGGCGCAACTCGGCCGCCGGGACCAGCAGCCCGTCGAGCGTGCCGGGTGTTGCCGGCTGGGTGACCGCCACCAGACGCATGGTCAGGTCGGGCACGATCAGCGTGAGTGTGGCAGAAACCGCGGTGCTGGCACCGGTCCACGGGGCGGCGGGCGAAATCGGGATGGTCAACTCCGACGGGGCGCCTTGCAGGGGTGTCCCGGCGATGGTGCCCAGCCGCCAGACGGAAAAGCGGCGGGTTCCTGCCGCTGCCATCGGGATTGGGGTAGAGGGATCGACGGGCACGCCCCGCTCATCCCGGATTTCCACAAAGGGCGGCAGCGATGCCGTTTCGATTCGGATGGCACCATCGACCTGCCCGTTCGCGGTGACGGTGAAGGTTGCCAGCTCCATATCCGGGCCGTTGGGGATGAATTCCGAGCGCAGCCCTGCCGGGGTGCAGGCGACGCAACCGGCGGTCGGCTGCAAGGGCGATACGGTCAAGGGCGTCTTCAGGTCGACGACCCGGATCGGGACAGAAGGGGAGAGCGGCGTCAGGAAGCCGGGGATGGCCGCCTGGGTGCGTGCCACCGCCTCGCCGCTGGCGGTTGGAGTCCAAACGAACCGGCCCAGATTGTCGCCGCTGTCGATGTCCATTGAGCGGGCACCGATGCCGGCAGGACCGGCCAGCCGCAGGGTCAGGGTCAGAGATGGCGGCAGGATCGAGAAGGGCACCGGCGCGGGGGAGGTGCCGGGGCTGTCGAAAATCCGAGACAGGAACGTGTAGGGTTCGCCGACCGTCAATTGCACCGGGCCACCGCCAGAGCGGTCCAGTTCCCGGCCGCTTGCATCGAAAATGCGCAAGTCGGCAACCGCGCGCGTCTCGAACATGAGGAAGACATTGTCGGTGACCGGCCGGTCGAAGGTGATCTCGTACCGGCCGGCGGCAACGGCATTGGCGAACCAATGGTGTTGCACCAGGCCGTGCATCGGCTTGGCATCGAGATTGGGGTCCGCGTGGTCCATTCGGGCCGACACTTGGCGCGTTGCGGTTGGTTTCTGGTCGAAGGTGCTGGAGACCCAGCGCGGCACGGCGGCGGCGGTGTTGGCGGTCGAAACGGCGACCACGCGGCCGATGGACAGCGGTGTCTCGATCCGGACCGAATTGCCGTCGTATTGGACGAACTGGCGTTGTGCGGTCAGGTCCGAGCCGGAAATGCGGGCGATGATGTCGCGCAGTGCATCCCACATTTGCGCGCCGTTGGAAACGGTCCACGCGCCGGACCGGGATCCGTCCGCGCGGCGGGCACCGTCGTTGAAGACGTCCAGCAGCGCATCGCGCACCCCCTGGCCTGCGATGTTTCGCTGGAGTTTTGCGGCGTCGTCGGGGTCTTGCGGCAGGATAAACAGGTATTCGACGCGCAGCCCCCCCGGGAAACGATCCTTGAAATCGCCATAGGCGGCCCGCAACGCCGCGGGGCCCGGCAGGCCCTGCTCGTTGTAGGCGCCATCGCTGACGATCACCAGGAACGCCGGCTCGTTCTCGCGCCGGGCTTCGGTCAGCGCGGTGAGCATGACGTCAATCGGCCCATACGGCGTTCCAAGGTCTTTTTGGGAGACAAACAGGTTGCGGGCCAGATCGACAACGCCCTGGTGGGCACGATCCGTCAGGATGTCGATGGGGCGGGCCACCGTTGGCGGAAGCTTGGTGCGAAGGCGTGCGATATTGGCGGGCGTTGTCGCCAGCAAGCCAGGCTCGGCTTTCACGACGGCCATGAAGGCGTTGAAATTCATCAGAAGAACGCGATCCTGCCCGGCGCGCCCGTCGATTGTGCCCGCGAGCAACTGCATGCCGAAGCTGGGCAACTGGTCCCGGTTGATCATCGAGCCGCTGGTATCGAACAGAATGCCCACCACTTTGGCCTGGCTGCCCAGCGGCAGGATCAGCGGCACGATTGCCAAAAGGGCGGCCAGAAGAATGCGCACCGTCAGCTCCGCCGCATGTTGGATACGATGTCGAGGGCGGCCTGGAACAGGTAGACATCGCTGACCTGGCCCGAATTGAAGGCATAGAAGCTATCGTTGGGCTTGGATTGGGCCTTGATGCAGTGTTCCAGGAATTCCTGCCAAATGCTGAACACCCGGTCGCGTTCTTCATAGACGACACGGGCAACGCCGAGGTCGTGGTCGCAGTCTTCGATGATCAGGAAGGAGATGAGGCGGGTAAGGCCGGGCGGCTCTGTCACGCCGTCGCGGCTGCGGGCCTGTTTGAAAAAGCGGTCGATATAGGCTTCATAGGCCCGCATGGCATCGCGGCGCATCCGGCAGCGGTGCTCGGTCTCCGGCTCGGAACCGCGTTCGTCCAATTCGATAAGCGCCGGCTGGCGGGCCAGCGCGAAAGCCGTGCGCAGGGGCAGGGTCTGGTTGGTGGGATTGATGTCGGACTCGATGGCGGCTGCCTGCGGCGTCACGACCGCGATGCGATGGGCATGGTCGGGGAACAGCGAGGCCAGAGTGTCCTGGAGGGTTGTGGCCAGGGTGAAAGCAACGCAGGCTTCCTGCCGGCTGGCGCCGCGATTGCCCGCCGTAGCGGGGCGGGGGCGAGCCCGGCCCATGCGGTCGCTGTAGAGCCGGAGCACGCTGGCGCTGCGAAGTTTCGGGCTTTGCTGGACCGAGCATGGCAGCGCCCGCGGACCGTCCTCTGCCGAAGAAAACGGCGTGTGGGGATTTGCATAGCGGTATGCCATCGACGTTCGCCGGGCCACGCGCAGATAACCGCTTGCCATCTCGAACCGGACCTGGCGGTTGGGCTCCTGGATATAGGACGCGGCGGCGAGGTCGTGTCGATCGATATCCTCGCCGGCGTTGGCGCGCTCGGGCGCCCGGAGGATGGCATACGAGCGGGCGAATTCGTAGCGGGGGGCATCCCCCCCTTCCTCGCGCAGCCATATGGTGCTGTCATCGACGCCCGTGACGACGTACATGGCGCCGGCGATGACCAACTGCGTGCCCTCGGCATAGGCCAGGCCATGATCCGCCTTGGGCAGCGTTGTCGGCAGAAAAAAGCTCCCGGCTTGAATCCGCATCTGACCGAGCGTTGCGCCTTCGATCCTGCGCGGGTTTTCCAGCTTGTAGCGGCGTACCAATTTGGCGTCCCGCTGCTGTTCGATTTGAACCGTGTGGCCGACACAGAGTTCGAAAAGGCGCACAAGGCCGGTTTTCGTGGTGTTGATCTGCAACTGGCGCAGGACGTCCGCCGGCTCCCCATGCCAGAAGCTGTTGAGCGCGGACTGCTGCAACCATCCGTCCTGACCGGATCGGCTGGCCGCGGCGGCAACGGCAAACTCGTTGGCTAGCAGAAGCGCCAACTCCACCGGGCCCACCTTCGGCCGCGGGGCGATGGACGAATAGGCCTCGCGGAAGGCGCGCAGCGCCTGGCGGGCGGCAACGCCGGTATGGCGCCCGCTGGCTATATCGGTGCGGAACTTCTCGAAATGGAAGCGGGCGAGCGGATAGTCCCGCAGCACGATCACGGCACCGGCATCGGGGCTGTGGCCGTTGCCGATGCCGAGGGCGAGGGCGTCTGCCAGATTGTCCGGGGCGGCGATAATGGCCAGCGGGTGCGGGTTCGCCGGAGGCCCCAGACGCTCGGGTTCTGCTTGCCGGGCATACGGGATCAGGTCGCGCTGGTCCTGGTCGGCCAGCAGCGGCGGGATGATTGTGGTCCAGTGGTGCTGTTGGAAGCTGTTGCGGGCATCCCAGAGAAAAGCATTGATTTCCGGCGATACCTGTTTGGCCTGGCGCACCGCCTCGACCTCCACCGGCCAGTGTTTGGGATCGAGGATGGTGTCGCCCGGCGCCGCCGGCCAGACGGAGATATAGCGGGCGGTTTTGCCCGGTATATCCAGATCGGCCGCCTGCCGCACCGGCGATTCCAACGGCAAAAGGTGCTGGATGCGATTGCCCTGGCCGAACAGCGGTTGCGACTGGGCAATATAGATGAGGTCAGTCGGGTGGCGGCTGGCCGCGCGCAGGCGGCGAAGGCTGAGGCTGAGCAGCCCGAGGTCCATGAGATGCAGGTTGAGGACAAAGATGGCGCCGAGCCTGGTCAGGTCTTCGGCATACTCGCGACGCTGCAGCAGCAGGTTTTCGATCTCGTCCGGCGACACAACGAACACGTCGATGTTGGTGCTCTTGTCCGGCGGGCGGCCGAGGTCGGCCCAGGTCTCTCCGAAACCATGGTTGCGGATTTCGTCCGAAGCGAGGGCGTCGGGCGACAGCGGTCTCCGCGCTTGGCGGAAACGGCTCTGCACCTCTGCCTTGGCATCGGTCGGACAGATGATCAGGGCCGAGCGACCGCGGTCCAGCGCGGCGCTTGCCAGCCATGCGGCCAGGCGTTCGAAATGCAGCGGCGACAGGGTCTCCAGGAAATAGCGGAGTTCGCCTTTCGGAACGGTTTCCTCTGAGGTATCGATGGCGTTGCGCGCTTCTGCGATACCGCCACCGCCGGCCGGAATATGGACGGCGGCCACCCGGCGGCGCAGGGTTCTTTGCAGGCTTTCGTGCACCTTGGGAACAAGGCGTTCGGATGCGGTCGTTTTTGGCGCTTCCGAACCTTCGAAAGGCGGGTCTTGCCTTGGCGAATGGAGCGCCAGACGCGCCAGTTCCAGCATCACCACCAGCGGCCCGATCCAAAGAATGTTCTGGATTTCTTCGGTATTTCGAACCGATCCCGGAATGAACATGGCGATCATCGGGGCGGAGGCTGCAAACAGCAGGGCGATGGCGCCGATATAAACGGCAATGGTGCGGGCGGTCCCGGTAAGGGCTTTGAAGCCGACGATGCGCGCGGCATCTTCTGGGGCCGGTTCCGGGGCCGGTGGCTTCCCGGCCAACCAATGGACCAGACGCAGCGCTGCCCCCAGCGCAATGGCGAGGACGATCCCGCCTGCCAGCAGCAGGCTGTTCAGGGCCACGGAATAAGCGAAATTCTCACCCATCGTGCGGGGGTAGGCTTGGCCGACGGCGTGATAATGGGCGAAAAGCAATTGGCTGAAATGGTTCCAATAATTCAGGACAACCTCAACAACGGTACCCCCGAATGCGGTTTGGGCGCTGCTGCCGGTCAGATACTCCTTGAAGGCGATAATGTTGCCTTGAAAGCCGATAACGACTTGGAGGAGAAGGCAGCAAAAGAAGAAAATCCAACCAAGCCACAGGCTTTTCCGGAAAAAAATCCGCGCGGACAAAAAGAACACCGCATAAATACAAAGAAAACAAAGGGCAAACATGCCGCCCCAGCCCAAGTTCCCAAACTGGCTGTAAAAATAGTAACCACGCAGCGTATAATACAGATCCAGACCGAAGCTATCCACGAGGAGAACGACAAGGGATAGCGCCAGGAGAAAGTAGACGAACCGGCCGCCGCCAAAAATATCGAACTGGCTGATCCGGGCCCGCGACAGAGATTGCGACCCGGTTTGGCGAGCTGTCATGAGCCGGGATCCGCAAGTTCGAGTTGTCCCCGCCAGGCAGCGCGATTGGCAAGCGACAGGCTGGCGCTGCCTTGATACCTGGCGGTGACGGTCAGGGTGCCGTCGATGGTCAGGCCGTGTTGCGACAGGAAGACCGGGACGGGGTTGGTGTCGTCCGTCGACCGGCCAAGCAGCGAGCCGACCTGCTCCGCCACCGTTTGCACCTTTTCGTCGACCTGTGGGATGCCGGTGTTGGCGGCGGCCGGGCGGTCGACCAGGATTTGGCCGATGAAGTAGCGGCGGTCGCCCACTTCCAACCGGGTTTCACGCGGTTGCAGGTGGCCGCTGGCCAACTGGAAAATAGCCGCGTCGTCCCGAGCCAGGCGCACCGCTATGCGTTTGGCGCTGATGGCATCGATGCGCTGACGTTCTTCGTTGAGCAGGCGCAAGACGTGATCGACCGCCAGGGCGCGTTTGTTGCTGAGGCGGTAGGCTGCGATCGATCCGAAGATCAGTGCAATGCCGAAAATCGGGCAGATGATCCAAAGCGAATAGGCGAGAGCGTGCTGGCCGAAAGACAGCAAGCCTGCGCCGGCGGTCTGATCGTCGTTGATAAGCCTGATCAGGTTGAACACAATGGCCGGCGCGAAGAACAGCGCCAGCAGCATGAAGTAGGTCGAGACGGCCGACGGCTTCAGCAATTCCCGCTCGGCAGTGGCAAGATTTTGGAAGGCAGCGGTCAGCTTCCGGCCGCTGAGTTCCTGCTCGCCAACCAGGGCGCGCAATTCCCGCCGGGCGGCCCCCGCCCGCTGCGAAGCCTCGTCCAGGCGCCGTTCCAGGTCGCGCAGCGGGGCTTCGACTTCGCGACGGCCTCTTTCGCCCGCGGAGATGGTCACAGACTTCAGGAATTCGACCATATCGAGGCGCTTTTGCGACGCTTCCCGCGTCAGGCGCTCCAGTTCCTGGCGTTCGGCCCTGGCGCTGTCATCGGCATAGGCTTTCAAGGCGTCCGGAAAGTGCCGGCTGGCCTGCTCGATCTCGGCAAGGCTGCTTTCCTGGTGCAGCCACCGCCGCCGGGGCGAGGCGGCAAAGGCATCAAGCGACGCGATGAGGTCGTCCGGCTCGTCGTCGTCGGTCGTGTCGGAGCGCTGGGCGAGCATGGAACTCAATCGGCTTTGGATCGCGGTCTGATCGAGTGGTTGCAACTGCTGCACCAGACTGGCGATACGCTCCTGCACCTCGCGGTTGGGTTGTCCGTTATGCCGCTGCTGGTCGATTTGCGTGGACCAATCGACCAGTATGCGGCGCAGGCTTTCGGAGGCGAGGGCAACCGGGCGGTTTTCGGGCATCCGAACCCAATAGACGCCGCGTTGGATGGTAATGGCCGTTGCCGGATCGCGCCGGAATTGGCGCCAGGCATCGACCGGACCAACGTCCGGGCCGGCATTGTGCATCAACTCCATGATCAATCGAAGCTTCAGGAAAGCCTGTTCCCCGGCGTTGGGCGCTTCGTCCTGAAGGCGGCCGTGCGACAACAGCAAGGCGGAATTGATGCGGCAGTTTACCGGCCCGAGCCGTGCCAGGATCTGACTGGCGATCTTGCCGTCGCGCTCATCATCGCCTGCGCCGCGAACGGCAATTGCCGACCAGAGGCGGGCGCGGGCTTCGGTGATCGAGTGTTCTGCGTGGGCCGTCTGGCGGTCGACTTCGGAGAGGATCTTTTCCAGAGCCCGGCGACCGGTTTCGCCGTGCTGGCTCATGGCCGCCTTGGCGGCACTGCCTGTGGAGTTGCCGAGGCGGTGGAAATCCGCCTTGCTCAAGACCAGGATCACGGCGAGACGTGAATCGGGCTCGCTGATCAGCTCGCCTGCCAACCGGGCGCATTCTTCGATCAGAGCATCGTGATAGCGGTCGAAATTCTCGGGAAATCCACCCCAGAATCGGGCCGGATCATGATGGTCTGCACCGCCCTCCGGCTCCGGTTGCAGCGTCCAGAACAGGGTATCGCCGCCATGGCGATAGGTGTCGAGCGCGTGCAGCCAGACATTGCGGCTGAAGTCCCAATCGGTATCGGCGTTGATCACAACCGACTTAATGCGCATCGGCTCAGGCAATCCGGTTGTGGAAGCTAAATGGCGAACACGTCATCGTACGCAGTCGAGTAGATGCGTTCGAACGCCCGGTCCAATTCGGGCCCGTGACCGTCGGCGCGCAACGCCTCAAGCATCCGCGGCCCGGCCTCATCGATGATCTGCTGTAACTCCTGCCGGTGGCCGCGGCGGCTGATGGCCGGCATCTGGACAGCGATCAGGTCGAGCAGCAGGTTCATCCACGCTTCGAGGCAGGCGGTCGCCGCCTGGTCGCGCGCATCCGGCTCGTCGCTGCGGTTAAGCGCCAGTTTGAGCATATCGGCAAGCGCGGCCGGGTCGGTCAGTTGGCGGAAGGATGGGTGATCTTGCAGCGATTCGGCCGGGCGATTGCGCGCAAACGTCCAGAAATCCCCGGCGGCATGCACCGCCGGCGTGTTGCGCGAGAAGTCCTTGTACATCTGCCACGGGTCGTGGGAGTGACCGATGACCTCGTCCATCGCGCCGCGCATGCCCTTGCCGCGCGTCGTGAAGCGCAATTGCGGTTGCCGGTATTCAAAATCGCGTCGCAACAGGCCGTGCAACATGGCAACGACGAAGCCCGATGCGCTATCGCCGGAAATCTTTTCGTCCAGTTCGACGAAGATTTCGGGCAGGACGCCGGGCAGGTGCCAGGTCTTGTCGATATGCGGCGTGAATTCGGCGCCGGGGGCGGTGCCGCGTTGGGCGGCGATCATGCGGTCGACCATGCCGTTATAGGCATCGGTCAGGCGGCCTTCTGCGCGCTCGTGAACGCTGGCGGCTTCGCCCGAGCCCATGTTGAGCTTCGCAAGATGGCGGAGTTCGACATTGACCCGCAGGTTCACGCAAATGAGTTCGTAGGGCGAGAACTCCGGCTTTTCGATCGGATTATCGCCGGCACGCACGATGAACATGTCGCTATAGAGCTGATCGTTGTTGATGTCGCTTTTGACCTTTGGATGGACGGTCCAGAACTTGATCGGGGAGCCGTCGGAATCCGGATTGTTGAAGGTCAGAAACGGCTCGGACTGGCGCGAGACCCGATCCACGACGGCCCGCATGCGCCGGGGATAGCTCTCTTCCCCGTCCGGCCGTTCGCCCCGGTTCTGGGCGGCGGCGTCTTCCACGGCGAACTGGCGGCGCATGGCCTCTGCGACGGAGAAATCGAAGATGCTGCGGTAGTCTTCGTCGATGGCCGTTTGGCCGAATTTGACGACGACGTTTTCCCAGAACAGGTCGCGGACATCCTTGAAGCTGGAATTGCGGCGGGCCCGTTTGTCGTCGCGGTATTTGGTATAGACCGCTTCGACGAGGCGGCGGTTGACGGTGTCGTCGAGCCGAAGACCGGCCGCCATCTCGTTGAGGCGGTGCCAGGCGTCTTCCTTGCAGGCCGCATCGGCGTAGACGAAGCTGTTCCCATCGTTGCCGCTGCGATTGGTGTAGGTGGCTTTTTCCCGGTCGATATCGCGGGACAGCACGCCGGCGATTTCGGTGATTTCGGCGAACAGGCCGCTGAACACGCGGATCAGCTCATCGCAATCGGCAAGCGCCTGGGCATAGACTTTTTCCCGGATCACCGCCTCGGCATACTCGCGCATGCGTTGGATGGTGGTGTTGTAATAGGTGACGTAGTCGCCGGCAAAGCGCTTGCGGTTCTTGTTGCCCAGCAGATTGGTGAGCAGGCCGCCTTCCTCCGCTGCGGTGGCCAGATCGACGATGCGGCTGGTGCTGCGCGCGGTCGGGCGGTTGCGGTTCGACTGCAACTCGTCGTCCGAGCGGAACACGTTCGCCAGACGGAACAGGCGCAGCCGCAGGTCGCGGGTGTCAATGGCGTCGCGGCGGGCCATCAGCTCCTTGCGCAGATGAAAGAGGAAGGCGCGCACCGCGACCGGGTGCGGGCTGTTCTGGACGATATAGGCCTGTAGGTGATGGCGGCCCCATTGATCCTGACCCAGATTGTCGCCGGAAATGGTGGCGTTGACGAAGATATCCTCCGGACGCGATTGCAGAGCCGCTTCCAGCAGCCGGAAATCCCGTTCCAACTCGTTCTCGGCCCGGCGGACCGTATCCACGAGACCGCCGCTGTCGATCAGGGAGGAGGTATCGATGGTGTAGCGCTGGCGGATGGCGGCCATATCCGCCTCGTTCCAGAAGGTGCGCATGGCATAGTCGGACAGAGAGTCCGCATAGGCGGTGTGCAGCGGCTGGACCGTGCGCTCGTGGGTGGTTTCGTCCTCCACCTCCGGAAACAGGAAATCGTAAATACGGCGGAAGAACGGGATCCGCGGCTCTTCGTGGGCCAACTGATGCAGGTCGCGGATGTACGTATCGCGAAGATCCGGCTCCTCGTCGATGCCGCGGCCGTCGGCCAATTGTTCCCTATAGCGGGTCATCTGGTTGCGGAAGGCGATGTCCAGCCGGGTCCAGTCGCCGCGCAGGTTTTCCAACACCAGCCGCTTGCTGAGGAACTGGCGCATGCTTTCGATCGGGTAGCTTACCGCGGCAACGCCGATGCCGGAATACAGATTGTTGCTGCCCGAGGAGGCTGCCGCCAGTTTCTGGCGGACATCGTTCACGGTAACCGAGCCGTAATTGGCGCCCAGCGGCGAGAAGATCATCAGGTAACCGGCCCGGGCGGCCATGTCGATATAACTGCCGAGCCCGCGGCCCATCGAGCCGCCGATGGAGTTTTCGTAGTCGATGAAGGTCACGGCGCTGTAGGGAACGTCCCCCCGCCGCAGGACATGGCCGGGCGCGTATTCGAAATGGACATCCGCCTTGCGTTGCGGCAGCGACGTGAACACGTTGAATGCGTTGAGTTCTTTCAGGCTGGCATAGCCATTTGCCAGCACGTTCGGGATTTGGCTGCGGGAGAGGCTGCCGCCGCGGGCGTAGACGTCGGGCAGCAGGAACACGCCGCGGACGGCGGCGTTCACCTCGCGCTGGCGTGCCGCGGCTTTGAGGGCCAGGGCAAGCTGTGCGAACGAGCCGGAACCGGTTGCACCGGCCAGCGATCCGACGACCAGCACATGCACGGAGCCTTCGAAATCGTTTTCGGAATCATGAACGCCCAGGCGGCTGAGGGCATCTTCCAGCGTCGTCATCAGGCCGTCGTGGGCAAATGCGTCGTGCAGCGCCAGCCGCGTCAGCATCCGGATTTGCCCGGCGCCCTCGATCAGCGACATGCCGAGAACGGTTTCGGACATCTCGATGGATTTGCGCGAATAGCACCAGGCCCGCTCCACCTCCGCATTGCGTTCCAGCAGGCGATAGACGGTTTCCGGCCGGGAGAAAGCCACCCGTGAGCGGCGCTCGACATTTTGCAGTTCGTTCAGGGAGTTGAGATCGGTGTCGAGCGCCAAAATGCCGATCCGGGAACTCAGACTCCGGTCATTCTTGCGTGCGGTTTCCAGAATCTGCTCTGCGATCTTGGAGCCGGTGCCGCCCACGCCGACCAGCAGGGTCGGCCGAAAATTTCCATCGAGTGCCACTGATCGATTCCCTACATTGACCCCTTGTTAAGGGTATTATGGCGACGCAGCCGCCCATCGCCAAGCCGGACGATGCGTTCAGGACAGTTGCGAGGCCAGCCGGCGGCGCCATGTTTCGACGATGCGGTGACGGGACGAGGGTTCGTCCAGCCACTGCATCACTTGCGGATCGGTGCCGGCGAATTGCGGTCGGTAAGGGCTTATCGGCGCCTCCGCCACCCCAGCATGGGCATGCAACCGGCCGGCATCCTCCAGCACCGGGTTACTCAATCCGAGGGACTCGACCGCACGGTCGATCGCACGGCAGTCCTCCCCAATCACGGCCACGAGGAAGGTTGCGATTTTCTCCAACAGGGAACTGTCGTCGCCGAAACGTTGCAACCGGTTCGGCGGAACCGCTTGTTCGGCCCGGTCTCGGAACAAGGTCAGTGCGGCCTGCGCGGTTTGACCGGTGCCGATTTTGGCCATGGTGACGGGCGGCAATTCGTTGCCAACGATAACGTCGCGCGCGGACACGCCCAACTGATTGCCGATGTCCCCGACCATGGCGATGATGTCTTCCTCCATGCGCTGGACCGTAAGCAGCGAGGATGGCACCTCGTGGCAGGCAATCAATGCGCGCACTTCGCGCTGGGCATTGGGGTTCCAGGCTCCGACCCTGGCCCGGCTCGCCTGAAACTTCCGGGCGTCATCCCGGCAATGGGCAACATCGGAGTCGAACTGGCCGAAATCGTCCCCGTCGGGCAGCAGGCCGAAACGCATGGCGGCGCCGGCATTGGGAAAGACCGACAGTTCGACCAGCTGCCACGGCCTTTGGCGGAAGGCGTTCAGCCAGAGCTCCACCGTCTCCGCCTCGTCCTCCAGGTCGCCAGCGACCGGGTCGTCGATGGCGTCTGGGCTCACGGCACCGCGCAGGCTGGCGCTGGCGAGTTCGAACAAAAGGCCGGTCTGGCCGTCGTCATCTGCCGGACCGAAGATCGGCGCCCGAACGCCGGCGGCGACGGTCGCGAAATCGTCGTGCCGCAGCAATTCGAAAAGCTGTGCGTTGCGAAGATAGGCCGTGAGCGAGGCGGGGCGCCATCGGCTCGCCGCCGCTCCGCCGACCCTGGTCAGGATATCCTGGGCGCAATTGGCATAGGCGAATTGGGCGATGGCCGAGCAGTCGATGCCTTGCGGCGTGCCCAAAAAGCGGCCGAGCGAGGGGACGTGCCGATACCATTCGTCGGGGCGGGGCGCGGCGGCGATGCTGGTCAATTCCTGCATGACCTGGCGCAGGTGTCCCTGGTCCTGCTGGAGGTTGCCGCCGCCGAGCGATACCAGCAGCAACAGGCCGTTGTCCTGGCGTTGGGTAGACCTTCGTTCGTGGGTTACGAAATCGAGCGTTGCGGCGGGGTTGGTCCAGATCAGAACGCGATCCAGAAACCCGAGGGGGTAGCCGGTCCAGCGCTCGCCATTCTGTTCGTGAACCGGGCCCGGGATTGTAAACCGGAGTTCGGCCTGGCCCGGTTGCAAGGTCTGCGACTGGTGATTGTCGCTCCACTGCTGGCGGCTTTGCAGGCCAACCTCCAGGTACTGGCAGGCTTCCTCGGCCGCCAGGATCGTTTCCAGGTTGACGGCGATGGGCACCGCGGGCGGCATGCCGGGGTTGGGCGTGACGATGACGTCATAGAGATCTTCATTCAATCTCGGATCGAAGCGGTGCTCGACCTCGACCTTGAGATGGTGGGCGTTGCTGGCTTGAGTCAGCGACCGGCTGGGGTGGAGGACGGTGCCGTGCCGTTGCGAGAGGTAAAGCCCGGAAATCTGGCGGCCGTTCGCGGGCACGCCATAGTCCCGAATGTCCAGGAAGGACGCATGGTCGTCCTCCGGGTCAAGAGAGACCGCCCAGACGGTCTGTGCGGCGGGGCCGGTTTCGACGGATGGCGGTATCAGATCGATGTCGTCGAACAGCGCGCTGTCCTGATCATAGCCGCGCGCCTTGTCGATGATCGGGGTGACCGAGATCTGCAGGTCATCGACATCCGGAAGAGTGACGGCGCTGTAATAGGGTGCGTTATAGCTTTCGTTTCGGAACGGGATGACGGCGAGTGTCTCCAACTTGCCGTCACCATACCGCGCGAAGATGCGAAACCCGAGCAGGGCGACGGTGCTAACAGACGCGCGCTCGACATAGATCAGAAGGAGGCCGGAAGGCTGGTCCCATAGAAACTCAAAGTACGATCCGCTCCCCATCCCTGCCTCGATTTTCGCATAATCGGCCCTTTGGCCAACCAACAATTAAGGAATGGTAACAGTTGGATTTTCCCGAAGCAATCGGGTTACGACAGGCGGCGGTTCAGGGGTATAAAGCTTGGCAGCGTGCCGGGCCGTGGATAGGGTGGCCGGCGAGGAGGCGTTATGGCAAATAACTTACCGGGCAGTCGCGCCGACACGCGCACGGTGACGTTGATCGGACAGGCTGCATCGGGCAAAACCCATATGATCGCGGCTTTGTTAATAAACAAACCGGTGCACGACTTGACGTTGGGGGAGCCGGGCCTGGTGAACCCGAGGATTTCCCCCGTTGGTGCGACGGATTCCGAAGAAGAAGAAAGGAAGTGGCATCTGTTGAACCGCCATTTCAATTCGATGTTCTTGGGGAGGGAGTCGGATATCGAAGCGACCCAAGATGTTACGGATTACTCGTTTTCGATCAGTTGGGATGGTGTGAACGGCCCCAAAAAGGCGTCGAGGATTGCTTGGCTCTTACCCAGGCAGCGGCTCTCACCCAGGCGGCCGGAGCCCGGTGCCCAGGTGCCGATCCGGCTGATCGACGGCCGCGGCGGCGATTTGGCGTATGACGAATTTCTGGAATCCGCCCAGGACCCGCGGATCGCCGAACGGCGCACGGCCTATCGTGACGCCCTGCGCCAGGCCGGGGGGGTGGTCATCTGCCATGGCCTGACGGCAGGGGATTATCAGCAGCAAAATATGGCCTCGCTGCAGTTGAATATCGATGCCACGTTGGAATCCAACGGGCGAGACAAGAAATTGCCGTTGAAGTACATCGCAATTTGTCTCACGAAGTACGAAGCCCTGTTCCCGGCCCATGGGGCGAACGCCGCGGCTGCAGCGACAGACCGGGAAGCGTTCATACGGCGCATAAAGCGATTGGGATTGGACCGGCTGTTTGGCAATGTTCTGACGTCTGGCGGCGGCGTACAGGTGCGGGTGTTTCCCGTCTCGACCTATGGATTCGTCGACGGGCATGGCTCGGCCAATTACTATCCCTGGAAGGGCGCGCCCGGCCTGCTGACCCGGGCGATTGACGAGGCGGACTATGACGATCCGGATTTGCCCGGACTGCGGGACCATTATCCGGTGCCGATCAGCCAGGCGATGGCGATGGCGCGGTGGCAGCCGTTCAATCTGGCGCCGCCCTTGCTGTTTGCGGCGACCGGGCGGATCACCGGGCCGCTGAGCGTGGGGGCCGAGGAGCTTGTCTGAAATGGGCGATGATTCCGGCGGCCGTCTGCCTGCAGTCCACTTACAAGTGTATGGCAAGGTGATCCGCGGCGGTGATCCGCACGGCCCCGTTCGTCCGGGGACGGAGCATCGGGTGACGGGGCAATCGGCAGACTTTCCGTCGTGGTTGCACGCCTATTGCGCGCCCGAGGGGTTTTTCAAGCACTGGAACGGGATCACCGGCGTCGATGCCGGCCTGTTCGACGGCGGCGCTTTTGTGTACCGGCCGTTGCGGTTGCGTGACAAGTTCGTTGCCCTGTTTGCGCGGATCGAAGCGCGGTCGGAGGGGGGCAAGGGGAAGCCCGGCCGGCGCTACACCCACTGCGCGGTGCTGGCGGTGGAAGACCGTTGGCAACCGGAGCTGATCGGCTTCGCGGCGAAAATGCTGTTCGGTAAGCATGTGACCGGGCGCTGTTTTGGCGACCCCAATCCGGAGGCCGACAAGACCCGGCTGAACATGACCTTGCCGGAACTGACGAAGACAAGCCTTCCGAATCTGGCGGAGGTGGAGCCGTATCCTTGGCCGAAACCGGAGATGGAAGGTTCTGAAGAGCGGTTTGCGGTTCGCCATTGTTGCCAATCGCGCCTGCGCCTCGACGATCCGGTTGCGTGCGGTGAGGCGGTCGGCCGGTATCTCAAGGATGCCGATCTTCGCAACGAAGGGCGCTGGCTGACGTTCGGCTTCGGCGTGCGAAGGGGGGCAGTTGGGCGTTGCGAGGGGTTCGCGATGATCGGCGACGACCGGGAGGGGGAAGGGGGCGAGACCGTGCTGGTGCAGTTCTCCGACTCCGCCCCCTACGCCTCGCCAGAAATGTTCGATGAGGCCTTCGATGAGGCCTTCGATTGGCACCGGGCAACGGCGGCGGTACCGGTGCGGGAGCCGGAGCCGGAGCCGGAGCCGGAGCCGGAGCCGGAGCATGAGGACGCGTCGGCGGAGGCTGCGGGGAAAGCTGGGCCGGATCCTGTGGATGGACAGAACCCAGATTCCCTGGAGAATTGGGAGAATATGGAAAGTATTGAAAAAGAATATGAGAGACTATATGAAATATACCGGAGCATTCCGGCCGCAGGCATTCAGGATTTAGGGCCGTTTGATAGGGCAATCCGTGCGGCAACCTATGATTTAAAGTATTTTGACAAACAGTTTTCAGAGTGGATGGCAAATCCCGGTTTGGATGTCGTCAGGAAAAACGTGGATATACTGAACCGAGAGATAAAATTCGAATTTGACGGAGGAACGAGGTATGAAATTGGTAGTTTCAGTACGGAGTTGATTCTAGGGGTGTCCGATCTGGTTTTTTACATCTTAATTTTGTCGATAAAGAGAAATCCTTGCGATTTTTTTGCTTATGTGATCCCTGCCTTTCAAATGGGTAAAGTTCCAATAATCGATGTGGATTCTTGCGATAGAGGTAGTTTTGCTACAAATATTTTTAACATGGTAATCGATTATCATAAAAATAGATTTGGAATAGATATTTTTGATAAACTAATATTGGACTTCCACAAACGGGAACTTTCTTCGGGTCAGGGAAAAGTTAACGCTTCGATAAAAGGGCCGCCAAGCGGCCTGGAGTTTCTGCGGTTCATTGAGAAAATTGTTAATCCCAGATCAGGACACAATGGTTTTGATCTCAACAAGAACGCGCCTAGTCAGGTCTTGTATAAACGCTGGGAAGCACAAGTCGCCAAAGTGCTCGATGCCAACGCGCAGGGGCGATAGCGACCCGTAATTCGCTTGAATGCGTGCGGCGCGATCCGCTGAACCGGCGCGCAGACAGCCGATCCCTGGCACCGTTTGAAGGTATAGCAAGGGGCGGCGTCACGGCCTCCGCCCATGCGGGCAATCCGTCCCCTTACCATCCGTCTCGGCCTGGGGTATACGCACCCGGTTTGATCAGCGCGAGCAGGTATAAGGGTCCAGGCTCATGGCGAATGTGACCGTCGTCGGCGCCCAATGGGGCGACGAGGGCAAAGGCAAGATTGTCGACTGGCTGTCCGAGCGGGCCGATGTGGTCGTGCGCTTTCAGGGCGGGCACAATGCCGGGCATACCCTGCAGATCGGCCCCAACACCTACAAGCTCTCGCTGCTGCCCTCCGGCCTGGCGCGCGGCAAGCTGTCGGTGATCGGCAACGGCGTCGTCATCGACCCCTGGGCGCTGCTGGAGGAGATCGAGCGGGTGCAGGGCCAGGGCCTGAGCGTGACGCCGGAGAATTTGCGCATCGCCGAAAATGCCACCGTCATCCTGCCGTTCTACAGCGGCATCGACCGGGCGCGGGAGAAGGCGCGCGGCAAGGGGGCCATCGGCACCACCGGCCGCGGCATCGGCATCGCCTATGAGGACAAGGCCGCCCGCCGCGCCATCCGCATGTGCGACCTGGCCGAGCCAGAAACGTTGCAGGCCAAGGTGACGCCGCTGCTGGCCCACCACAATGCCTTCCTGCGCGGCCTGGGCGAAACGCAGGTGGACGAGGCGCAACTGCTGGCGACTCTGGCGGAGGTTGCGCCGAAGCTTGCCCCCTTTGTCGAGCCGGTCTGGCGCCGGCTGCACCAGGCGAAGGTGGCCGGCAAGCGGCTGCTGTTCGAAGGCGCGCAGGGCGCCATGCTGGATATCGATCACGGCACTTTCCCTTACGTGACTTCGTCCAACACGGTTGCGGCGGCGGCGGCGAGCGGCTCTGGCGCGGCGGCGGATGCTGCGGGCTATGTGCTGGGCATCACCAAGGCCTACACGACGCGCGTCGGCGGCGGCCCATTCCCGACCGAGCAGGACAACGAAATCGGCCAGCGCCTGGGCGAGCGTGGGCGTGAATTCGGCACGGTCACCGGCCGGGCGCGCCGCTGCGGCTGGTTCGATGCGGTGATGGTGCGCCAGGCGTTGCAGGTGGGCGGCATCCATGGCATCGCGCTGACCAAGCTGGACGTTCTCGACGAGATGCCGGAGTTGAAGGTCTGCGTCGCCTATGAGGATGCAAGCGGCAAACGCTATGACTATCTGCCGGCCTCGATGAAGCTGCAGGCGGAGGTGCGGCCCGTCTACGAAACGCTGGAGGGCTGGAGTCAATCCACCTATGGCGCCCGCTCCTGGGCGGAACTGCCGGCGACGGCGGTGAAATACGTCCGCCGGATCGAAGAACTGATCCAGGCGCCGGTGGCATTGCTGTCCACCAGTCCGGAACGGGACGATACCATCCTGGTGCGCGACCCGTTCGCGGATTGAGGCGCCGGGACGGCCGGTTTACTGCGCCGTCCAGCCACCATCCACCGCCAGGCTGGTGCCGGTAACGCTGGCCGCGGCGGGAGAGGCCAGGTACACGACGGCGCCGGCGACCTCCCCGACCGTGGCGAGGCGGCCGATGGGCATGCGGTCGAACACCCAATCGGCGAAGGCCTTGTCCTCGAAAAACGGCTTCGTCAGCGGCGTATCGACGAAGGTCGGGGCGACGGCGTTGACGCGGATGCCGTGCGGCGCCAACTCGATGGCAGAAGCCCGCACCAGCCCTTCCAGCCCCCATTTCGTGGCGCAATAGACACTGCGGTTCGGCCCGCCGACCCGGCCCATCTGGCTGGTCATGTGGATGATGCAGCCGCCGCGGCCCTGGTCCAGCATTTTTTGCGCCGCTGCCTGACCCAGGATGAACATGGACGCGAGGTTCAGATCCAACAGAAAGTCGAGGTCTTCGTCCGGCACCTCCAGATAGGGTTTGGGGCGGTTGCTGCCGGCATTGGCGACCAGGATGTCCAACCGCGGGAGGCCGGCGATGGCGGCGCGGGTGGCGGCCCGGTCGGTGACATCGAGCACGCAGACGCGGGCCTTGCCGCCGGCGGCCTCGATCTGGGCGACAAGGTCCACGAGCTCGCTTTCGGTGCGGGCGGCGCAGGCCACCTCGGCCCCCGCGGCGGCGAGGGCAAGGGCGCAGCCGCGGCCGAGACCGCGCCCGGCGCCGGCGACGAAGGCGGTGAGGCCGGATAGGTCGAAGGGATTGGCGGCCATGGCTCAGTCACCCGTCAGTTTGCGGACGGCGGCAGGCAGGGCAGCGGCGAGGCGGGCATAGCCGAAGCGGGCAAGCTGTTCGAGAAGCGCGGGCGGATGGGGGGTCATGAAAGTGCGAGCTTTCGGGAAAACGCGAAAGCCCGCACTCTAGCGCCGCTGCCGCCGCGGCTCAAATGCCACGGCGCGGCAGGGAAGGGGGTGGATCAGCCCTGCCAGGGCGCCTTTTGCATCTCGCGGAATGCCTCCGACCGGCTGAGGCCGATGTCGCGCAGTTCGTAAGTGCTCATGGCGGCGAGTTGCTGGCGCTGCTGCATGCGCTGCATCCAGACGCCGAGGGTGCCGGCAATGCGGGCGCGCAGGCTGCGGCGGACGGTCGACGCGGCGGGCGTCGGGGCGAAGACGGTAGCGGTTCCCATGATGCTGCTCCTGGGTGTGTGTTGCGTTGCAGCATAAATAGAGATTGAGCTGGGCGGGACCAGGCCCGAATTTGCAAAGGAGAGCAGTTGAAATCGCATGGCTGCTGCGGAATGGTGCGGTGCAATGACAGCCTGTTGCAAAGGCGAGCGTCCGGGCTGCCGCCGCCGGTTTGCCGGCGCATCGACGGGGCGGCGGCATTCGGCTAGTCTTCTGCGGGCTTGCTCCGAACGAAGGCCCCCTCCGAATGCCCACGCCCAAACGCCAGATGAAGCTCGGCGCGTTCATGCGCCCTGTGTCGATCCACACCGCCGCCTGGCGCTATCCGGGCGGCACGCCGGAGGCGAACTTCTCGCTGGAGCATCTGGTGCGGTATGCCCAGAAGCTGGAGGAAGGGAAGTTCGACGCCTTTTTCATGGCCGACCATCTGGCCGTGCTCAACATGCCGGTGGAGGCGCTGAAGCGCTCCGCCACCGTCACCAGCTTCGACCCGCTCACCCTGCTGCCGGCGCTGGCGCAGCACACACAGCACCTGGGCCTGATCGCGACGGCTTCCACCACCTTTGAGCCGCCCTACATGATCGCCCGCCGCTTCGCCTCGCTGGATCATATCTCGAAGGGGCGCGCGGGCTGGAATATCGTCACCACCTCCAACCCCGACGCGGCGCTGAATTTCGGGATGGAGGAGCAGATGGAGCACGCCGAGCGCTATGCCCGCGCCCGCGAGTTCTATGACGTGGTGACGGGGCTTTGGGACAGTTTCGCCGACGATGCCTTCATCCGCGACGCGGAAAGCGGCGTTTTCTGGGACCCCGACCGAATGCATGTCCTCAACCACAAGGGCCAATATCTGAGCGTGCGCGGGCCGCTCAACATCGCCCGGCCGGTGCAGGGTTGGCCGCTGATTGTCCAGGCCGGCGCATCGGAAGCGGGCAAGCAATTGGCGGCGGAAACGGCGGAAATGGTGTTCTGCTCCTACCGCACGCTTGCCGATGGCCAGGAGTTCTATCGGGACGTCAAGGGTCGCATGCCCGCCGCCGGCCGCAACCCGGACCACATGAAGATCCTGCCGGGCGCCCTGGTCGTCGTCGGCGCAACGGAGGCGGAGGCGCGGGAGAAGCGGGCGCTGCTGGACAGTCTCGTCCATTACGACAGCGGTATTGCGTCGCTTTCCATCGCGCTGGGGTGTGACGCCAGCGGTTTCGACCCGGATGCCCCCCTGCCGGAGAACCTGCCGCCGACCCAGGCGAGCCTCAGCGGCCGCGAACGGGTGATTCGGGTCGCCAGGGAGGAGGGGCTGACGGTCCGCCAGTTGGCGGGGCGGTGGGGCGGCTATGCCGGGCTCAGCTTCGTCGGCACGCCGGCCCGGATCGCCGACGAGATGGAGCACTGGCTGTTGGAGGGCGCCTCCGACGGCTTCAACATCATGTTCCCCTACCTGCCGGCGGGACTCGACGATTTTGTCGACCGGGTCGTGCCGGAGTTGCAGCGCCGCGGCATCTTCCGCACCGAGTATGAAGGCAAGACATTGCGGGAGAACCTGGGCGTGCCGCGGCCCGCGAACAGGTTCTTTCCGGAATAGGCGCCGCGCCTTTGCCTCTACCGGTCGCGGCCAAACCGGGTACAATAGCCGCAAACTCCTCCGGCAGTGTCCGCCGCATCCGCCGGCGGCGAAGGTGATCAGACAGCATGCAAACCTATGACTTTATCGTGGTCGGTGCCGGCTCTGCCGGGGCGGCAGTGGCGCATCGGCTCTCCGAGAACCCAAAGCACAAGGTGCTGTTGCTGGAGGCGGGGCCGGCCAGCCATTTCTGGTCCCGCATCCCCATCGGCTATGCCAAGCTGCTGAAAAACCCGGCCGCCAACTGGCTCTACGAGAGCGAGCCGGAGGAAAGCACCGATGGCCGCCGGATGGCCGTGCCCAGGGGCAAGATTCTGGGCGGCTCCAGTTCCATCAACGGCCTGGCCTTCGTGCGCGGCCAGGCGCAGGACTTCGACACCTGGGCGCAGATGGGCAACCAGGGCTGGAGCTATCGTGACGTGCTGCCGCTGTTCAGGCGTATGGAAAGCTTCACGGCCAGCGAGGGCGACGACGAATACCGCGGGCGCGGCGGCCCGCTGCGCGTGACCAACCCCAAGCCGACGGACCCCTTGCTGGCCACCGTCGTGCAGGCGGCGGAGCAGGTCGGTATCCGCTATAATCCTGATTACAACGGCGCCACCCAGGATGGCATCGCCATGAGCCAGGCGACCATCCATGGCCGCCGCCGCATGAGCACCGCCGCCTGCTATCTGGAGCCGATCCGCAAGCGCGCGAACCTGCACATCGAGACCAACGCCCTGGCGGAGGGGCTGATTCTGGAGGGCAGGCGCTGCATTGGCGTGCGCTATTCGGTGAATGGCGACCGGCGGGAGGCGCGCTCCGGCCGGGACGTGGTTGTCAGCGGCGGCTCGATCAACTCGCCGCAACTGCTGGAACTCTCGGGCATTGGCCAGGCGGCGCGGCTGCGGGGCCTCGGCATCGCCGTGCAGCACGACCTGCCGGGCGTCGGCGAGAACCTGCGCGACCATTATGCGCCGCGCACCCGCTGGCTGATCGGCGCCAAAGGCTACTCCCTCAACGACCGCACCCGGGGGCTGGGGCTGGCTTGGCAGGCGCTGCGCTATGTGCTGGGCCAGCCGAGCATGATGGCGGCGGTGGCGGCACCCATGCGCGCCTTCGTTCGCTCGCGCGAGGGGCTGGAGGCGCCGGACTGCCTGCTGGGGTGGGTGCCGATGCTGAGCGAGATGCGGCCCTCCGGCCCGGTGATCTCGAAGCAATCGGGCATGACCTGCTATGCCCATCCGATGCGGCCGGAAAGCAGGGGTCACATCCACATCACGTCTGCCGACGCGCGCAAGGCGCCGGCGATCAACTTCAACTTCCTGTCCGCGGAGGTCGATGCGGAGTTGACCGTGGCGGCGGTCAACATCGCCCGCTCGATCATGCGCGCGCCGGCCATGGCAAAGCTGCAACTGACGGAGGCCGGGCCGGGACCGGAGTTGGAGAGCCACGATGAAATCATCGACTGGGTGAAACGCACGGCGGAGACCACCTACCACCCGGTCGGCACCTGCAAGATGGGCAGCGACGTCATGGCGGTGGTCGATCACCGGCTGAAGGTGCATGGGATCGAGGGCCTGCGCATCGCCGACGCCTCCATCATGCCGACACTGACCAGCGGCAACACCAACGCCCCCAGCATCATGATCGGCGAGAAGGCGGCGGATTTGGTGCTGTCGGATGCCGGTTAGCTGCATGGCGGTCCGATCGAACCGCCAGCCTTGGCCCAGGCTTGCGGCGGCGAGGGAATAGGCGGTTCTCTTGCTCAAACCGAACGGCTTACCGATCGGTTTGGCTGATTGCCGGTTTCTGGAATGCATTCCGAGTATCACCCCCTTGTTGTCGCGTCTCAAGGGGATGTTCGGCAATTCGAGTGGGGCGATCTGTCTGATCCGTTGGTATAGTTGGCGGCTTTAATTCTTTTGGGGTAGTGTTTATGTTGAAGCATTCAGAAGCATTTTGGAGGTTTGACGCGGGCCGATGTGCGGCATTTGCGGAGAGATTTTGTTTGACGGGTCCTTTGCCTCGGCAGAGCGAATTCAGCGGATGGCGGATGCAATGGCGCCGCGCGGTCCGGACGGTGCCGGGGTGCATTTGCGCAGCCATGTGGGCTTCGGCCACCGGCGGCTGAAAATCATCGACCTGTCGGAGGCGGCCGCCCAGCCGTTCGTCGATACCCATCTGGGCCTGACCATCGCCTTCAACGGCTGCATCTACAACTATCCCGAGTTGCGGCGGGAGCTGGAGGGCCGCGGCCACCGCTTCGCCTCCACCGGCGATACCGAAGTCATCCTCAAGGCGTGGGCCGAATGGGGGGCGGAGGCGGTGCCGCGCCTGCAAGGCATGTTCGCCTTCGCCCTTTACGAGCGCGACAGCGGCCGGGTTTTCTTCGTGCGCGACCGGTTCGGCATCAAGCCGCTCTATTATGCCGAGGCGGGAAACCGCCTCGCCTTCGCGTCGACGCTGCCGGCGTTGCTGGCGGCGGGCGGCGTCGATACCAGCATCGACCGGGTGGCGCTGCATCACTATATGAGTTGGCATGCGGTGGTGCCGCCGCCGCGCACCATCCTGGCCGGCGTGCGCAAGCTGGCGCCCGCCACCATCCGCACCATCGAACCGGACGGCCGCAGCAGCGACCGCACCTATTGGCAACCCAGCTTCGAGCGCAGCGCCGAAGACGCCGCCCGCAGCGGCGAGGATTGGGCGACGCTGGTGCTGGAGGGGCTGCGCACCGCTGTCCGCCGCCGCATGGTGGCCGATGTGCCGGTGGGCGTGCTGCTCTCCGGCGGCGTCGATTCCAGCCTGATCGTCGGCCTGCTGGCAGAGGAAGGGCAGAAGGATCTGGCCACCTACTCCATCGGCTTCGAGGCGGCGCACGGCGAAAGCGGTGACGAGTTCCAGTACTCTGACCTGATCGCGCAGCACTACGGCACCAATCACCACAAGATCATGATCCCGTCCGACGAGATGCGCGAGAACCTGCCGCTCGCCATCCGGGCGATGTCGGAGCCCATGGTCTCCTACGACAATATCGGCTTCTTCCTGCTGTCGCGGGAGGTCTCCAAGACCATCAAGGTGGTGCAGTCGGGCCAGGGCGCGGACGAGGTGTTCGGCGGCTATCACTGGTATCCGCCGCTGGCCCGCTCCAACGATGCGGTCAGCGACTATGCCGCCGCCTTTTTCGACCGCAGCCACACCCGCCTGGCCCAGCACCTGAACCCGGCCTATCTGGCCGACAAGGATGAGAGCCTGGCCTTCGTGGCGGCCCATTTCGCCCGCCATGGTGCGGACGATCCGGTGGACAAGGCGCTGCGCCTCGACACCAATGTCATGCTGGTGGACGATCCCGTGAAGCGGGTCGACAACCAGACCATGGCCTGGGGCCTGGAGGCGCGCGTGCCCTTCCTCGACCACGAACTGGTGGAACTCGCCGGCCGCATTCCGGCGGAGCACAAGCTGGCCGATGGCGGCAAGGGCGTGCTGAAGGCCGCCGCGCGCCGCGTGATCCCGTCGGAGGTGATCGACCGGCCGAAAGGCTATTTCCCGGTGCCGGCGCTGAAATACATCCAGGGCCCTTATCTGGACATGGTGCGGGACGCGCTCACCTCGCCCGCCGCGCGCCAGCGGGGGCTGTTCCAGAGCGGCTATCTGGAAGACCTGTTCGCCAACCCGACCGACCACATCACGCCGCTGCGCGGCTCCGAACTGTGGCAGGTCGGGCTGTTGGAGATGTGGTTGCAGCAGCACGGGGTCTGACATGAGCGACTCGAATCCGCAGCATCGCCGCGGCGCCTATGAGCGCCGCCGCGGCCCCTATGAGCACCGCCTGCGCCGGCAGCGGCAGTACGGCAGCCACCCAATGGCTTCCGGTACGGGCCGTCCGAAGCCGGACGCCGTGGTCAACTGCGGCTGGGGCCGCCTGATTTTCGCCCACACCTTCGAAAACAACGAAGATATTGTGGATGTGCTGGCAGCGGAAGGGCCGGACCGGCGCGATATCGCGTTCTATGTGCAGGACCCGCATGTGGTCCTGGCCCAGGCGCCGCAGCAATTGTTTCTGGACCCCTCGCACACCTACCGTTTGGACCTGGCGACCTACCGTCCGGCACGGCGGCGGCGCCATACCTTCTTCATTCGCCGGCTATCCACCCGCCAGGATGCGGAGGCGGTGAACGCCATCTATGCGGCCCATAACATGGTGCCGGTTCCGACCGAATTCTTCTGGTCGCACCGCGATGCCCGCTCCATGACCGTGCTGGTCGCCGAAGACGCGGAGACCGGAGCGATTCTGGGCACGGTCATGGGCCTGGATCACGCCCGCTGCTTCGAGGATCCCGAGCACGGCAGTTCGCTCTGGTGCCTGGCCGTGGCCCCGGATGCGCCCCATGCCGGCATCGGCGAGAGCCTGGTGCGCCGCCTGGCGGAGCATTTCAAGGCCCGTGGCGCCAGCTTCATGGATCTGTCGGTGATGCACGACAACAGCCAGGCCATCGCACTGTACGATAAGCTGGGCTTCGTGCGCGTGCCGGTGTTCGCTGTGAAGCGCAAGAACGAGATCAACGAGCGCCTGTTCACCGGCACTTCCGTCGACGCCGACCTCAACCCCTATGCCCGCATCATCACGGACGAGGCCAAGCGGCGCGGCATCACCGTGACTGTGACGGACCTCGAAGCCAACCTGTTCCGCCTGAGCTATGGTGGCCGAAGCATCCATTGCCGCGAGGCGCTGAGCGAGTTCACGTCCGCCGTCGCCATGACGATCTGCGACGACAAGCGCCTGACCCGGCGGGTGGTAGAGGCAGCGGGCGTGCGGGTGCCGGCGCAACTGACAGATCCCACGCCGGAGGCCTTGCGGGCCTTCCTCGCCGAACATGGCAGCGTCGTCGTAAAGCCGGCCCGCGGCGAACAGGGCAAGGGCATTTCCGTCGGCCTCAACGACCCGGCGGAGATCGACGAGGCGATCGAGCGCGCCCGGGCCTATTGCGACGACGTGGTGATGGAGGCCTGTTTCCAGGGGGAGGATCTGCGGCTGGTGGTAATCGACTACAAGGTGGTCGCCGGTGCCCTGCGCCGGCCGGCCCGGATCGTCGGCGACGGTACGGCGTCGGTCCGCAAGCTGATCGAAAGCCAGAGCCGCCGCCGCGCCGCCGCTACCGGCGGCGAAAGCCGGATCCCGATGGATGCAGAGACCGAGCGGTGTCTGGCGCTGGCCGGGTACGACTACGACTCGGTGCCCGAGCGCGGTGTTGAGATCGCCGTGCGCAAGACCGCCAACCTGCACACCGGCGGCACCATTCACGATGTGACGGCAGAGACCCACCCGACCCTGATCAATGCCGCCATCGAAGCGGCCCGCGCCATAGAGATTCCGGTGACCGGCATCGACCTGATGGTGAAAAGCCCGCGCCAGCCGGACTATGTTTTCATCGAGGCGAACGAGCGCCCCGGCCTCGCCAATCACGAGCCGCAGCCGACGGCCGAACGCTTTATCGACCTGCTGTTCCCCCTCAGCATCCCCGCAGCCGCCCGCCATGCCCGGGCAAGGAGCCCTGAATGAGCGAGTCACCGCTCCGCCTGACCATCGATATCGATTATCTGCGCGAGAAGTTGGCTGCTCTGATGAGGATTCCGAGCCCCACCGGCTATACCGATTCGGTCGTGCGCTATGTCTGCGGCGAGTTGGAGCATCTGGGCCTCGCCTACGACCTCACCCGCCGCGGCGCCATTCGTGCCCGCCTGCCGGGCCATGACCTGACATCCGCCCGCGCCATCGTCTCGCATGTGGATACGCTGGGCGCGCAGGTGAAGGCGATCAAGCCGAACGGGCGGTTGGAACTGGTGCCCATCGGCCACTGGTCCGCCCGCTTTGCCGAGGGCGCGCGCACCACCGTCTTCACCGATGCCGGCGCCTACCGCGGTACCATTCTGCCGCTGCACGCCTCCGGCCACACTTATGGCGAAGCGGTGGACTCTCTGCCGGTCGGCTGGGAGTATGTGGAGTTGCGCATCGACGCCTATGCCATGAACCCGGAGGATGTGCGCCGGCTCGGCATCGAAATCGGCGATATCGTGGCCATCGACCCGCAACCGGAATTCCTCGGCAACGGCTTCATCGTCTCGCGCCATTTGGACAACAAGGGCGGTGTTGCGATCATGCTGGCGGCGATCCAGGCCATGGTGCAGGCCGATCCGCCGCCGGTGGATATCTACTGGATGTTCACGATTGCGGAGGAAGTCGGCCACGGCGCCGCTTCCATCCTGCTGCCGAACATCGCCTCGCTGGTGGCCGTGGACAACGGCACCTCGGCGCCTGGCCAGAACTCTTCGGAGTTCGGCGTTACCATCTCCATGGCGGATATGACCGGCCCGTTCGATTTTCACCTGACGCGCAAGCTGGCTGCGCTGTGCCGGGACAACGACATCCGCTTCCAGAAGGATGTGTTCCGCTACTACCGTTCCGACAGTGCCTCGGCGGTGGAGGCGGGGGCGGATGTGCGCACGGCGCTGGTCACCTTCGGTGTCGACGCCAGCCATGGCTATGAGCGCATCCACATGCACGCGCTGCGCTCTCTGGCAGAGCTGCTGACCTGCTATGCCCGCAGCGAGGTGGAGATTGTGCGTGACCGCCACGCCATGTCCGGCCTGAGCGGTTTTACCACCCAGCCGGAGGAACCGGCCGGCCAGGACCTGACGCCGGATGTAAAGAACGTGGAGTCCTGAGGCGTGGGGCGCTTCGGCGGCCTCTGACTTGACAGGGAAGGCCGGAACGGCACATTCGGGCGACTTCTTGATATCAAGCCCGAAAGGGTCGAGCCCATGCCCTCCACCGTCATCGTCGTCGGCTGCGGGATCGCCGGCCTTTCTGCCGCGGTTCCCGCTGCCGAAGCCGGCGCTACCGTTGATGTGCTGGAGCGTGCGCCGAGGGAGGAGCGGGGCGGCAACACCCGCTATACCGAATCTTTCCGGCGGATGAAGGACAAGGACAGCATTGCCGATGATTTCGCCGGCCGGCTGGCAGAGAACCCCGCCGGCTATCTCGACCCCGCGCCGATCGAGGCGGAGACGCTGGAGCAGTCGGCAGGGAAGATCGGCATTGACCGTCACCGCCCGAAGGCGAATGTGGACGCCTATAACGCCCATTGCCCGCCGGAGCCTGCGGGCGAGACCATGGGCGTCTGCCACCGCACCTATACCGGCTCCACCAGCGCAACGCCCGGCTGCGCGTTCGGGCGCCGGGCGGGGCACCATGCCGCGACAGCATGGGGCCAGAACGACCCCATGTAGGACGTCCCATGCAAGCAGCCACCCGCACCCGCCCCTGTCCGATCTGTGAGACGGACAATCCGAACCCGCCGCCCGGCCGCTATGGCCGCGACGGCTGGAGCGCGATTGCCTGCCGCACGTGCGGCTTCGTCCACATGCAGACCGTGCCGGAGACCGAGGAACTGGTCGAAACTTTCGCCTGGGAGAAAACCTTCCCGGTGGAGGCGAAACGGCGCAAGACCAAGCATCCCATCTATGCCTGGCTCGACGCCCGCACCCGCTGGCGTCTGCACCTCTTTCAGCGCACCGAAGGTGTGGACCTGCTGAACAAGCGCGCCGCCCCCGGCCCGGCGCTGGACCTCGGCTGTGGCAGCGGCGGCGCCTTTGCTGGCTTTGCCCCGCATCTGATCCCGCACGGTATCGAGATTTCCGCGGCTCTCGCGGCCCAGGCCGAAGCCGTGGCGGCAGCCCGCGGCGGTTCCGTGGTGCAGTCCTCCTCGGCGGAGGGGTTGAGGCGGTTTGCCGACAACTACTTCACCGCCGCCCTGCTGCGCTCCTATCTGGAGCATGATTGGCAGGCGCGCGACGTGCTGCACAACCTTCATGCCAAGATGGCGCCGGGCGGGTTGGCGGCGGTCAAGGTGCCCAACTATGGCAGCCTGAACCGTCGCCTGATGCAGGGCCGCTGGTGTGGCTTCCGCTTTCCCGACCACGTCAACTATTTCGACAAACCCAGCCTGCGCCGCCTGGCGGAGGATGCGGGATTCCGGGTCGAGATGCCGCTGCTGCAATCCCTGCCCACAGACGACAATATGCTGGCCATATTGGTCAAACCGTAACCGGCAGAAAGCCGCCGCCCATGAGTTCGCTCCTCTATTTCCTCATCCCGCTGTCGGTGCTGGCGGTGGTCGCCGTGCTCGTGACCGGCGTGGTCGGCTTCGCCCGCGGCGGCAAGTTCAATCGCCAATACGGCAACAAGCTGATGCAGGCCCGCGTCGCCCTGCAATTCGTCGCCGTGATCCTATTGCTGCTGCTGGCATTGGCCGGCGGCATCGGAAGCTGAGCCCATGGTCAAACTCACCAAAATCTATACCCGCGGCGGCGACAAGGGCGAGACCTCGCTCGGCACCGGCCAGCGGGTGCCGAAATACGCCCTGCGTGTTGAGGCTTACGGCACCGTCGACGAGGCCAACGCCGCCATCGGCCTCGCCCGCTTGCACACGGAAGGGGAGGCCGATGCCATGCTCTTTCGCATTCAAAACGATATGTTCGACCTGGGTGCCGACCTCTGCACCCCCGAGACCGGCGGCGAGAAGGCGCATGGCGCGCTCCGCATCGTCCCGGCCCAGGTGGAACGGCTGGAGGCGGAGATCGATGCCTTGAACGAGCGCCTCGCCCCGCTCACCTCCTTCGTTTTGCCGGGCGGTTCTGCCGCAGCGGCACACCTGCACGCCGCACGCACCATCGCACGCCGGGCCGAGCGGCAGATGGTCGAATTGGCCGGCTACGAGCCGGTGAACGAGGCGGCTATCCGCTATATCAACCGCCTGTCGGATCACTTGTTCGTGTTGGCCCGCCATTGTAACAGCGACGGCGCCGCAGATGTTTTGTGGGTGCCGGGTCAGAACCGCTGAGACGCGCCGCGATGAACCGGCGCGGGAGGCAAGGCGTACCGTTGACACGCCCGCATGCCCTCCGTAACAACACTGTTTCAGTTTAGCCTTTCGCGGGCGCACACCCTCACCTTAACGGAATGAGCCTCTCATGAAAGTCCTGGTCCCGGTCAAACGGGTCATCGACTACAACGTGAAAATCCGCGTGAAGGCGGATGGAACGGGCGTCGAGACCCAGAACGTCAAAATGTCGATGAACCCGTTCGATGAAATCTCCATCGAAGAAGCGGTTCGCCTGAAAGAAGCCGGCACCGCGACCGAGGTCGTCGCGGTTTCCATGGGCCCGCAGCAGTGCACCGAAACCATCCGCACCGCACTAGCCATGGGTGCTGACCGGGGCATTCACGTGAAGACCGACGATGCGTTGGAGCCGCTGGCGGTGGCCAAGCTGCTGAAAGCGCTGGCCGAGAAGGAAGAGCCGCAGCTCATCATTGTCGGCAAGCAGGCGATCGACGACGACTCGAACCAGACCGGCCAGATGACCTCCACCATGCTCGGCTGGTCGCAGGCCTGCTTTGCCAGTGAGATCAAGCTGAACGGCGACAAGGCCACCGTGACCCGCGAAATCGACGGCGGTCTGGAGACCATCGAAATCGCCATGCCGGCGGTCATCACCGTCGATCTGCGCCTGAACGAGCCGCGCTATGCCTCGCTGCCGAACATCATGAAGGCGAAGAAAAAGCCGATCGACGAGTATGCGCCCGCCGACCTCGGCGTCGATACCGCCCCGCGCCTGAACGTCCTCAACGTGGCCGAGCCGCCGAAGCGCGAAGGCGGCGGCAAGGTGGCCGACGTGCAGGAACTGGTGTCCAAGCTTATGACGGAGGCGAAAGTCATCTAATGAGTGTCCTCGTAATCGCCGAACTCAATGGCAGCCAAATCGCCCCGGCCACCCGCAATGCGGTGACCGCGGCCACGCAGATCGAAAGCGACGTGCACCTGCTGGTGGCAGGCGGCGAGGGCAGCGGCGACGCAGCCGCTGCCGGCGGCCAGATTGCCGGCGTCACCAAGGTGCTGCATGCCGATGACGCGGCCTATGCCAATGGCCTGGCCGAGAACATGTCGAAGCTGATTGCCGGCCTCGCCAGCGATTACAGCCACGTGCTGGCCGCCGCGACCAACCAGGGCAAGAACATCATGCCCCGCGTTGCCGCGACACTCGACGTGATGCAGATCTCGGAAATCACCGAGGTCAAGGGCGCCGACACCTTTGTGCGCCCGATCTATGCCGGCAACGCGCTGGCGACGGTGCAGTCTGCCGACAGCGTCAAGATCATCACCGTGCGCGCCACGGCGTTCGACGCGGCCCCGGCCACCGGCGGGTCCGCCAGTGTCGAGAGCGCGGCCGGCGCGGGCGATGCCGGCCTCTCCTCCTTCGTCGACCGCGAGTTGACCAAGTCGGAGCGTCCGGAACTGACCCAGGCCGGCATTATCGTCTCCGGCGGCCGCGGCATGGGCTCCGGCGACAACTTCAAGATCCTGGAAGAACTGGCAGACGAACTGGGCGCCGCCGTTGGTGCCTCGCGCGCTGCGGTCGATGCCGGCTTCGTGCCGAACGACTACCAGGTCGGCCAGACCGGCAAGGTGGTCGCGCCCGAACTCTATATTGCCTGCGGCATCTCCGGTGCGATTCAGCACCTGGCGGGCATGAAGGATTCCAAGGTGATCGTCGCGATCAACAAGGACGAGGAAGCCCCCATCTTCCAGGTGGCGGATTACGGCCTGGTGGGCGACCTGTTCGCCGCCGTGCCGGAGCTCACCGCCGAGATCAAGAAGCGCCGCGCCGAGGCCTGAGGTCGGCTCTGTTCCGCAACCAGTCACGCACGCACTGCGGCCGGGTGCCGTTAACGTCGAGGAACAAATCTCCATGGTTCAGAAAATCGGCGTGATCGGCGCTGGCCAAATGGGCAACGGTATTGCCCATGTGTGTGCGGTTGCGGGCTATGATGTCGTTTTGGCAGATATCTCCGAGGATCAGCTTAAAGCCTCCATCGCCACGATGGAGCTCAACCTCGAACGGCAGGTGCGGCGCGGCCTGATCGACGAGGTCGGCAAGATGGAGGCCATGGCGCGCATCGAGACCACCACCGACTATGCCGATTTCGGCGACTGCGACTTGGTGATCGAGGCCGCGACCGAGAACGAAGCGATCAAGCGCGAGGTCTTTGCCAAACTGATCCCGAATCTGCGCCCGGACGCGTTGATCGCCTCCAACACCTCTTCCATCTCCATCACCCGCTTGGCCTCTTCGACCGACCGTCCGGGCCGGTTCATGGGCGTTCATTTCATGAACCCCGTGCCGATGATGAACCTGGTGGAGTTGATCCGCGGCATCGCGACCGAGGAAGAAACCGTCGCCACCTTCCGCGAGATGACGCAGCGCCTGGGCAAATGCCCGGTCTCGGCGGAGGATTTTCCGGCCTTTATCGTCAACCGCATCCTGCTGCCGATGATCAACGAGGCGGTCTACACCCTTTATGAGGGCGTTGGATCGGTCGAGGCGATCGACACGGCGATGAAGCTGGGCGCCAACCATCCGATGGGGCCGCTGGAACTGGCGGATTTCATCGGCCTGGACACCTGCCTGGCGGTGATGCAAGTGCTCTTTGACGGACTTGCCGACAGCAAGTACCGGCCCTGTCCGCTGCTGGTCAAATACGTTGAGGCCGGCTGGCTCGGCCGCAAGACCAACCGCGGTTTCTACGACTATAACGGCCCGGACCCGGTGCCGACGCGATAGCGCGGGACTGTGCTGACCGCCTAATCCCTCACTCCCACCCGGGCGGGTGCAGTTTGTGCCATTCTGTGGCACCCTCATAGGCCGCGCCGGCCCGGATCAGCAGCGCCTCGTGGCGATGGCGGGCGACGAACTGGAAGGACAGCGGCAGGCCATCTTCCGACAGGCCGCAGGGCAGCGACAAGGTCGGCAGGCCGGCATAGTCGGTCGGCCACGTGAAGCGCCCGTTCCAGGCGCTGCGGCCGGCAGGAATGGGGCCGTAGGAAATCTCCGGCGAAACCGGGAAGGCGGCCCGCGCGGTGGAGGGGCAGAGGAACAGGTCGATCCCGGCCATCAGGCGTCGCATCTCGCCATTGCATTCGGTCCGCAGGATGTGGGCCTGGGCATAATCCACAGCGGTGTGGCGGTTGCCGATTTCCAGCCATTGCCGAAACCAGGGGCCGTATTCGTCCGCCCGTGCCGGGAAAAAGGCGCGGTGGGCGTCCGCAGCCTCGGCGGTGCAAAGCACCTGCCAGGCTTCCAGGTATTCGCGCAGCCGTTCCGGCATGGCGACCGGCACGATCTTTGCCCCCAGGCCGGCCATGACATCGCGGGCTGCGGCAACACCGGCGGCGAAATCGGGTGCCATGTCTTCGCTGGCATAGCGGGCGTCGAAGCCGATGCGCAGGCCCTTCACGCCCTTGCTGGCGTCGGCCGTCAGGTCCGGTGCGGGGTAGGGCAGGGAGGTCGGGTCGTTCGGATCGTGGCCGGCAATCGCCTGGGTCACGATGCCCGCATCGACGGCAGAGCGGGTCAGCGGCCCGACATGGTCCAGAGTCTGCGCCAGGTCGAGCACGCCGTGGCGGCTGATCAGGCCATAGGTCGGCTTCATCCCCACCGTGCCGCACACCGCCGCCGGATGCCGGATCGAGCCGCCGGTGTCGCTGCCGAGCGTCGCGAACGCCAGCCCCGCCGCCGTTGCGGCACCGGACCCGCTGGACGAGGCGCCGGACCAGTGGTTGGCGCGCCAGGGGTTCTCCGGCACCGGAAAATCCGGATTGTAGCCGGCCATGGCGCCTTCGGTCAGGTTGATCTTGCCAAGCATCACCGCGCCTGCCGCCCGAAAGCGCTCAACCACGGTGGCGTCGAAGTCCGGCACATGGCCGGCCAGCACCTTCAGGCCGCCCATGGTGCGCACGCCCTTGGTGTAGCAGAGGTCTTTCACCGCCACGGGCACGCCGTGCAGCCGGCCCCTGTAGCGCCCGGCGGCGATTTCCGCCTCCGCCTGCCGGGCTTCGGCCATGGCGCTCTCGGCCATGACGGTGGCGTAGGATTTGAGCTTGCCGTCCAACGCCTCGATCCGCGCCAGCATGTGCGCGGTCACCTCCACCGGCGAGAGGCGGCGCGCTTCGATCTCTTTGGAGAGCGCCTCGATGGTCAGGTAGTGGAGCGGCTCGCTCATGGGGCGCGCCTCAGGCCTTGCGGATGCGGAAGACAAGCGTCTCCCCATCCTGGCGGGCTTCTTCGAGTGTGTCGCCGGTCATCTCGCAGAACGCGGGCACGTCCCTGGCAGACGCAGGGTCATCGGCCAGCAGTTCCAGCACCTGGCCGCTGGCCATGGCTTTCAGCGAGCGGCGGGCGCGCAGCACCGGCATCGGGCATTTCAGGCCGGTAGCGTCGAGGGTCCGGTCGGCCATGGCTCAGAACTGGTTCAGCGGAAGTTTCATGTAGGATACGCCATTGTCCTCGGGCTCCGGCAGTTCGCCCGCCCGGATGTTTACCTGGATCGAGGGCAGCAGCAGGCCGGGCATGGCCAGTTCGGCGTCGCGTTCGGTGCGCATCTCGACAAAGGCGTTTTCGTCGATGCCATCCTTCACGTGCTTGTTTGAGCGACGTTGGTCGGCCACCGTGGTTTCCCAGGCGATGTCGCGGCCACCGGGGCCATAGTCGTGGCCGACGAACACGCGGGTCTCCGGCGGCAACGCCAGAATGCGCTGGATCGACCGGTATAGCGTCCGCGCCGATCCGCCGGGGAAGTCGCAGCGGGCGGTGCCGAAATCGGGCATGAAGATGGTGTCGCCGCAGAATACCGCGTCGGCGATATGATAGGTCAGGCAGGCAGGCGTGTGGCCGGGCGTGTGCATCGCCCTGGCCTGGATCTTGCCGATGGCGAACTGCTCGCCGTCGGCAAACAGGTGGTCGAACTGGCGGCCATCCGTCGGAAAATCCGGGCCCAGATTGTAGATTTCGGCAAAGCCTGCCTGTACCTCATTAATGTGGTCGCCGATGCCGACGGTACCGCCCAGTGCGGCGCGGATCACGGGTGCGCCGGAGAGATGGTCGGCATGGACGTGCGTTTCCAACACCCACTGCACGCTCAGGCCCAGCTCCCTCACCTTGGCAATAACTTGGTCGGCAAAGGTGGTGCCGGTGCTGCCGCTGGAGAGGTCGAAATCCAGCACCGCATCGACCACGGCACACTGTTTGGTCTCCGGGCAGGCGACGATATAGCAGATGGTGGAGGTGCCGGCGTGCAGCAGGGCGTGAACTTCGGGCTTTGGGTCGGACGGCATCGCACGGGTCTCCCTTGGCGAAGGCAGGTCTGTTCTCACAGTATGGGCATGGTGGCGGCCATCGCCTCTGACGAGTTTGGTCGCATTTCGCAGAAAGTCCGTCGTTGATTTGGCGCCAACGTCAAGCCGTGCTAAGGGCTTTGCATCGATCTTCTGGAGGGAGCCGCCCTGATGTCCGACCTTGTCACCTATACGTCCGAGGGCCGCATCGGCCATATCCAATTGAACCGCCCGGAGAAGCTGAACGCGCTCTCCAACGGCCTCGTCGCACAATTGCGTGACCGGTTGCAGGCGTTTCAGGCGTCCGACGACCGGGTGGCCGTGATTTCCGCCGCCGGCGACCGCGCCTTCAGCGTCGGTGCCGACTTGCGCGACCCGCCGCGCGACCCGGACCTGTGGGAGTGCATGCCCGGCACCGGCGTTTTTGTCGACAAGCCGATCATTGCCGCGGTGCACGGCTATTGTGTCGGCGGCGCTTATTGCCTGGTGCAGTTCTGCGACCTGGCCGTTGCCGACGAGACCGCCGACTTCTTCTATCCGGAAGCGCAGATCGGCTTCTGCGGCGGCCTGATCGCCAGCCACGCCGCGCGCGTGCCCTACAAGGTCGCCATGGAGTTCATGCTGACCGGCAAGCATTTCTCGGCCCAGCGCGCCTATGAGGTCGGCATGGTCAACAAGGTGATGCCGAAGGGCCAGGCCATTGAGGGCGCGATGGAATACGCTCGCATCCTGGCCGATTCCGCGCCGCTGGTGATGGCCGCGCTCAGCCGCTTCACCCGTGAGACCGTAATGGCGCGGGGGCCGAGTGAACTGGCCGGCCTGGCCCGCAAGGAGCTGCTGAAGGTCTCGCGCAGCCAGGACCAGCAGGAAGGCGGCCGCGCGTTTGCGGAGAAGCGCACGCCGAACTTTAACGGCTGCTGACCGTGGAAAGAGAGCGGCGGTGGGTCAGTTGCCGCCGCTCAACACCTTGATGATCTCGCGGGCCGCTTCGGCCATCAGGTAGATGCTGCCGTCGATCTCCACATACACATGGCCTTTCGGCGGCGGGCCGTAGCCAAAGTCGCCATAGCGCACGATTACCCTATAGGAGACGTCCTTCGGGATCACGTCGCCGCGATGCCACTGCTTGCGCTGGCCGGGCGGTGCGCAGGACCCTTTTTTGGCCAACCCCGGCGGACAGCCGCCTGGCGGCCCGGCGAAGGCTGTGTTGGCGGCGGTTGCGAGGCCACCGGCTGCCATGGTGGCGGCGAGAAGGGCCGCGGTGAGGGAGGGGCGGATTCGGGACATTGCGGACTCCTCAGGACGGCCGCATCGCGGCCGCCGGATCGGGAATAATCGCCGATAACGCCCTGGATCAATCTTGCCTGGGCATGATTGCCATCGGCAGTTTCCCGGGCGTCGAAGTGTTGGCCGTGGAGTCGGCCATTCCGGGTGAGGTTGTAACGGCGCACCCGCCCGTCTTGACGATCTCAGGTGCGCGCCGCCCTTATAGGTAGGGACCCGCCAACCGGATAGCAAATGGCGGGCCTCCCTTGCTTGGCGGTAGCGTTTGGGCCGTCGCAATCTTCATGCCGAACGCTCCTTTGCGGTGCAGGAGGCTCGAATGGCTTTATGGCTGGCTTGTCGGATCGGAATTGGCACCATAGCGAACAAGCGCGGCCCTGGCACGTTGCTCCCTCAAGGCCATCGCGGCGAACGGATAACGAAGCCGCGATGGGGGACGTTCTTGCTGTCTAAGCCATGTGCACATAGGTTCCCGGCGCGGCCTCCAGCGGTGGGTAGCCCGCCTCCGGTGCGCCCATTGCCGGCGGTGCCACCCGCTCGCCCTCGCAGCAATCCGCCAGCCAGGCGTGCCATTCCGGCCACCACGACCCCTCATGGTGCGGCGCCATGGCTGCCCAGGTATCCGGGTCGAGATAGCGTTCGCCCTCGCGGCGGGTCATCATCTGGAAATGGCGGTTCCGATGCCCCGGTTCGGAAACAATGCCGGCGTTGTGGCCGCCACTGGTCAGAACGAAGGTGACATCCGTATCGGTCGGCAGGTTCACCTTGTAAACCGACCGCCATGGTGCGATGTGATCTTTGGTGGTGCCGACCGCGAAGATCGGCAGGCGGATGTCGCGCAGCGCAATGATCCGGCCATCGACCGCATAGCGGCCGGTGGACAGGCGGTTTTCCAGGAACAAGGCCCGCAGATACTGGCTGTGCATGGCATAGGGCATGCGGGTCTGGTCGCTGTTCCAGGCGATCAGGTCATTCACAGGCTCTTGCTCGCCCAGAATGTACTGGCGGATGATGCGTGACCAGATCAGGTCGTTGGATCGCAGCAACTGGAAGGCGCCGGCCATCTGGTGCGTGTCCAGATAGCCCTGGTCCCACATCATGTCCTCCAAAAAGGCCAGTTGTGCCTCGTCCACGAACAGCATCAGTTCGCCGGCTTGGGCGAAGTCGGTCTGCGCGGCCAGCAGGCTAACGCTGACAAGCCGGTCGTCGCCGTCACGGGCCATGGTGGCCGCCGCAATGGCCAGCAGCGTGCCGCCGAGGCAATAGCCGGCAGCGTGGATTTTCCGGTCGGGACAAATCGTGGATACTGCGTCCAGCGCAGACATCACGCCTTGCGTGCGGTAATCGTCGAGCGTGGTGTCGCGGTCTTCCTTACCCGGGTTTTTCCAGGAGATAATGAACACCGTGTGGCCGCGCTCGGTAAGGTATTTGACCAGAGAGTTTTCGGGCGAGAGATCAAGGATGTAATATTTCATGATCCAGGCCGGCACGATCAGGATCGGCTCTGCCGCCACGGTATCGGTCGCAGGGGCGTACTGTATGACCTCCATCAGGTTGTTGCGCAGGACGACGCGGCCCGGCGTGCAGGCGATGTTCTCGCCGACCTTGAACGCATGCACGTCGTCCGGCGGTTGGCCGGAGAGCAGGCGTTCCCAATCGTTCAGAAAATGTTCGGCCCCGCGGACCAGGTTCTGGCCCCCTTCCTTTTTGGTGCGCTCGACGATTTCCGGGTTCAGCCAGGGCACGTTCGTGGGTGCGAACACGTCGAGCGATTGCTGCAGGAGAAAGCGCATCTGTTCCTCGTGCCGGCCCTGCATGCCCCGCATGCCGGAGGCGGCATCCTGCCACCAGTCCTGCATTGCCAGAAAACTCTCCGCCAGAAAGTTGTGGGGCCAGCGGTTCCAATAGCCGTTGCGGAAACGGTGATCGTTCGGATCGTGCTGAACCACGGGCTGCGCGGGCTCGTTGCGCATGGCGTGCCAGGCAAAGAAGCCAAGGCGGGCGGATTGCATCCAGGCCTGCTGCATCAGGCTGATCTGCTTGCCGGGCGAGCGTGTCAGCAGGCCGAGCCAATCCGCCCAGGCCGCCGTCATGGCCGTGGGCGAGACGCCCTGGGTCAGCCGGGCCTCGTTGGCACGCAGGGTCCGGTCGAAGTTCTCGTGATGAAAAAACGCTGCCCACGGTTCTGTGGGAGGCGTCGCGATCGTGGACTGTCTGTCATCGGCCATGGCGCAGATGACCTCCGGCTGCCGGGAAAGGAATTCCGCTTCTATAAGGGGGCCAGTGTGACGGTTTTCAGTGGGACAGATGCGCCTTACAGTGGGACAGATGCGCCCGCAGCCTCAGCCGCGCTTCGCCAGCGCGTCGGCCAGAGCCAGAACGGCGCGGGCGCGGTCGGCGACGGGCACGTCCACCATGATGCCGTCGACCGTGATTGCGCCCTGGCCGGCGGCAAGCGCCGCGTCATAGGCATCGACCATCTTGCGGGCCTGGGCGATTTCCTCTTCGGAGGGGCCGTACACCTCGTTGCAGACCTTGACCTGGTTGGGGTGGATGCAGCTGGCCATGCGGAAGCCGGCGCGTTTGGACGCACGGAACACCTCATAGAGCTTGTCCATGTCGCGGAACTCGGCGATGGAGCCGATGAAGCCGGCGGGGCTGAGGCCGGCGGCGCGGGCGCAGGCGATGATTTGCTGCTTCGGCGCATAAAGCGTCTCCGGCGACGCCTCCATGCCCATCGACAGCGCAAAATCCTCCGACCCCAGCGACAGCGACATCATGCGGGGGCTGGCGAACGCGATCTCGCGGGCGTTCAGGTAGCCTTCCGCCGTCTCGATCAGCGGGCAGAGGAAGGTGTGGCCGTGCGGCAGGCCTTTCTCTGCCTCGACTTCTGAGACGACCTGGGCGACCTCCTTCACATGGGCGGCGGTGTCGGTCATCGGCAGCAGCAGGGCGACGACGCTTTCGGAGACCGCGGCTTCGATATCCTTCACGGCCAGGCGCCAGGGGCGGTTGATTCTCACGGTGACATCCAGGCCCTGATCGGCGAGGCGCTTGGCGACGCCGGGCAACGCGGCGCGGGCCGAGTCCTTGGCGTTCGGAGCGACGGCGTCCTCCAGGTCGAGGATAATCGCATCGGCGCCGGAGCCGGGCGCCTTGTCAATGAACTTTTCGGACGTCGTCGGCACGAACAGCATGGAGCGCCAGACGGGGCGCGGGCGGGGGGCGGTCATGGAAGGGTCTCCGGATTCCGGTATTTGTCGGACACTAGCGCGTGGCCGAAGGGATGCGAAGCCTTAAGCGCATCCGATGCGCCGGTCGTCGGCGACTCTGTCTTCCGGTAAGTCCGGCAAACGCCGCCGCCGGCTTCGCTAACGTGCGTCATGCCCGATTGTCGGCCAAGAAAGCAGCCTGGCGGTCCGATGCCAACGGATGGGTGCCATCCGTCGGCATCGAACCGCTAGGCGAACGCCTTCAGCCTTGCCGCCGTCGCCTCCGCCAGCGTGTGCACCAGATCGCCAGCCGGCATGTCGCGTGTCAGGCCGACATTCTGGCCGGCCCAAAGCGCCTGGCAGGCGCCGTCGCCCTTGCCGCCAAGCGGTGCGACCAGCGAGCGTTGGGCGGGGTAGGGGGCGGCATCGTCCTCCCGACCGGCAAGTTCGTCCAGCAGCCGGTTGCGCAGCGCCCGCGCCGGCTTGCCCGAATGCAGGCGGGTAACGCGGGTGCTCTCGTCGCCGCCGGCAGCGAGCGCGCGGCGGTGCGGGTCGCTGATCTTGGCATCGGCGTTGCGGAGGAAAGCCGTACCCACCTGCACCGCACTCGCGCCCAGCATGAAGGCAGCGGCGGCGGTGTGGCCGTCGACAATGCCGCCGGCGGCAATCACCGGCACGCTGACCGCGCGGCAGACCTGCGGCAGCAGCGCGAACAGGCCCGGCTGGTGGATCATGTCGCCGCCAAGGAAGGTGCCGCGGTGCCCGCCCGCCTCATACCCCTGGGCGATGATGGCATCGACGCCGGCGGTCTCCAGCGCCCGCGCCTCCGCCACGGTGGTGGCCGAGCAGAGAATCAGCGCGCCGGTGGCACGCACCTGCGCCAGCAACTCCTCGTCCGGCAGGCCGAAATGGAAACTGACGACGGCGGGTTGTTCCTGTGTCAGCACCTCGGCGTGGCCCGCGCCGAAAGTGCCATAGGGCACGCTTGGCTCCGGCACATCGCCGGCGTTGTGCTCCTGGAAGAGGGGGGCGAGGTGTCGGCGCATGGCCCGGCCCGTGCCGGTCACGTCACCGGGCTCTTCATGGCAGAAAAAGTTGGCGTTGAGCGGCTTGCCCGTCATTTGCTTGAAACGCTGGATTTCCACCGCGGCCACCTCCGGCGTGGACGTGCCAAGCCCGAGCGAGCCCAGCCCACCCGCCTCGCTCACCGTCGCTGCCAACGCCGGCGTCGCCGCACCGGCCATCGGCGCCTGGATGATCGGATAGGCAAGGCCCAGGCGTTCGGTAAGCAGGCTTTTCGGGAGCATGGGCGGTGTTCTCCTATCGCCTTCACGCTGCGACGGGCGCAGGGTGAAGGCGGATGGGCGAGAGGGTTACTTGTTCAGAAAGTTCAGCGCCAACCCGGCCCGCGGCCAGTCGACCGCCAGCAGCTTGCCGTAATAGCTTTGGGTGATGAAGGCCGTCTTCAGGCCATCGCCGCCGAAGCAGATGTTGGTGCAATAGGGATCGCCCGGCATCGGCACGTGCTCGACGCTGGAGCCGTCCGGCGTCATCACCGTGATGCCGGGGTCGAACAGGGTGGCGATGCAGATATTGCCGTCCGCCTCAACCGCAAGGCTGTCGAAGTTGCGGAAGCCCGACGTGTTCGCGACCAGCCGGCCGCCGTGCGGAATTGGCCAGGGCTGCGGGTTGACGACGCCCGGCTCCTTCAGGTCGAACGCCCAAAGGCGCCCGGTCCAGGTCTCTGCCACATACAGCGTCTTCTCGTCCGGCGACAGGCTGGTGCCGTTCGGCGTGATCAGCGGGTAGGCGACCTCGGCGATATGGCTGCCGTCGGCCTTGGCGTAATAGATGCCGGTGCGGTCCCAGTCGCGCTCGCGCGTTTTGCCCAGGTCGGTGAAGTACATGCCGCCCTGGCTGTCGAACACGATGTCATTGGGGCCGCGCAGCTGGATTTCGCCGCAATGGGTGTAGAGCGTCTCGACCGCGCCGGTCTTGATGTCGACCGCCTGGATCGATCCGCCCTTGTAGTCGTCCGCCTGGGCGATGGAGCGCATGCCGCCGTCGTCGCCATAAAACCACTTGAAGCCGCCATTGTTGCAGATATAGACCCGCCCGTCCGGCCCCATCGCCGCGCCGTTCGGGCCGCCGCCGGTCTCGGCAATGACCTCGGTCGAGCCGTCGGGGTTGCAGCGGGTCAGCGTGCCACGCTCGATCTCCACCAGAATGACGGAGCCGTCGGGCATGGCGATCGGGCCTTCGGGAAAGCGCAGGCCGGTGGTGACGACGCGCGCCGCAGGGGCGGGGGAGGTGATGTGCTGGACCATAGGGCGTTCCTCGTGAAGCATGGCGTTTTTGGATGCTGGCGGGCACTATAAGCCTAACCTGTGCCAAGGAGCGAGAGCCCTCATGTTGAGTTTTGCCGTCACATCCGCCGATGGCGCGCAAGAGCGCCTGCCGGTGATCGTCGAGAAGTTGCTGATCGCCGGCTGGACCGGACGCGACCGCGCCAAACTGCAGGGGCATATCGACGAATTGAAGGAACTGGGCGTGACCCCGCCGACCTCGACGCCGGTGTTCTATCCGCTGAGTTCCTCCCTGGTCACACAGGCCGATGCGATCCAGGTGCTGGGCGATGGCTCCAGCGGCGAGGTGGAGGCGATGCTGATCGGCACCGCGCGCGGCATGCTGGTGACGCTCGCCAGTGACCACACCGACCGCAAGGCGGAAGCCTATTCCATCCAGATATCCAAGCAGATGTGCCAGAAACCGGTGGCGCGGGCCGCCTGGTGGTTTCGGGATGTGGCCGCGCGCTGGGATTCGCTGACTTTACAAAGCTGGCAGGATGGCGCGGTCTACCAAGACGGCGACTGCGCCGCCATGTTGCCGCCCCTGGAGATCGTGCGCGGCGCCTGTGGGGCCGATGCATTGCCGCCCGGCTGGGCGATGCCGCTTGGCACGCTGCCGGTGCATGGTGGGGTTCGCGGTGGTGACCGGTTCCATATGAAGCTGGGCGATCCGAAAACCGGGCGGGCGATCGAGCATGCCTATGCGGTCCAGCCGTTGCCCGTGAGCGGGTGAGGGGGAGAACAGGTCATGAAATTCGGCGGTATGGTCGCGACCAAGATCGACGACTGGCAGATTTTTCCCGAATTGGAAGCGCTCGGCTATGACCATGGCTGGGCGCCGGACAGCCAGATGATCTGGTCGGACAGCTATGCGACGCTGGCGCTGGCGGCGCACCATACCTCGCGTATCCGGCTGGGGACGGGTGTGGCGATTGCCGGGACGCGGCTGGCGCCGGTAACGGCGCATTCCATCGCCTCGATCAACACGTTGGCGCCTGGACGTACGTTCCTGGGTATAGGCACCGGGCACACGGCGATGCGGATCATGGGTCAGCGGCCCATGAAAGCTGCGGCATTCCGCGAATATCTGCGCGTGTTGCGTGGCCTGCTGCACGGGCAGGAGGTGGACTATGCGCTGCCGGGTGGCGGTGAGGTGCAGCCGATCCGCTTTCTCGATCGGAAGCTCGGCAGCGTCAACACAGAGCAGCCAGTGCCGATCTATGTCGCCGCCAACGGGCCGAAAGCGCTGGCTGCTGCGGGCGCCTATGGCGATGGCCGCATCTGCGCCGGCAACGAGCCTTTGGGCGTGCTGGCCCGCAATCTGGAGCGGGTGCAGGCGGGAGCGCAGGACATCGGGCGCACCTTGCCGGATGACTTCCATACCGCCGCACTGACCTTCGCCTGTGTTCTGAAAGCCGGGGAGAGGCTGGACAGCGAGCGGGTGGTGGACGAGGTGGATGCCGCGGTCGTCTCAACCCTTCATTACTGGTACGAGCTTTATCAGGAATGGGGGCGGGATGACTTCGTCTCCGACCGGGTGCGCGGCACTTGGGAGGACTACAAACGCCATGTGGAGACCACCATGCCGCCGCAGCGCCGCCACCTGATGCTGCATACCGGCCACTGCGCCTTCTGTCCGCCGGACGAACGCCGCTTCGTGACACCGGACCTGATTCGCGTTGCCGGCGGCCTGGTTGGCGAGCCGGACGAGATCGTCGAGCGGCTGGGTCAGCTGGAGGCGGCGGGGCTTAAGGAGGTAACCCTTTTGCCTCCGGTCGCCCGTATGCGCCAGAACTTCCAAGATTTCGCCGAACGGGTCATGGCGCGCGTGCGCTGAGGCCCCCATCAGGACAGACTTTCATGAGCATCGACCGCTACCCCGACCGCCGCCACCTGATCTCCCCAGCCGAACTGGCCGCTGTGCAGACGGACGTGAGCATCCTGGACCTGCGCCCGGCGGAGGATTTCGCGCTGGGGCATGTTGCGGGCGCGAAGCATCTGGATATCTACGGCTTCAGCCTCAACAACTCCGCGCCGGAGCCGTTGGAGGCGTTTCTGGCGATGTTCCAGGGGCCATTCGGTGCGCGCGGCCTGTCGCGGGGCAAACCGGTGGTGGTCTACGATCACGAGAGCGGCGAGCGGGCGGCGCGTGCGGTCTGGCTGCTGACCGTGCTGGACCATCCGGACGTGAAACTGCTGGACGGCGGCGCGGATGCCTGGGCCGCCGCCGGCAATTCGTTGGTGCGGGCAGGGGCGGCGGCGGCGCCGGTCGATCCCGGCAAGGCGCCACCGACACCGCCCCCATTCGTCGGCGGCCGCCGGCTGGAATTCCTGGCGACCCGGTTCGATGTCGCCGCCGCTATCGGCGATGCCGGCAAGGTCATCCTCGACGTCCGCCGCCGTTCCGAATACGAGGGCACGGAGAAGCGGGCCCGGCGGGCCGGCACGGTGCCGGGGGCGGTGCATGTGTTCTGGCGCGACCATCTGGACGAGCACGGCGCCTTCCGCCCGGCCGACGAGGTGCGGGCGCTCTACGAGTCGCGCGGCGTAACGCCTGACAAGGGCATCATCGCCTTCTGCCAGGGCGGCTACCGCTCGGCCAACACCTTCCTGCTGCTGAAGGCGTTGGGCTATCCGGACGTCCGAAACTATGTCGGGTCGTGGGCGGAGTGGGGCAACCGCGATGACTCCGAGATCGTGCTGCCCGGCTAATTGGCGTTCAGGATCATCTCGTCAATCATTCCCAAAAACAGCCCGTGCTCGACCACGCCGGGGATGAGGGCAAGTTCTGCGGCCAGAGCCTCGGCGTCTTCGATTGCGCCGAAAGGGCAATCCAGGATGGCGTTGTTCTCGTCGGTGCGGAATTCCGCACCATCCGCCGTTCGCCGCAGCACCGGCTCGCAGCCCAGCGCAGCGATGCGGCTGGCGACGAAGGCGGCGGCGAAGGGGATCACCTCCACCGGCAGCGGGAACCGGCCCAGCGTCTCGACCCGCTTCGAGGCGTCGGCGATGTAGATCACCCGATCGGAGGCGGCCGCCACGATCTTCTCGCGCAACAACGCGCCGCCGCCGCCCTTGATCGCGCACTTCGCCCCATCGACCTCGTCAACGCCGTCGACGCACAGGTCGATGCGCCCACCCTCGGCAAAGCCGACTTCGTCCAGACCGATCACCTCGATGCCCAGGCTGCGGGCCAGTTCTGCCGTCGCCTCGCTGGTTGGCACGCCGCGAACCTTCAGGCCCTGCTGCACCCGCTCGCCCAGCAGCCGCACGAAGCAGGCCGCGGTCGAGCCGGTGCCAAGGCCGAGCGTCATGCTGTCCTCGACCAGGGCGAGGGCTTCGGCAGCGGCCGCGCGTTTCTGGGCGTCGGCGGGGGAGAGGGTCATGGCGTGCGGCTCCGGGCGGTCTGGCGGTCTGGCGGTCTGGCGGTCGCGCTGTTCCTAACCCAGTCGCCCGGCGGCGCAAAGTGGGCGAATGGTGCCGGCATGTCTGGCCTTTGCCGGGGGATCGGCGCTAAGCTTCTGGCGCCGCTTCGATCCTGTCCCGCCCGGGAGTGCCGCCCATGACCGCCGCCCGCGACCCCGTGCTGTTCGAGCTCTTCAAGAATGCCGTGCACGCGATCGCCGATGAGATGGCGCTGACCGTGGTGCGCACCACCTATTCCGGCGTCCTCAAGGACAACATGGACTTTTCCACCGCCTTCTGCGACGCCAGCGGCCGGTTGGTGGCGCAGGGCCTGACTCTGCCGGGGCATCTGGGCTCGATTCCCAGCGCCCTTGGGGCCGTGGTGGAGAAATATGGCGACAGCATAAGCCAGGGCGATGTCTTCTGCCTGAACGACCCCTATGCCGGCGGCATGCACCTGCCGGATCTGTTCGTGTTCAAACCGATTTTTCACGAGGGCGCGCATGTGGCCTTTGCCGCCGTGATCTGCCACCACGTCGATATCGGCGGGCGTGTGCCGGGCTCGAACGCGGCGGATTCGACCGAGATCTACCAAGAAGGCCTCCGGATTCCGCCGCTGCGCCTCTATTCCCAGGGCGAGCGCAACGAGACCCTGTTCGCGCTGATCGAAAAAAACGTGCGCGCGCCGACCCTATATTTCGGCGACCTGCGCGCCCAGCTCTCCGCCTGTCACATTGCCGAAACCCAGTTCCTCGACCTGATCGCCCGGCATGGCCGCGAGACGGTGCTGGAAATGCTCGACCAGTTGGTAGACTACGCCGAGCGCATGACCCGCGCCGCCATCGCCCAACTGCCGGACGGCAAGGTCAGCTTCGAGGATTGGATCGACGACGACGGCGTCGACCATGGCAAACCGATCCGCCTCTACGTGACCATCGCGAAGCAGGGCGACCACATCGCCGTGGACTGGACCGGCACCGCTCCGCAGGCACGGGCCGCGATCAACAACACGCTATCGTTCACCAAAGCCGCCAGCTATGCCGCCGTGCGCTGCGTGCTGGAGGGCGATATTCCGACGAACGAGGGCTTCTTCCGCTGCATCGACGTGACGGCGGAGCGCGGCACGGTCGCCTGGGGCGAGCTGCCGGCGGCGTGCGCGGCGCGGGGCCTCACCGGCTTTCGGATGATGGACTGCCTGTTCGGGGCGCTCGCGCAACTGGTGCCGGACAAGGTGTTTGCGGCGTCTGACGGCGGCAACACCGGCATCTCCGTCGGCGGCTATGATGCCGAGCGCAAGCCCTTTATCTTCGTCGATTTCACCTGCGGCACCTGGGGCGGACGTCCGTTCGCCGATGGGTTGGACGGGAACTCCAACATGTTCGCCAACATGGCCTCGCAGCCGGTCGAGGTGATCGAGGCGGAAAACCCGCTGGAAATCCTGGCCTACGAGTTCGTGACCGACCGCGCCGGCGCCGGCCGATACCGCGGCGGCGCACCCTATCGCCGCGATTATCGCTTCACCGAGGCCGAGGGCGTGCTCCAGATCCGCGCCGACCGGCAGACGCACCGGCCATACGGCCTCTACGGCGGCTATCCCGGCGAGCCCTCCCAGAATGTCTGGGACCCGGAGGGAGAGGCGAGGCCGATGCCGCCGAAATTTACGGAAATGGTGAAACAGGGTGAGGTCTTCCGCCACGAAGTCGCCGGCGCGGGTGGTTGGGGCGATCCGCTGGACCGCGAGCCGGAAGCCGTCGCCCGCGACGTCCGGAACGATATCGTCAGCCGGCAGGCCGCTTTGCGCGACTATGGCGTCGTGCTGACGGAGCGCGGCGCCATCGACCCTGCCGCGACCGAAACCGAACGCGCTCGCCTCCGCACCGCCCGCGGCTGGACCGAGACACCCATTGTCCTGTGGCAAAAGCCGTTATAGGGCCTGTGGCAAAGGCCGTTATAGGGCCTGTGGCAAAAGCCGCTGTCGGGCCTGTGGCAAAAGCCGCTATCGGACGACGTGCAATGCCGGTTTGCAACGACGGATCAAGCGATTAGGCGCGCCAAACGATGCCCGACACAAAACCGCTGGTCGAAACGGCCATGGCGGGCAGGTCCGCTCCACAAAAGCATAAGCATTAATATAATATTCATTGATATGGATTCGGATCCCAGACTTGCAATTCTCTCGGGATGCGGCAGAATTCGACCATGTGTTCGAGCGCCGCAAGCAGGTGCGCGGTAGCCTGCGGACGAAGGCATGCGGCGCCCCCACGGGATCGGAGGGTTGCCGATGTTGTTCGCCAAACTGCTGCAGAAGGTCATCCGCAAGGGCCATATCACCGTCGTCGATGCGCACGGATGCCGGCACGAAGCCGGGGATGTCGCCTCGCCCCAACATGTCACCCTGCGCCTGCACCATCCCAGCCTGCACTGGAAGCTTGCCCTGAATCCCCGTCTTTATGTGGGCGAAGCCTATATGGAGGGCACGCTGACGGTGGAGAACGGCGGCGATATTTACGATTTTATTGCGCTCGCCAACGACAACAACGCCCACCAGCCGTTCAGCCGGCTCGACAGCGCCATCATGACCGCCCGTCGCCTCACCCGTCGCCTGAGCCAGGCCAACCCCGTCGCCTGCTCGCGCCGGAACGTGGCGCATCACTACGACCTCTCCGACACGCTCTACGACTGGTTCCTGGACCCGCGTCGGCAATATTCATGCGCCTACTTCGCCCGGTCGGACATGACGCTGGAGGAGGCGCAACTGGCAAAGCTGAACCATCTCGCCAAAAAACTCTGCCTGGAGCCGGGCCAGACCGTGCTGGATATCGGCAGCGGCTGGGGCGGCCTCGCCCTGCATCTGGCGGAGGCGGCGGATGTTCGCGTGACGGGGATCACGCTTTCGACCGAGCAACTTGCCTATGCCCGCGCCGAGGCGGAGCGCCGCGGTCTTGCCGACCGGGTGCGGTTTGAACTGCGCGACTATCGCGACGAGCGCGGCCGCTATGACCGCATCGTCTCCGTCGGCATGTTCGAGCATGTGGGCGTGCCCAACTACGACACTTTTTTCCGCTGCGTCCGCAACCTGCTGGCCGACGACGGTGTCGCGCTGCTGCACACCATTGTGCAGATGAACCCACCGCAGCCGACCAATCCATGGCTGGTCAAGTATATCTTCCCCGGCGGCTATTGCCCGTCACCGTCGGAGGTGGTCGCCTCGGTCGAGCGCAGCGCGCTCTGGATTACCGACATGGAATCCCTGCGTCTGCACTATGCCGAAACCCTGCGGAATTGGCGCCGCGCCTTCCATGCCCATTGGGACGAAGCCGCCCGGCTCTATGACGAACGCTTCTGTCGGATGTGGGATTTCTATCTGGCCGGCTCGGAACTCGGCTTCCGCAGCGGCGGCTATATGGTCGCCCAGATCCAGCTTTGCCGCCAGCAGGATGCCGTGCCGCTGACCCGCAACTATATGTACGAGGATATGGGGCAAACGCCGATGGCCAGCGCCTATCGGCCCCGCCGGGTCGCGTGATAAGAACCGGGCGTTTCCTTCCCGCCCGCTGGAGCGCCGTGCCCGATGGCCGCCCTTGCCTATCCCAACGCCCCTGCCGTCCCCGGCATCCGCTCCCGGTTTGCCGGCAACGGCAATGGCCTGACCATGCATTATCTGGAGGCCGGCTGGCAGGACGCCGCCGCCAGGCCATTGGTGGTGCTGCTGCACGGCTTTCCGGAATTGGCGTATAGCTGGCGCCGGGTCATGCCGGCGCTGGCGGACGCCGGCTACCACGTGGTCGCGCCGGACCAGCGCGGCTATGGCCGCACGCTCGGCTGGGATCCGGGCTATGAGGGCGGCCTCGCCAGCTATCACGCCCTGAACCTGGTGCGGGACGTGCTGGGCCTGCTGCACACGCTCGGCCGGCCAGAGGTGCAGATGGTGGTCGGCCACGACTTCGGCGCCATGGTCGCGGCCTGGTCCGCCCTGATCCGCCCGGATGTGTTCCGCCGCTGTGTCTTGATGAGCGCTCCCTTCGCCGGCCCGCCGGGCCTCGCCCAACCAGGGCCGGCCAGCGACGTGCACGCCGATCTTGCCGCGCAGGAGCGCCCGCGCAAGCACTATCAGTGGTACTATTCCACCCGTCTCGCCAATGGCGACATGCAGGGCGCACCGCAGGGCATGCAGGCTTTCCTGCGCGCCTACTTCCACCACAAGAGCGCCGACTGGACCGCCAACCGGCCCCACCCGCTGAAAGAATGGAGTGCTGCAGAACTGGCGAAACTTCCCACCTATTACGTCATGGACCTGCACGAGACCATGCCGGAGACGGTGGCCCGCGAAATGCCCTCCGCCGCAGAGATTGCCGCTTGCGACTGGCTGACGGAGGGCGAACTGGCCGTCTACGCGGGGGAATACCAGCGCCTCGGCTTTCAGGGCGGGCTCAACTGGTACCGCTGCCGCATCGAGCCGCAATTCCGCGCCGCCGAGCAACTCTTCGCCGGCCGTACCATCGACGTGCCAACCTGGTTCATCGCGGGCGCCAGCGATTGGGGCACGTACCAAAGCCCCGGCGCGTTCGAGGCGATGCAGACCCGCACCTGTACCGATTTCCGCGCCGCCCACCTCCTGCCCGGCGCCGGCCATTGGGTGCAGCAGGAGCAGGCCGCGGCCGCGGCCCGGCTGCTGGCAAAGGCGGCTGCGTCTTAGACGCTGTCCTCGACCACAACACAACCCCGCGATGCCACCGCCGGACGCGCGGCGACGTGCAGAAACAAGTCGGGGGCCGGCTTGCCGCGCCTAACATGCTCCGATGAATAACCATGCCCTCCGAACCAATTGGTGAGATTGGTCAAATCCAGCTTGCGCCGCAAGCTCCGCACCGTGCTGGAGGAGGCGACGGCCTTGGGTGCCGTGAAGGACGCCAGCACCTGCTCCAGAAAATCGGGCGGAAAGACGCCCTGACCCCGCTGCGCATGGTCGGCCTCCAAAGCCGCCACGAAGTCCTTGCCGGAGGCACCGACAAAGCGGGTGAGATCGTCCGCATCCTTGCAGACAAGGCCGTAACGGCCAGAACCTGCCGCTCCACGCCGATCACGATGGCCTCGGAATTCACTAACACTCCGTCGCAGTCGAAAATCATGGCGCTTGCTGTCATACTCGCGTCAAAAGTCCTATCCCGGATTGCTGGAGACCATGAGACCATGCCGGACGGCCAAGCCTATATCATTCCCGCCGATCTGCCAGAACCGATTACCGCGCCCAGCGCCTGGTATGGCCCGGACCTCGTCAATTCGACCGAGTGGGTCTACCAACTCACCGACAGCGATATTGCCGAGATCGAGGCGGCCATGAAGCCACTGGCGGCGCGCGAGGCGGACATTGCCAAGATTACCAGGGCCGATTTTCCGCTGCCGACGCTGGGGCCGAAGCTGAAAGAGCTCTGCAACCAGGTGATCGACGGCCGCGGCTTCCAATTGATACGCGGCCTGCCGGTGGACCGCTACTCGAACCGCGAGAGCGCCACCGCCTATTTCGGCATCGGCACACATTTCGGCAATGCCCGCAGCCAAAACGCCAAGGGCCACGTGTTGGGGCATGTGAAGGATCTGGGCCTTACCGCCGACGATCCGAAGGTCCGCATCTACCAGACGACGGAACGGCAGACCTTCCACACGGATTCGACCGATATCGTGGCGCTGCTCTGCCTGAAAACCGCGAAGGAAGGCGGGGCGTCGTCGATCGTCTCCACCATGTCCATCTATAACGAGATGTACAAACGCGCGCCGGACCTGCTGTGGGAGCTGTTCCAGCCCTTCGCCACCGACCGCCGGGGCGAGATTCCGGAGGGCAAGAAAGCCTTCTTCGAAATCCCGGTGTTCAATTATTACGAGGGCTATCTGTCGGCCATTTATGCCCGGCGCTATATCGAAAGCGCCCGGCGCCTGGAAGGCGTGCCGCCGCTGACCGCGCGGCAAACAGCGGCGCTGGACCTGTTCGATTCCCTGGCCGAATCGCCGGAACTGCGGCTCGACATGGACTTTCAGCCCGGCGACATGCAGTGGGTACACAACCACACGACGCTGCACGACCGTGCGGCCTTTGTGGATTGGCCAGAGCCCGAGAAAAAGCGCCACTTGCTGCGCCTCTGGCTGGCCGTGCCAGGTGCGAGGCCTCTGCCGCCGGTCTATGCGGAGCGCTATGGCAAGGTCGATATCGGCGACCGCGGCGGCATCATCGTGCCGGGCGCCATGATGAACGCGCCGTTGGAAGCGGTGTAGCAGCGGACTGTTGTTTTCGAGCGGCACCGGCCCGGCGTTGCGCAGGGCAGCGGGCGCCACAGAGACGGCCCGGCGTTAAGGCTCCGCCTGGACGGGCCGTCGCTAAAGCTTCGCCTCGATCGCATCCCAGATCAGGCGCTCGATATTGGTCTCGTCGAACCGGTTCATTTCCTGGATGCCGGTCGGCGAGGTCACGTTGATTTCGGTGATATAGTCGCCGATCACGTCAATGCCGACGAAGATCAGGCCCTGTTCCCGCAGCGTCGGGCCGATGATCTCGCAGATTTCGCGCTCGCGCGGGGTCAGCAGGGTTTTGAGCGCCCGTCCGCCCACGTGCATGTTGGCGCGGGCTTCCCCGTCGGCCGGAACGCGGTTGATGCCGCCAACGGCAACGCCGTCCACCAGGATCACCCGCTTGTCGCCCTTGCGCACATCCGGCAGGTATTTTTGCACGATTACCGGCTCGCGGAACATCTGGGTAAAGAGTTCCAGCAGCGAGGTCAGGTTCTCGTCGTCCGGCTTGATGTGAAACACGCCGGCGCCGCCATTGCCGAACAGCGGCTTGACGATAATGTCCTTGTACTCGCGCCGGAACTCCATGATCTCCGCCCGGTCGGAGGAAATCAGGGTGGGGGGCATGATGCCGGGAAAGTGGGTGACGAACAGCTTTTCCGGCGCGTTGCGCACGCTGGTCGGGTCATTCACCACCAGGGTTTTGGGGTGAATGTGGTCGAGGATGTGCGTCGCCGTGATGTAGGACATGTCGAAGGGCGGGTCCTGACGCATCAGCACCACCGCGGCCTCGGTCAGGTCGATGGAGCGCTCCTCGCCCATGGTGTAGTGGTCTTTCGGGTCATAGCGTACGGTCAGCGAATGGCCGCGGGCGATGACCTTGCCGTTTTTCAGCGACAGGCCGTTCGGCAGATAGTGAAACAACTCATGCCCGCGCCGCTGCGCCTCCAGCGCCAGCATCAGCGAGCTGTCGCCTTTCACGTCGATTGAGTGAATCGGGTCCATCTGAATCGCGACAAGGGCCATGGGCGTCAGTCCTGCGGCAAGGGGCTGTTGTTTGCGCCTCACAATAGGCGAGGCGGGGCCCGCGCGGAATAGGCGAATGGCGCGCGGCCGCTTTGCGCTGACAGGGGCGAATGACGGCGCTATGGTGTCCCCGCACGAGCCGAACGCGGAGCCCCATGCCCATGCCCTTGCTCGAAGTCGAGAACCTGACCGTGGTCTATCCGACGCGGACCGGCAAGTTCACTGCCGTCCGCGATGTCGGTTTCGCGGTGGAGCCCGGCGAAATCCTCGGCATTGTCGGCGAATCGGGGGCGGGCAAGTCGACGATTTCGACCGCCGTCATGCGCCTGATCGACTATCCGGGCTATATCGAAAGCGGGAGCGTCCGCCTGGACGGCACCGACCTGATGAGCCTCTCGAACGAGGCAATGCAGAAGGTGCGCGGCAGGCGCATCGGCGTCATCTTCCAGGACCCGCTGACCGCGCTCAACCCGGTGCTGACCGTGGGATTCCAGATCATGGAGACCGTGCGCCTGCACCTGGGGCTGAACCGCGACGCGCTCCGGGCGCGGGCGGTGGAATTGCTGCGCCAGGTCGGCATTCCCGACCCGGAGCACCGGGTGAGCCAATACCCGCACCAGTTCTCCGGCGGCATGCGCCAGCGCGTCGTCATCGCACTGGCGCTGGCGGGCGAGCCGGAACTGCTGCTGGCGGACGAGCCGACGACGGCGCTCGATGTCTCGATCCAGTCGGAAATCCTGGCGCTGATCCAATCGCTTTGCCGCGAGCGGCAGTTGGGCGTGGTCCTCATCACCCACGATATGGCCGTCATCAACGAGGTCACCGACCGTGTCGCCGTGATGCGGCACGGACGCATGGTGGAGGTCGACACCACCGCAAACATCATCGACCGCCCCCAGCGCGAATACACCCAAAGCCTGATCGCCGCCGTCCCACGCACGGATGTGAAGCTGGACCGCTTCGCCCTGGTCCATGCCAGCGCCGAGGCCGGCGAAGCCAGCACGACCGAGGCGATGAGCCGCCGCCTGACCTGGTTCGACGGGCTGGAGCGGGCCGCGCACCGCGACGAGCCGTTGGTGACGGTCGAAAACCTCTCCATCGAGTTCGTCAAGACCAAGGGCGTGCTGAAGCGCTGGAACACCTATTTCCGCGCGGTCAACAACGTCTCGTTCGAAATCCGCCAGGGCGAGACCTTCGGTCTGGTCGGCGAAAGCGGTTCCGGCAAGTCGACCGTGGCAAAGATGATTGTCGGCCTGGAATCGCCGCTGGAGGGGCGCATCGCGTACAACGGCCGCGACATCACCGGGCTGGCCCGCGACGGGCGGATTCGGGCCGAGTGCGTCGACATGCAAATCATCTTCCAGGACCCATTCTCCAGCCTGAACCCGCGCATGCGCGTGCGGGAGATCATCGCCGAGCCGGTGGTCCACCACGGCATGGCCGGCGCTTCCGAAGCCCGCGACCTGGCCGAGCAGGTGTTGCAGCGCGTAGGCCTGGCGGAGGATGCAGGCGGCAAGTACCCACACCAGTTCTCCGGCGGCCAACGCCAGCGCATCTGCATCGCCCGCGCGCTGGTGATGCGGCCGCGCTTCCTGATCTGCGACGAGCCCACCAGCGCCCTGGACGTCTCGATCCAGGCGTCCTTGCTGAACCTGTTGAAGGATTTGCAGGACGATTTGGGCCTTACCATGCTGTTCATCAGCCATGACCTGGCGGTGATCCGGCAGATGTGCGACCGCATCGCAGTGATGCGCTATGGCGAACTCTGCGAGGTGGCCGAAAGCGAAACCCTGTTCGAGCATCCCCGCCACGAATACACGCAGGAACTGCTGCGCCTCGCGCCCAAGTTCAGCCGGGGGGTGGCGGCTTGAGGCGCGGGCGGCGGGGGCCTTACCCCCGCCGGCGCCGCACCCGCTCCCGGTGGGCGATATAGAGGCCGGAGGCCATGATGATGGCTGCGCCGATCAGGGTCCACCGGTCTGGGAAGTGGTTGAACAGGATGAAACCGAACACCGTCGCACCCACCAACTGGCCATAGCTGAAAGGCGAGATCACCGCTGCCGGGCCACGCTGGAAGGCCATGGTGAAAAAATAGTGCCCCAGGGCCGCGAACAGGCCGAGGCCGCACATCAACGCGATGTCCAGCATCTCCACAGGGGTCTCCCAGGCGGGCAGGGCGAGGGGGGCGGCCGCCACCGTGCCCACCACCGTCGCGACGGTGGCCGAGGTCTCTGCGTTTTCCTCGCCAGCGTATTTGCGGGTAATGAGCGCGTAGAAGGTAGAGCACGTGGTGCTGGCGATGAAGAACAGGATATAGGGGTTGGTCTCGCCCATGCCGGGGCGGATCACCACAAGGGCGCCGATAAAGCCGACGCCAACCGCCAGCCAACGGCGCAGGCCGACGCTCTCGCCCAGGAAGGGCACCGAGAGGGCGGTGATCCAGAGCGGGCTGGTCATGCTGATCGTGGCGGCCAGCGACAGGTCCGCATGGGCCAGCCCCTGGAAATAAAGGGCCGACGAGCCGAACAGCAGCAGGCCGCGCAAGGTCTGAACCCGCCAGTGCCGCGGCCGGAACAGGTGCAGGCCGCGGCGCGGGAAAAAGATCAGCACCATCACCACCAGCGATCCGATATAGCGCGCCCATACCACCTGGCGCATGTCGAACCCTGCCGACGACAGCAACTTGGCCGAGGCGTTGAGGGTGGAGAAACACAGCACCGCCAGGCACATCAACAGAATGCCTTGCAAAATCCTGTCCTTGGGCGGCGCCGCGAGGGTGGCCACGTCAGAAGCCCGTCATGTCAGAAGCCCGTCATGTCAGCAATCCGTCCCGTCACTTGCCGCCCTGGCCACCGCGGCTGCCGCTTTCGGCCTCCGGCAGGCGGTGGGTCTCGAACACCTTGATCTGGGTCATCGCAAAGGCGAACGTCAGGCCCATCAGGCCCCAGACCTTGAACAGAACCCAGGTGTCGGTGTCCTGAGTGCGCCAGACGATTTCGTTCAACAACGCCATCGCGGCAAAGAACACGCCGAAGCGGAAGCTAAGCTTGCGAAAACCGGCATCGTCGATGGGCCAGACCTTGCCGAGCACGTATTTCAGCATCGGCTTGTCGAACAGCAGCCCGCCAAGCAGAATCACCGCGAACAGGGCCTGCACGATGGTCGGCTTCAGCTTGATGAACGTCTCGTCGTTCAGCCAGAGCGTTAGCCCTCCGAAGACGCCGACAATGATGGCGGTGACGACCGCCATGGCCGGAATGGTGCGGCGGACCATCCACGAAACCGCAAGCGCGACAAGCGTGGCGGCCATAAGCGCGCCAGTGGCCGGGATCAGGCCCCAGACGAAATAGGCGCCGAAAAAAATGGCCAGCGGGCCATAGTCCGTCGCCGGGCCGACCCATTTCGGTTCTTCGCGCGTCATCGCCAATCCTTTGTGGCTCGTTCCAGCAGCCGGTGATGTAGGGGGTTTGCGGCAGAAAACCCATGCTGCGGAAAGCCGCGAGGCCCTGCAACACCGGATTCGACCGGCCCTTCTCACGCTTGCTCCTGCCGGCAATCTCGTGTTTGATTTTGCCAACAGAGAAATTGGAGGATACGCCATGGCCCGTTTCGATACCGTCATCAAAGGCGGCATGATCTTCGATGGCACCCGCCAGCCCCGCTACAAAGGCGATATCGGTATTCGGAACGGCATTATCGCCGAGATCGGCCATATCGACGAGAGCGACGGCGCCAAAGCCATCGATGCGGCCGGCCTCAACGTCGCCCCCGGCTTCATCGACCTGCACACCCACTACGACGCGCAGGTGTTCTGGGACCCCTACTGCACCATCTCAAGCTGGCACGGCATTACCTCCGTCGTCATCGGCAATTGCGGTTTCGGCTTCGCGCCGGTCCAGCCGGAAGCCCGCGATCAGGCCATGCAATCCATGGTGCGGGTGGAAGCAATCCCGCTGGCCTCCATGCAGGCCGGCATGCCGTGGGATTGGGTGACTTTCCCGGAATTCCTGAATTCGGTGGACCGCACACCCAAGGCCATGAACATCCTGCCCTATGTGCCGCTCAGTCCGCTGCTGATCTGGGTCATGGGGTTTGAGCGCGCCAAGGCCGGCGAGATGCCGACGGATGCGGAGCACGCCGAAATCTGCCGCCTGGTGCACGAGGCCATGGACGCCGGCGCTTGCGGCTGGTCGGCCCAGCGCATGGTGCCGGATGGTCCGGCGGCGGTGCAGCGCGACTTCGACGGCTCGCCCATGCCGACCGACGTGATGCATGACGAGACCTGCCGCAGGCTGGCCCGCGTGCTGCGCGCCCGCAATGACGGCTTCATGCAGATGCTGTTCGTCTCTGGCGACAACACCCGCGACCGCCTGTTTTTCGAGGAACTGGCGGAGATCAGCGGCCGTCCGATCATCATGAACGTGGTCCAGGCCTTCGACGAACGGCCCAGCATTCACCGCCGCACGCTGGAATGGCTGAAGTCCTGTCGCGAGCGGGGCATCCGCGTGGTCGGGCAGGGGCTCACCACCGATGCGGGCTTTACCTTCGATTTCATCGACTGGAACCTGTTCGACGACCAGCCGGCCTGGCTCGACGCCACCCTCGGCACGACGGCGGAGCGCAAGGCGAAACTCGCCGATCCGGCCAGGCGGCAAGCGCTGCGGGACAACATCCCCCGCACCGCCGTCGGCCCGTTCAACGACATCGTCATCCTCGGGCCGCAGTTGGAGCGGAACAAGCAGTGGGAGGACCACACGCTGGGCCTTGCCGCGGAGAAGATGGGCAAGCATCCGGTTGACGTGATGCTCGACATGGCGGTGGAGGAGGACCTGAAAACCGTCTTCTTCGCCGCCCCTCCCAACGGCAAGATCGAACACCTGAAGGAGATCGTGGACGACCCCTATGTGCTGTTCGGCGTCTCCGACGGCGGCGCGCATACCAAGTTCCTGACCGCAGGCCGCTATCCGACCGAGACGCTCTGCAAGATCGTGCGCGAGCATGGCATGATCTCCCTGGAGGAGGCGCACTGGCGGCTGGCCGCGCTGCCGGCGCAGTTCGCGGGCTTCCACGGCCGCGGCGTGCTGCAAGTGGGCGCGCCCGCAGACATCGTCTGCTACGACTATGAGAAGCTGCGCGTGCTGCCGGGAGAGATCGCTCACGACCTGCCGGGCGGCGAATGGCGCCGCGTGCAGAAGGCCAGCGGCTATCGCTATGTGCTGATCAACGGCGAGGTGACCATCCAGGACGACCGGCAGACCGGCACCCACTCCGGCCAACTGCTCCGCCATGGCGGCCGCGCGATGCCAAGTGCGATGGCGGCGGAATAGGGGCCGCAGACCGCCTTCGCCGCCTTCGCCCAGATGCCGAAGCGGAACCCGCCGCCGCCCGCCCCTTACTCCGCCTTCAGCCGGTCCGCGTAATAATGCCGGGTCTTCTCCACCTTCGGCGCGGCCAGGTGGGCGATGTAGGGCTGCTGCGGATTTTTGGCGGCGTAGTTCTGGTGATAGTCCTCGGCCGGGAAGAATTCGACCAGGGGTTCCAGCGTCGTAGCCACCGGGCGGTCGAACAGCTTTGCCTCCTCCAACTGGCGGATATAGGTCTCCGCCACCGCTTTCTGCTCCAGGTCGGCATAGAAGATGGCGGAGCGGTACTGCGTGCCGACGTCGTTGCCCTGGCGGTTCAACTGCGTCGGGTCGTGGGCGAGGGCGAAAAACACCTTCAGGATCTCGCCATAGGTGATCTTGGCCGGGTCGAACGTGATCTCCACCACCTCCGCATGGCCGGTCGTGCCGCTACAGACGGCGTGATAGTCCGCCGTCGCCGCGTCACCGCCGGCATAGCCGCTGACCGCCTTCTCGATACCGTCCAGTTGCAGATAGACGGCCTCCACACACCAAAAGCAGCCGCCGCCCAGCACGGCAGTCTGCAAGGCGCCGTCCGGGCCTGGCGGGATGTCTTTTTCCGCATGGGGGAAGCGGTCGGCGGTGACGGTCTTGGAGCCGAATATCTCGTCAAGCAAGCGCATGGGGCAGGCCTCCTGTCGCGGGTCTGATTGCCAGTCAGCCGCCAATGTGGCGTCTCTTTGCGCGAAACGCCAGAGGCGCGCGCTTGCCCCCCTGCCGAATTGCTGGCAGGGAAAGGGAATTGGATTGTCAGTTCGGATGCCTCCCCATGGTCAAGCGCGGTCGCGAATTCCTGCACACGCCCGGTCCCACCAATATTCCGGACCGGCTGCTGAACGCCATGCACCGCCCGGCGATCGATTTCGCCAGCCCGGAATTCGTGCAGATCGCCGGGCAGTTGTTCGAAGACCTGAAGCGCATTTTCCAGACCTCGTCGCAGGTGTTTCTCTACACCTCCAGCGGTCATGGCGGCTGGGAGGGCGCGTTCGTCAACTGCTTCTCGCCCGGCGACGCGGTGCTGCTGCCCGAAATCGGCCGCTTTGGCCGCGTCTGGGGCGATATGGCCGAGCGGTTGGGGCTGGAGGTGATCCGTGTCCCCGGCAGTTGGCGCCACCCCATCGACCCCGCGGTAATCGAGGACCGGCTCTCGAAGGACAAAGACCATCGCATCAAAGGCGTTCTCGCCGTGCATGTGGAGACGGCGACCGGCGCGCTCTCGGATATGCCGGCAATCCGCAAGGCCATGGACGCGGCGAACCACCCGGCGCTGTTGATCTGCGACGCCATCGCCTCCTTCGCCTGCGTGCCGCTGCCAATGCAGGAATGGGGCATCGACGTCGTCATCGCCGCCTCGCAAAAGGGCCTGATGCTGCCGCCGGGCCTCGGCATCTGCGCGGTCTCGGAGAAGGCGCTCGCCGCCAGTTTCGAAAGCCGCAGCCAGATGGAATATTTCAGTTGGCCGCAGCGCCTGAAGACCGAAAGCTACAGCCGCTTCTGCGGCACCGCGCCGGAGCATCTGGTGTTCGGCCTCGCCGAATCGATCAAAATGTTGGACGAGGAAGGCTGGCCGCAGGTCTATGCCCGCCATAACCGCCTCGCCACCGCCGTGCGCAAGGCGGTGGAGGTGTGGAGCCAGCCGGGCGCGCTGGAGTTCAACATCCTGCCGCCAGCAGCCCGCGCCGACAGCCTGACCGTCGTGCGCACGCCCGAAGGCATGAATTCCGAGGCCGTGCGCAACACCGCGCGCGAGACCTTCCACGTCGCCATGGGCGGCTCGCTGGGCGACCTGGCCGGGCGCGTGTTCCGGATCGGCCATATGGGAGACCTGAACGAGCCGATGGTGATCGGCGCTCTCGGCGGCGTCGAGGCCGCGTTGCAGGTCTGCCAGGTACCCATTGGCAAGGGCGGCGTCGGCGCTGCCATCGACTATCTGGCCGCTACCGCCCAAACCTGAAACGACCGGTCCGCCCAACGACAAGGAGAGCACACGTGCCGATCGAGACTTTCGCAGACCTCCTGGCGCCGTTCCCGGCACAGCGCTTCCTGGACGAATACCGCGGGCAGAACTGGCTCCATATCGAAGGCACGCCGGAGAAAGCGGGCGCGATGCTGGATTGGCAGGGCCTGAACCGCCTGCTCAACATGGAGGTCTGGAACCACCAGAACCTGCTGATGGTACAGGATACCCAGCCGATCCCGGCCCAGGCCTTCTGCCGGCAGAAGGTAGACCGCAGCGGCCAGCCGCAACTGGTGCCGGTGCCGGCGCAAATGGAGCAGCACCTCGCCCGTGGCGCCTCGCTGGTGCTGAACGAGATCGAGACGCTGGCACCCGACGTGCGCGGCCTGGTCGATGCTTTTGCCGAGGGGCTGGGCGCGAAATGCTCGTGCAACGCCTATATCTCGCAACAGAACCATCAGGCGTTCGATAGCCATTTCGACCGCACCGACGTGTTCGCCGTACAGACGCTCGGCCAAAAGCGCTGGCGCATCTATAAGGGCCAGATCGAGGCGCCGGTGATCCACGCCCGCTTTACCGGCATGCAAAAGCCGGAGATCGACCGGCTGAAGGGCAAGGTCGAGGCGGACGTTGTGATGAAGCCCGGCGACGTGCTCTACCTGCCGCGCGGGCGCTTTCACGACGCGCTGGCGACGGAGGGGCCGTCGATCCACCTCTCCTTTGCGGTAAGCGAGCCCAAGGGGCTGGATTTCCTGCGGATCGTCATGGACGAGGCCGTCGCCGACCCAGCCTTCCGCCAGGACCTGCCGCTGGACGAGGGCGAGTTGCCGGCGCATTTCGAGAAGCTGGCGGAGCGCCTGCGCGATCTGGCCCGCGCGACCCGCACCAAGGAGCGGGGGCGTGAACTGCGCCGCAATTTCGTGCCGCCGCGGCCGGCGTTCGGCCTCGGCGGGCCACGGGGCAGCGGGCGATGACTGGCCTGCCGGACCTCACCGATCCATCTTTGTACGACCATTGGGCCGACGATGTCGTCCGCTTCTGCGACACCGATCAGGCCGGCCACGTCAACAATGTTGCCATCGCTGCCTATGTCGAGACCGGCCGCCTGATGTTCGACCGCCAGGTGATCGGCGCCACCGCAAAGCGGCTGGAGGGGGAGGCCTTCAACGCCATCCTCGCCAACCTGACGGTGAATTACCTGGCGGAGAGCTTCTGGCCGGGCCGGGTGCGGGTGGGCTCCCGCCTGATCCGCATTGGCAACAGCTCGCTGACGACGGCGCACGGTGTGTTCCGCGAGGCTGTCTGCATCGCCACCAGCACCTGTGTCATGGTCAACCGGGATGGAAATGGCAGCGCCCCCATCGGCCCGGTCATGGGCGAGCGGTTGGCGAACTTGCTGCCGGACGCCTGGCGCTGATCCGATCAGGCGCGGGGCGGACGGCCCCGGACCGCACGCGCGATCAACGCAACCAGGAACAGCACGATAAACACAAAGAACAGGATTTGTGCAATGCCGGCGGATGCGGACGCGATTCCGCCAAAACCAAGAACGGCTGCGATGACGGCAACTATAAAAAAGCCGATGGCCCAACTCAGCATTAGGGGTCTCCTTACCAAAGGTATCCACGATGGACCGTTGAGACATGGGGATGCGGAGTTGGGTGTGTCAATGGAAAACAACCGTACAGGGATGCATTATCGTCTTGAAGCATCGCCTTGCGGTTTGGCCGGCAGGAAGAACGCCACGGCCATCCCCAGCGCCGAAACCGCCAGCAGCGCGAACCCGGCGGCATAGGACTCCGTTGCCGCCAGCAGGCCCGATAGCACCGGCGGTCCGATCACCGAACCCAGGAAGGTGATCACCATAACCCCGCCGGTCGCCTCGCTCACCTTGCCTTCGGGCGACTGGCGGGCGGTCTCCGCCAGGAAGACGCCGTTCCAGCCGATGACGGTCGCGCCCAGCGCCACGCTCAGCGCCGCCACCAGCGCGAACGGCCAGGCGAGGCTGACGGTCAGGATCAGCGCGACGCTGGCCGCCATGCCCAGGCCCAGCCCGCCCAGCACCCAGCGCGCCGCCAGCCGGTCCGCCACCCAACCCCAGCCGACGCGGCCCGCGACGGCGGCCGCATTCGCGATGGCCAACACGCTGCCCGCAGCCGCCAGGCCCATGCCCACAACCTCGTGCAGATACACCACCAGGAACGAGGCCACACCCAACTGCACGGCCGAAAACACCAGCGAGCAGACGGCCATGCGCCGCAATCCCGGGTGCGCCGCCACCAGGCCCAGCGGCTCCAGCACGCGGCGGAATGCGAACGGGCTGCCTTCGCCGCGGACCCGGTCCAACCCAGGCCGCCAGATCTGGCTCGCCAGGCCAACGGCCGCGGTCAGGCCGGCGGAAACCAGAACCGCGCCCCGCCAGTCGCTCAGCAGCACCACCGGCGGCAGCACCAGGCCGGCCAGGCCATAGCCGATGGGCACGCAGGTCTGCTTGATGGAGAACACAAAGCTCATCCGGTGCGACGGCACCACCCGCGCCAGCAGGAACGAGCCCGCTGGGTTCATCGGGCCATAGCCGGCGCCGATCAGCAGCGCCGCCAGCGGCAGCAACAGCGGTTCTGCCGGCAGCAGACACAACAGGCCCGCAACATTGGCCGCCGCCGCCCACTGGCACATCCGAACCGCGCCCACTCTGGGCGAGAGGCCCGCCGTTAACAGGGTGGCCATGGCCGATCCCAGGAAGGACAAACCGGTATAAACGCCCACCAGGCCCGGCGAGAGCCCGAAACTCGCCGCCGCCGCCGCCGCAATCACCGGCACAGTCAAATAGGCAAGCGACGAGGCCGCCTGCAGCGCAGTCATAACGGCGACGGCCAGCCAGTAGCCGTGCGCTGGTTGCGAATGGGTCAATCCGGACTGCCGATGGCTGCGTAGGGCACGGGTGGCGCAGTTGCCTTTCGCGCCTCTCCCCTGCATACTGGGGTTTCCGACGGTTCTCTAGCGAAAAGGGTCTTGCGACCGATGGCCGAGAATGGCTTCCGCTTTCCGAAAATGGCCTTTCCCGACGACGTGGAGGCGCTGCGCCACGACATCCGCGGCTTCCTGCGCGAGGAACGGGGCAATGGCGGCTTCACGCCGATTGCCGACTGCTGGGGCTCCGGTCTTTCGCCGGAATTCAGCCGCAAGCTCGGCCAGCGCGGCTATCTGGCCGTCACTTGGCCGAAACAGTATGGTGGCCAGGAAAAAACCATGCTGCACCGCTATGTCATTACGGAGGAACTCGTCTCCGCCGGCGCGCCTGTCGCCGCACACTGGATCGCCGACCGCCAGAGCGGCCCGCTGCTGCTGCGCTATGGCACGGAAGAGCAGAAGCAAGACATCCTGCCCCGCATTGCCAAGGGCGAGTGTTATTTCGCCATCGGCATGAGCGAGCCGGGCTCCGGCTCCGACCTCGCCAGCGTGCGCACGCGGGCGGAAAAGGTCGATGGCGGTTGGAAGATCAACGGTGCCAAGATCTGGTCCTCCGGCGCCCATATCTGCCACTATATGATCGCCCTGGTCCGCACCTCCCCCGTGGAGGACGGGCAAAAGCATCGCGGCCTCTCTCAATTCCTGGTCGATCTTTCAACCCCGGGCATTACGATTCGCGGCATCAAGAACATCGCCAACGAAAGCCACTTCAACGAGACCCTCTTCGAGGACGTGTTCGTGCCGGACGAGGCCATGCTGGGCAACGCGGGCGATGGTTGGAAGCAGGTCACCAGCGAGCTCGCCATCGAACGTGCGGGGCCGGAACGGTTCCTGTCGACCACGATCATTCTGGAAGAAGCCATCCGCGCCATGCAGGAGACCGACGACGACCGCATCCGCCAGGGCTTCGGCCAGTTGGTGGCGCGGCTGCGCACGCTCCGGCGCATGTCGCTGGGCGTGTCGGCGCTGTTGCAGGAAGGCGCCTCGCCGGAGACCGAGGCCGCGTTGGTCAAGGAGGTCGGCACCCGCTTCGAGCGCGAGATTATCGAGGGCGTCCGCGCGCTCGCGCCCAGCCGCCCCACCACCCAGGGCATGAGCGCCTATCACTCGACGCTGCGCGACGGCATTCTGCACATCCCCTCCAGCACGATCCGCGGCGGCACCAACGAAGTGCTGAAGGGCATCGTCGCCCGGCAGTTGGGGCTGCGGTAGCAGTCTCCGCGCTGCCTGTCCGCCTACCCGCAATGACAGCGCCGGGGGGCTCGCTCACACTGGCCCGCGCGTCCGCACCAGTGCGCCGCATGAGCCGGCTTCGGCGCTAAAACCCGCCGGCACGACGCTCGTTGTCTGGTCCCCGGCGATGCGGGCCGGGCCTTTGACGGCGGCGTTGGCCATGTTCTCGTCCACGCTCTCCGCCACGGCAAAGGCCGCCCGCGGCGCGTTGAGGCCCTATGGTGCGCTCCAGCGCCTCGCTGGCCTTCTCCGCAGAAAGTCGCGTGTCTCCGCAGGGCCGCGATTTCCCTTCAAGGGCAACCGTTCCCCGCCTGTTGCCGGAATCCGCGGATGACAGACGGGCGGAGTTCGGGCATTTTCGGTCCTCCCCCTCCGCATCCGAGGACGCATCGCCCATGACCGCCGCATCGCCGATCTGGCCCGCCCAACTCGACCATCTGCGTCTGGAAAGCGACGATCCGAAGGGGCTGGCGGATTTCTACGCCCAGGCGCTGGGGTTTGAGGTGCATGGGTTTGGCCAGGATTTCCTGCTCCAGGCGCCGGGGCGCCGCCAGATCGTCGGCAAGGGCAAGCGCGGCGGACGCACCTATCACGCCTATCGCCTCCAGAACGAGCGGCAATTGGCCGATGTGCGGGCGTATGTGGAGGCCCAGGGCCTGGCGAGCGAGCCCTCGCCGGCGGCGGCGTTTGGCGAGGATGCGGTGGCCGTGCGCGATCCGGACGGTTGGCTGAACGTGTTCGGCCTGCCAAAGCCCGGCCTGCCGAGCCCCAAGGCCGCCAACGCCATTCCCGCCCGCGCCTACACCGCGCGGCTGCAACATGTGGTGGTGGCCACGCCGAACCTGGCGCCAATGATCGCGTTCTATGAAAAGGGCCTCGGCTTCTCCCCCTCCGACTATGTGCTGCTGGACGAGGACGACGCCAGCACCAAGCGCGTCGCCTTCTGGCGCACCGATCCGGAGCACCACTCGTTCGCGGCCTTCCAGGCCAGCCACGCCCGCGCCGACCACCATGCCTATGAGACCGGCGGCTGGATGGATTTCCGTGACTGGGGCGATCATCTCGCCAATCTCGAAATCCCGGTGGTCTGGGGGCCGGGCCGGCACGGCCCCGGCAACAACCTGTTCTTTATGTTCGAAGACCCGAACGGCGACCGCATCGAATTGTCCGCCGAACTGGAACACCTGCCGCGCGAGATGGGGCCGCGAAGCTGGCCGCATGCGGAGCGCACGGTGAACCTTTGGGGTGCCGGCTGGATCCGGCAATAGGGTGAGCGCGCCGCCCCACACGCTCCGCATCACCGGCGGTGCTCTGCGCGGCCGCAAGCTGGCGGTGCCGCCCGGCTTCTCCGTCCGCCCCACGGCCGAACGGCTGCGGGAGGCGCTGTTCAACCGCCTCGCCCATGGCGGGTTCGGGGCGGGTGCTGCGTCCATCCTGACCGACGCCCGCGTGCTCGACCTCTGCTCCGGCACCGGCGCCCTGGCGTTCGAGGCCCTCTCGCGCGGCGGCGAACACGCCACCCTGGTGGAGGCTGACCCCGCCACCCTCCGCCTCGCCCGTGACAATGCCACGGCGCTGGATATCGCCAAGCGCTGCACCTTCCTTGCCTCGCGCCTGCCAGTCGGCCTGCCGCCCGGCCCGTTCGACCTGGCGTTCTTCGACCCGCCCTATGCCGCCGAGCTCTATCAGCCGGTGCTGCAGGCCCTCGCCCAGCGCCGCTGCGTCCGCCCCGGCGGCCTGGTGTCGGTGGAGGCACCGGCCAAGCTCGACCTCATGATCCCCGCCGGCTTCACCCTGCTGCACGAGCAGCGCTATGGCGCCGCACGGCTCTGGCTGTTGCAGGCGGACGAAGCCGGCCAGGCTCGCCCGCAGCCGTCCCCCGAACGCTAGCGACTGACCCCATGACCGACGCTGCCGCCCTGGACAACAGCGCTGGACAAAGACGCCCTGGCGATCGACAGCCTCGTCTACCGCGCCGACGGCTGGCCGGAGGCGCAAATCCGCGGCTATCCCGGCGAAAACTCCCGGCGAACACTCCCGGCGCAAGCTGCGCGGGATTTGGGCCTGGAAGCCCCGCCGCGGCGAGGAAGCGGCGGCCTCAGCGCAGCGCCGCCGCCGCCGCCTCGCGGTAGAGGCTGCGCTCGGTGACGTGCTCGAAGCCGATGCTGGCGACATCGTCCAACAGGATGCGCACTTCTGTCTTACGCCCGGCCTTGACCGCGGCATCGACCAGCACCTGGAAGAACACGTCCCGTTGTGCATGGCTGCCGCCAACCTGGTGCAGGTCACGGCGCACCGGCCACATCAGGTCCACCACCTGGCCGTAGTCGCCCTTGCGGTGCGCAGCCATCGCCTGAACCAGCGGCGCACCGATGATGCGGGTCGCCGCCGCAATCGGGCCCTGGCCGCCGTCCACGTGGCCGATGCTGTCGACCAGCGCCTCGACCTGGTCGAACCGACCGACCGCTGCCAGCGCCATGGCGTCGTGGGCGCTGCTGAACGGGTTGGCGTGGTCGTGGATGCGGCCGGCGCAAATATCGGCGATGGTGTGCCAGCGCTCGCCCACATCGACGCCGCGCAGTTCCAGCCGCGTCAGCAGCGAGGCGACGTTTTGCAGGTCGATGGTCGCGTCCGGCATCGCCTTGACCAGTGGCGAGTCCGGATTGCGCACCTTCGTATCCAACAGTTCCAGGATGCGGTCATACTCGCCGCGTTCCAGCAAAAACAGGGCCAGATGCCACCAGCAATGGTGCGCGATCTGGTTGGAACGGCCCCAGTTGGCGGAAAGCGGCTCCAGGAACTCCACGCCCTCGTCCGCGCGGCCTTGCATGACCAACGTGTGGGCGACGGCATGGGCGCCCCAGGCGCTTTCCGGCACCCGTTCCACGGCACCGCGGCCACAGCGTTCCGCCATCTCATAGTCGCCGCCTTCTTCGTTCGAGAACGCGCGCACCGCCAGGAACTGGGCATAGTCCGGCGTGTCCTCGTTCCAGGCCGGGGCGGCGCGTTCGGCGATATCCCACATCCAACGGCTCTCGCCGCTCCAGAAGAGTTCGAACTGGGCCAGGCGGTGAACAAGGATATCGGTCGGGTTATCGGCCAGATAGGCCTCCAGCAGCGAGACGCCGCCTTGCAGGCTGCCGTTGCTGGCCAGGTTCACCGCCCGCGCCAGCGCCCGGTCGCGGACAGAGGCATCGCCCAGATGCGGCTGTACCTCGTCGATCAGGCCGCGGACCGCTGGGTGGAATTTTTCGGTGCGGGCAGCGTGCAGGATCCAGGCTTTCAGCAGCTTGGCGGTGACGAAATCCGGGTCGGCGTCGATGGCAGCGTTGATCAGCCCCATCGCATCGGCATACCAGCCGACGAAGGAGCGGCAGCCGTCGGCAAAAATTTCCGCGGCTTCGGGATTCGCGGTGGTGATAGCGAATCCACAATGGTCCGTGTGTCCGCTCATGGCCTGTATCCTCCGGGATTTGTTGTGGGTGGCGATCTTGCCAGGGATTATGGCCCGCATCCAGGCGCGGCGGTCAAGCCCGCAGGCGCTTCAGCGCCGGGCGGAGGCGGCTCGGAAGGTCGCGATCCGCTCCTTGATGCCGGGAATGGCGACCGACCGTGCCAGGGCCGCCATGTCCGCATCCCGCGTATCCGGCCGGGTGACTTCGGCGAGCGCCGCAGTCACGTCTGCATTCAGTTGGGTGTAGGCATCGGCGAAGCGCTCCGTCACCGCGTCCCATTCCTCCGCAGCCGCCAGGGCATCGACCAGGCCGAGAGCGACGCCCTCTTCCGCTGCCACCGGCCGGTTTTCGATCTGGATCTGCCGGGCAGCGACACCGCCGATGCGATAGGCCAGCCGGCGCGTGCCCAGCACCACGCCGAAGCGGGGGCCGGGCATCTGGAAGCGGGCACCGGGCGCGGCCACGACCCGCATGGCGGCGGCGGCCAGATCGGCGCCGGCGCCAACCGCCCGGCCCTGCACCAAGGCCAACGTCGGCATGGGCGCATGGAACACCGCCTGCAACATCTCCTCCACCTGCAAAAAGCGCAAGGCGAGGTCGCCGTCGGTCAGGCTTTCGAAATCACCGAAGTCGAAGCCGGCGCAAAAATGCCGGCCTTCGCCCCGCAATACCAGCGCCCTGGCACCGTCGGCGGCGGCCTGGGCGATGGCGGCGCGCACACCATCCGCCATCGCTCCCGACAGGGCATTGGCCTTGTCGGGGCGGGATAACGAAATGACCGTGAGGCGCTCGCGCACCTCAACGGTGACAGAACTGGTCATGGCAGCGTTCCTTTCGTGATGCAGCGAACGGTCAGCCGCCTGCCTCCGCGCCGCGCGTAGCCTGGCCGCGCTTGCGCCGGCGCTCGTCGCCAATGGCCAGCAGTTTCTCCCGATCCTCGGGGCGCACGCGGTTGTAGCGGTCGCGCCAATCCGGGTCGCCGGGCTTCCATTCGAACGGCGAACGCACGGTGGTGCAGGGCGCCGCCGCCGTTTCCAGCAACGACAGCGCCAGGCGCAGCGTTTCGGCCTGCATTCCCGCATCCCAGGGGTGGCCGCAAGGGTTGCCGAGCGGGAAGTCCTGGAACAGGAAGCGCGGTACGGCGCAATGCTCGACAATATCCTTGGCCGAGCCGATGACGACGGTGGGCAGGCCGTTCTCTTCCAAATACCGTGCGATCAGACTCACGGTCTGATGACACACCGGTCAAAGGGCCGTCAGAACGACGGCGTCCACCTGGTCCTCGCGCAGGCGGCGCAGCAGATCGGGCGCATCCTGTGTGGTGGTCTTGGCGTGGCTGTAGTCGGTGGGCGCGCCATGGAAGCGGGGCGCCAGCTTGCCGATCACGCCTTCCGCTGCCAGGCGTTTCATGGCGTCGATGGGCAGGAAGGTCTCGCGGTCGTCGGTGTGGGTCGCGTCCTTGTCCCAGGCGAGGTCGGTGTCGAAGGTTGCCGGCGGGCTGTCGACATCGCCGGACCAGGGCCGCTTGCGCCCGCGCTCGTTCCGGTTGGAGAGATCGGGCGGGCCGGCAGTGGTGATCAGCGCCACCGTGCACCGGCTGAGCGGCTTGGCCAGGCGCCGGAACGGCGCATCGTCGTGGGCCGCCCACACATAATCGTTGTCATAGCCAAGCGCCCGATAGTAGCGGCGCGTTCGTTCCATATAAGGGACGGGGGGTCCGTTGTCGGCGTCGGTCAAATCGGCGTCGGTCAAATCGTTGTCGGTCAAATCGTTGTCGGTCAAATCGTTCGACTCCTGCGGCTGGGAGTGGGCAAGGCGTCGGACGCCCAGCGAGGTCGGGCCAACAACCTAGGGCAAACCGGCTCGATGTTGAAGCGCCGGCGCCCGGCAATTCGCCGCGACCCCTGGTGCGAAATGCAGTACTCTCCGCCGGGAAGGACTGTTAGCGTTTCCGCTCACCGATTGTCCGGCCGTTTCATCCGGGAGCCTCCCCATGCCCGCCCGCATTGTCGGCATGCTCGGCGTAACGCCGCCGAAAAGCACATCCACCCTGTTGGTGATCGAGGGCGAGATTTCGCCCGCCTATATCGTCGAACACGCCCGCACGCACGAGGCCGCCGGCTACGACATGGCGCTGGTCGGCTACACCTCGTCCTCTGCCGAGGGCTTTCTGGTTGCCCAGCACGCCGCCCTGCACACCGCGCGGCTCGGCTATTTCGTGGCGCACCGGCCGGGCTTCGTCGCGCCAACCCTGTTCGCGCGCAAGGTCGCCACCTTCGACCATCTGACCGGCGGCCGCATCGCCGTTCATATCATCACCGGCAAGACCGATGCGGAGCAGGAGGGCGACGGCGACTTCACGCCCAAGGCGGAGCGCTACCGCCGCGCCCAGGAATACCTGCACCTGGTCAAAAAAGCCTGGGCCGCCACCGAACCGTTCGATTTCCAGGGCGAATTCCACCGCGTGCGCGGCGCCCATTCCGACATCCGGCCGTTGCAGCAGCCGCACCCCCAGATCATGTTCGGCGGCGCATCCGAAGGCGCGCTGGCCATGGGCGCGGCCGAATGCGACGTCTACGGCATCTATGCCGAACCGCTCGCCACCACGGCGGAGCGCATGGCGGAGTTCCGCGCCCGCGCTGCTGCGCATGGCCGCCAGGTCGGCTTCAACATGTCGGTCCGCCCGATCATCGCGGAGACGGAAGCGGCTGCCTGGGATAAGGCGCGGTCGATCCTGGGCGGCATGTCCGGCAATCTCGGCTGGTCGCGGCAGGAGACCGAAGGCCCCCCCGCGCCCGTGGACAACGCCGGCCAACGCCAATTCGCCTTCGCGCTGGAGAAGGAGGTGCATGACGAGCGGCTCTGGATGGGCATCACCAAAGCCACCGGCGCGCTCGGCAACACCTCCTGCCTGGTCGGCACGGCGGAGCAGGTGGCCGATGCGGTGCTGGCCTACTACCGGCTTGGCATCGGGTCCTTCCTGATGCGCGGCTTCGACCCGCTGAACGACGTGGCCGCCTATGGCCGCGAACTGATCCCCCGAATCAAGGCCGGCGCCGCGGAGATCGACCGCCGGACAGCCACCGCCGGCCGCGTGCCTAGCCCTCCAACCCTTCGGCCTTGAGCGGGCGGGAGAGCAGGGCGTGCATGGCGTCGCCGATATCGCCGCCGCCGTGCAACACCCGCTCGACCGCAGCGCAAATCGGCATCTCGACACCCAAAGAGCGCGCCAGCTTCGGGATGGCACGGGCCGTCGGCATGCCCTCGACCAGCGAGCGTGAGCCGGCGGTCGCGTCCGCCACCGATGTGCCGCGGCCGATGGCGATGCCGAAGGCATAGTTGCGGGACTGCTCGCTCGAACAGGTGAGCGCCAGGTCGCCGACGCCGGAAAGCCCCATCAGGGTTTCGGCCTGGCCGCCCTTCGCCACGGCCAGGCGCTGCACCTCGGCAAGGCCGCGGGTGATCAGCGAGGCGCGGGCGTTCTCGCCCAGGCCGCGGCCAATGGCGATGCCGCAGGCTATGGCGATGACATTCTTGGCCGCTCCGGCAATCTCCACCCCGATCACGTCGGTGCTGGCATAGGGGCGGAAGAAGGGCGGCGCCAGGCTCTCGGCCAGATCGGCAGCCGTGTCCTGGTCGGGAAACGCCAGCGTTGCCGCCGTCGGCAGGCCGCGGGCGACCTCCCGCGCGAAGGTGGGGCCGGAGAGAACGCCGGCCGTCTGACCGGGGGCTGCCTCCGCCAGCACCTCGCTCATCAACAGGCCGGTTTCGAACTCCAGCCCTTTGGCGCAAAGCAGGATCGGGCAGGTTTTCGCCAGCGCGCCCGCAAACCGCCCCGTCACCGCCCGCACGGTCTGTGCCGGCGTGACCAGCAACACCGCGTCGGCGCCGGCAAGGCGGCCCGGCTCTGCGGTGGGGGCGATGGCATCGGGCAGCGGCACGCCGGGCAGGTGGCGGACGTTCTCTCGCTTTGCGGCCATTTCCGCAGCGTGCGTGGCATCGTGCGCCCAGAGCGTGACGCAGCGGCCCGCCCGCGCGGCCACCAGGGCCAGGGCCGTGCCCCAGGAGCCGGCGCCGATCACGCCTATGTGCTGAAAACGCATCGAACTCTGCCTGTTTTGGACGATAGGGGGTCTGGCCGCCAGCTTAGCGAGTTGCAGCCGCAGTCCGCCAGTGCCGGGGTGGCGGCGGCTATTCCATCACCAGCCACAACACCTCCTCGATGCGCCGTGCACCCGTTGCCAGCATCACCAGCCGATCGAAGCCCAGCGCCATCCCGGCGGTGCGGGGCAGGCCGTTGGCCAGCGCCTGCAACAGGCTTTCCGGCAGCGGGTAGCTCTTGCCATAGAGCCGCTGCTTCTCCGCCTGGTCGCGCAGAAAACGCTGGCGTTGCTCGAAACCATCGGTGAGTTCGCCGAAGCCGTTGGCCAATTCCAGGCCGCAGACATATAGCTCCACCCGCTCGGCCACCTGTGGCTCGCTCGGGTCCATGCGGGCGAGTGCTGCCTGCTCGCGCGGGTAGCCGGTGAGGAAGGTGGGCTGGCCGACCCCCAGCCAGGGCTCGATCCGGTTCAGCAGCACGCGGAAGAAGATGTCGTCCCAGGCATCGGTCGGGTCGCTGGCAATGCCGGCCTTTTCCCGTGCGGCGGCGGCAAAGGCGTCCCGGTCGCTGGCCACCGCGGCCAGATCGATGCCGGCATGGCGGTGAAAGACATCGGCGCAGGAGACCACCTCCGGGTCGGCCGCCAGGTCGCAACGCTCGCTGCCCCAGTCCACCAGCATTGGCTCGCCCGCGGCATGGCGGGCGCGGCGCAGGATTTGCAGGCAGTCCTCGATCAGCGCGCCGAGCCCCTGGCCGACCCGATACCATTCCAGCATTTCGAACGAAGGATGGTGGGTGGCCGAGCGTGGCTCGTCGCGGTAGACGGTCGCGAACTGATAGAGCGAGCGCTTCTCGTGCGCCACCAGCCGTTTCATCGCGAATTCGGGTGAGGTGTGCAGATAGCGCCGCTCGCCCTGCACCTGCGCCGGCATGGCGGCCAGATGCAGTTCCAGCCCGCCGGAGACCTGTAGTGCCGGCGTTTCCACCGCCGTCAGGCCCTCGGCCTCGAAATATCGCGTCAGCGCCCGGCGGATCGGCACACGTGCCGCAACGGGTCTCATTGCGTTCTGTCCCGGTAGCGGCTAAACCGCGTCGCAATTTGCAATTCACACCCGCGAGTCGAAGACGATGAAGGTTCAGGCCAACACTATCCGCCCCGGTAACGTGATCGAACACGAAGGGCGCCGGTGGATCGTGATCAATTATGAACTGATCCTGCCCGGCAAGGGCAACGCGTTCATCGCCATCGAGATGCGGGATGTCAACACCGGCACCAAGACCAACACCCGCTTCCGCACCGGCGACACGGTGGAACGGCTGATGACCGACAGCCGCGAATGCCAGTTCCTGTTCGCCGACGGCGAAAACCTGACCTTCATGGATAACGAGACCTTCGACCAGTTCATGGTTCCGGCCGAACTGGTGGGGGAGCCGGCGGTGTTCCTGCAGGAAGGCATGACCTTGGTCGTTACCCTGGTGGAAGGCTCTGCCATCGGCGTCGAATTGCCGAAGTCGGTCACGCTGGAAATTGTCGAGGCCGACCCGGTGGTGAAGGGCCAGACGGCGTCGTCGTCCTACAAGCCCGCGGTTCTGGAGAACGGGGTCCGCGTCATGGTGCCGCCGCACATCACCACCGGCACCCGCGTCGTCGTGAACCCGACGGATCGCACCTATATGGAGCGCGCGAAAGACTGAGGCGCCCGCCCCGGCCGCGGCAAAGCGGCTGGCCGGTTTCGCCTAGGCCCTATCGCGCCACCGCCTCGCCCAGCCGGCGCAGGATGGCGGCCAGTTCCTTGTCCTCGACCTGGGCGCATGCCGCCTCCAGCCGCTCCCGCGCTTCCGGCGGCAGGTCCGGCTGTGCCGCAACAGAGCCTGGCACCGGCCGCGCAGCCTGCGGCAACTCCGGCACCGGCCCCTGGCGCAGCGCAATCCGTTCCACCATGGCCTGGCCGAAATAGCGGTTGATGCGCTCTGCGATCATCGGTGCCATGTGCTGCACCTCCAGCGCCCAGCCGGGCGCCACCAGCAGCCGCAGTGTCGGCGCTCCGCCACGGCGCTCCAGCCGTTCGGGCCGTGTGCGCGTGGCGAGCTGGTCGCCGACGATGATGCGCCACTCCGCCAGCAGACGTGCCTCGCGGAAGCCGCGCTTCGCCGCCGGCTTGGCCAGCAACGGCGCCAGGGCGGCAGCGATGGGCTGCCCCATGCGGCGGGGAATGCGTCGGGCTGAACGCGCCATGGCGCCGGAGCCTTTCCATTGATTGCTTACGACTCCGCCTTACCTTAGCCCAGCCATGCCGCCGACACACGCCCCGATCACACCCTTTGCGCCCGAAGAGACCCAGGCGATCCGCGCCGCAGTGCTGGCGTGGTACGACGCCAACCGCCGCGACCTGCCCTGGCGCGCCCTGCCGGGCGTCGCGGCCGATCCCTACCATGTCTGGCTCAGCGAAATCATGCTGCAGCAGACCACCGTCCCGGCCGTGACGAACTATTTCACCAAATTCCTGGAACGCTGGCCCACCGTTGCCGACCTCGCCGCCGCCCCCATCGACGACGTCATGCGCGCCTGGGCCGGCCTTGGCTATTACGCCCGCGCCCGCAACCTGCACCGCTGCGCCCAGGCCGTCGTCGAAGACCATGCCGGCGCCTTTCCCGCCGATGCCGAGGTGCTGCGCACCCTGCCGGGCATCGGCGACTACACCGCCGCCGCCATTGCCGCCATCGCCTTCGGCCTGCCGGCCGCACCCGTCGATGCCAATATCGAGCGCGCGGTCTCCCGCCTTACCGCCATTACCGAGCCGGTCTCGCCCGCCAAACCCCAGGTGCGCAAGGCCGCCGCGGCGTTGGAGGCCCGCGACCGGCCGGGCGACTGGGCGCAGGCGCTGATGGACCTCGGCTCCGCCATATGCACCGCCAAGGCGCCGAAATGCCTGCTCTGCCCCGCCGTGCAGTGGTGCCGTGCCCAGGCCGGCGGCGAGCCCGAATCTTTGCCGGTCAAGCCCGCCAAACCGGCCCGGCCCTTGCGCACCGGCATCGTCTATTGGCTGGAGCGCGCAGACGGCGCCGTGCTCCTGCGCAAACGCGCCGCCAGGGGCATGCTCGGCGGCCTCTGGGAGTTTCCGTCCGCCGGCTGGGACGACCGCAACGCCCCCGCTGCGGACCCGGCCATCGAAGCGCTCGCCCCCGCCTGGGAGCCGCAGCCGGGCAGCATCGCCCACGGCTTTACGCATTTCGAAGTCGCGCTGGAGGTCCGCACCGGCACGGCCCGCCCCGGCGCCGACCTGCCGGAGGGCACGCTATGGACCGCCCGAAACCGCCTTGGCGATTTTGCCCTTCCGACGCTGATGAAGAAGGTGGCGAAGGCAATGGGGGCGGCTTAGGCTGGCGCGACAACCCGTTCCCGCCGTCCGGAGGCCCGCGCTCATGGCCCACACCTGCTTCGATGTCTCGATCCGGGACAAGATCGCCCATATCGTCCTGAACCGCCCCGAAAAGCGCAATTCCATGGTTCCGGAATTTTGGGACGAGTTGCCGGCGATCATCGCCGACCTGGACGATTTCGTGAAAGCGCGGGTGATCGTGATTTCGTCCACCGGCCCGCATTTCACCGCCGGCATGGATGTCAGCTCGTTCAACGATGGTCACCTCGACGCCGACGACGAAATGGCCCGCCGCCAACACGGCGCCCGCTTCTATCACAATGTCCGCCACCTCCAGAAAAGCTTCTCCTGCCTGGAGGAATGCCGCCTGCCGGTGCTGGCGGCGATCCAGGGCGGCTGCATCGGCGGCGGTGTCGATCTCGCGACCGCCTGCGATATGCGCTATGCGACCGAGGATGCCTTCTTCACCATTTTCGAGACCAATATCGGCATGACCGCCGATGTCGGCACCTTCCCGCGCATCGTCAAGCTGATCCCGGAAGGCATCGCCCGCGAACTCGCCTATACCGGCCGCCGCATGCCGGCGGAGGAGGCGCAGGCCTGCGGCCTCGTCAACCAGGTTTATTCGGGTCAGGCGGCCATGCTGGACGGCGTCATGGGTATTGCGGCAGAAATCGCCAGCAAGGCGCCGCTCGCCACCTATGGCAACAAGCGGCTGATTACCTATGCCCGCGACCACTCGACCGCGGACGGCCTCGACTATATCGGCCTCTGGAACGCCAGCATGCTCCAGGTCGCCGAAATCCGCGAGGCCATGGCTGCCAACCGCGAGAAACGCCCCGGCAATTTCGCCGACCTGCCGGTGGCTCGGCGCAAGCGGGTGGAGTAGGGGGGTAACGGGCGCCGCTTTCCAGCAGGGCCATTGACTTGCATCTGAAATAGGGGTAAAGTCCTATACCCGCTGCCGAACCGATAGGCCGGGCCCGAATAGAGTGGGCCCGAATGTCAAGGTTTGTCGGCAAAATGCGGCGGCCATGTTCACGTGCTGGTTCACTTTAGCGTTCCCCGTTACCGCAAATGTTAAGGTTTGCCTCGGTTTGCGCAGGTCGGTTCACCGCCATCGCTCCCACCAGCACGGCCCGGACTTCCTTCGGAATTCGCACCGCCCGTGCCGTTTCCGGGTGGATGAACACGGCTTCTACCGTCGCCGTTGCGATGCAGGTCTCGCCCTGAAAGATCGCCTGGCCGAAGGTAAAGCCGGCACCGCCGACCGCCAGGATGGCGGTGCCGATCTCCACCTCGCCGGGGAAGTGGAGCGCGGCGCGGTAGCGGGCGTCGAAGCGTACCACCACCACGCCCGTCACCGTGTCCCGGCCGCCGGCGATCAACTCTTCGCGGCGGAAATGGATGCGGCCTTCCTCGAAAAAGCCATTGATCGCGCCGTTGTTGACATGGCCATTCGGGTCCAGGTCACGATAGCGGATGATGGCGCAAGCCCAGTCCTGAAAGGTCGCGCGCCGGGTCAGGTCGGCTGCGGGGGAGGGGCCGGGGGCGGGTGAAGCCGCGCGCATGAAAATTCTCCTTCTTGTCAGCCCAGCGAATGATACTGGCTTGCACTCGCCCACGTTTCCCGCCTAGCATTGCGACGAAAGTCGAAAACAGCATAGGAAGGTCCGCGATCATGCATGATATCGTCATTCGCGGTGGCACCATAGTTGATGGCACCGGCGCACCCGCTTTTGTCGGCGACATTGCCATCGACGGCGACAGGATTGCCTCGGTCGGCAGTACCGCCGGCCCAGGCAAGAAGGAATACGACGCCAAGGGCAAGCTCGTCACCCCCGGCTGGGTCGATGTGCACACCCACTATGACGGCCAGGCCACCTGGGACCCGCTGCTGGCGCCGTCCTCCTGGCATGGCGTCACAACCATCCTGTTCGGCAATTGCGGCGTCGGCTTCGCCCCGTGCCGGCCAGAGGACCGCGACGCCCTGGTCGACCTGATGGAAGGCGTCGAGGATATTCCCGGCATCGTCCTGAACGAGGGCCTGAAATGGGATTGGGAGAGCTTCCCGGAGTTCCTGGATGCACTCGACCGGCAGGAGCGCGTCATCGACGTTGCTGCCCAGGTGCCGCACCACCCGTTGCGCGTCTATGTGATGGGCGAGCGCGCCATCAACTTTGAAGATGCGACCCCCGACGACATCGCGAAAATGCGCGAGTTGACGGAGGAGGGCCTGAAGGCCGGCGCCTTCGGCTTCACCACCAGCCGCACCGAATCCCACCGCACCACCCAGGGCGAGCGGGTGCCGGCCCGCTATGCCAAGCCGGACGAGCTGATCGGCATCGGCCAGGCCTTCAAAAGTGTCGAGCATGGCGCTTTCGGCATGTTGAACGATTTCGAGGATGAAGCCTCCGAGTTCGACTGGATCAAAGCGGTCGGCAAGGAAACAGGCCGCCCGCTCTGGTTCCTCCTGACCGGCCGCTATTCCGATCCGCAGCGGGTGCCACGGCTGATGGGGGGCGTCCACGAGGCCCGGGAAGCGGGCGCCAAAGTCACCGCACAGGTCGCCAACCGCGCCGTCGGCGTGATCCTCGGCCTCTCCACCTCGCTCACACCCTTCAGCGGCCGCCCCAGCTTTGCCGCGCTCAACGGCCTGCCCCATGCCGAGCGGGTTGCGAAACTGCAGGACCCGGCGCTGCGGGCGCAAATCCTCTCGGAGGAAAACTCCGACGAATTGCTAAGCAAGCTGCCGCCGCTGCAACGCGCCATCGCCACGCGCTGGGACCGCATGTACGTCATGGACGACCCGCCGCAGTACGAGCCACCGGAAGAAGCCAATGTCGAGACCGCGGCCAGGCTCTCCGGCAAGTCGCCGCAGGAATTCGTCTACGATTTCCTGGTCGCCGACGACGGCAAGGGCATGATCATGTTCCCGGTCACCAACTTCCACACCGGCGACCTGGAGCCGGTCTACGAGGTGATGCAGGACCCGGCCACGATCATTGGCCTGGGCGATGGCGGCGCCCATTGCGGCCAGATCTGCGATGCCAGCATGCCCACCTTCATGCTGACCCACTGGACCCGCGACCGCACGCGCGGCGAGAAATTTCCGCTGGAATGGGCCGTGCGCCGCCTGACCAGCGAAACCGCGGACTTCTTCGGCTTCAAGGACCGCGGGCGGCTCAAGCCGGGCCTGAAGGCAGACGTCAACATCATCGACTATGACGCCCTGCAAATCCGCCGCCCGGAAGTGGTGTTCGACCTGCCGGCCGGCGGCCGCCGTCTGGTGCAGCGGGCAGAGGGGTACGATGTCACCATCTGCTCCGGCCAGCCGATCTTCGAGCATGGCGAGCATACCGGCGCCCTGCCCGGCAAGCTGGTCCGCGCCGCAGCGTAAGTCGCGAATGGCGGGGATGGCCGTATGCCTCCCCGCTTTTTGCGTCTGCCAGTCAAAAACAGCGCTCCAAGCGCTCGGCTTGCCGTGCATAGCAGGTGCCACCCTGGCTGGCAGCAAGGCGTTTCTCGCTCATTCTGGCTAAGGCTGGGCTCCGGCGGGCAAGCTTGCGACACCCGTTTAGTACACACAGCATCCTCTGCAGCACGATCCTGAAGGAGCCAAACCCATGGGTGAGAAGCGCACTGTCGTCGGTACCGGCGGCGAATTGTTGATGCATCAGCTTGTCGCCCAGGGCGTCGACTATGCTTTTACCAACACCGGCAGCGCGGAGGCGGGCTTTTTCGACGCCTTCCTGACCGTCAAGGGCGTGCAGCCGATCCTGCTGCTGAACGAGGCGCTGGTGCTGTCGGCCGCCGACGGCTACGCCAAGGCCGCCAAGAAACCGGCCTTCGTCAACGTCCACCTCGCCGCCGGCACGCGCCAGGGCACGGGCCAGTTGTTCAACGCCTATTTCGATGGCACGCCGATGGTGGTCACCGCCGCGTCGCGCGACAACGGCTCGTTCGGCGACCACAACCCGCTGGGCGCCCAGGCCGGCTTTTCGCAGATGAGCACGGTGCAGGACGTCACCAAGAACCGGTGGGAGGTCACCGACCCAAGCGGCATCCCGCTCGCCACCCGCCGCGCCTTCAAGGAGGCGATGAGCATGCCGAGCGGCCCGGTCTATATCGCCTATGACGGCCACGCCCTGGATGCCAAGAATGTCGAGGCGCTGATCGAGACGGCAAAGCCGCTGGAACTGGCGATGGCACCGCAAATGTCGACCCTGGAGGCGATGCATGACGCCCTCTTGAACGCCCAGAAGCCGCTGCTGCTGGCCGGTCCTGACATTCATGCGGCCAAGGCGCACGAGGAGGTGCTGCAACTGGCGGAGAACTACTCGCTGCCGGTGGCGCACAACATGTTCGACTATTCGGCCTTCCCGCTGCGCCATCCGAACTATGTCGGCCCGATCGATATGATGGATGACAGCGGTTATGACGTGGTCATCGCCGTCGGCTACCGCCAGAGCACGCGGGCCGGCGCCGGCGACCATCGCTTCCAGGATGCCGGCACGATCATCGCCGTCGGCCATGATCCGAACCTGATCGGCAACACCCACAATGTCGATATCGGCGTTGTCGGCAATGTGAAGCATTCGGTGGCCGCCCTGAACGCGCTCTGGAAGCCGGACCACGCCAACCTCGCCCATATCCAGAAACGCAAGCAGGAACTGGTGTCGCAGGCGAAGGCCCGCGCGACCAAGATGGTGGAGCGGGCGGCGAAGCTCTCCGGCGACAAGCCGATCCACCCCGATTTCCTTGGCTACACCATGGGCAAGTGCCTGGCGGAGAACACCATGTTGGTGTCGGAGGCCTTCCGCGCCGCCGATCAGCTCATGCCGCTGGGATATGCGGAGAACGAGTGGGATTATGTGCGCACCTATGGCGCCAGCCTCGGCTATGGCCCCGGCAGCGCGGTCGGCGCTCAGCTTGGCGCGCCGGATCGGCCGGTGACGCTGGGTCTCGGCGATGGTGCGGTGATGTATTCGTCCAGCGCGTTCTGGAGCATGGCCCGCTACAACCTGCCGATCCTGACCGTGGTCTTCAATAACATGCAATACCAGACCGTGCGCGCCAACTTCGCGGCCTGGGGCGGCAACATGGCGGACCAGAACAAGTACCCGGAAACCTTCCTCGGCGACCCGGAAATCGACTTCGTCATGTTGGCCAAGGCCCAGGGGATCGAAGGCATGCGCGTTGACGAGCCGGACGATCTGGAAAAGGCGCTGAAGCGCGGCTCCGACGCCCAGGCCGCCGGCGAGCCATTCCTGCTGGATGTCCGCATCGCCAATGTCGGCGCTGGCGCGGACCAGAGCTGGTACATGCCTCACTCGCCACGGGCGTAGCGAAGGCGGGCAGCGCCTGCCCTGCCGGCGCTGCCGATCTCTCCGTCGTCATTGGGCGCCCGCCCATGAAGGTCGAAACCCTGCTGGCCCTCGGCAAGACCGACCCCGGCCTGCGGGCGCCCTGCGCGAAATGGTGCAGAACCTGCGCCGCGCGGCGTGAGCGGGAGGGGCCGCTGATTGTTAACCTGTTGCGGATGATTTCTTGCAAAGATTGCCTGCCGATTTTGGAAATATACCGGAATTCAGTCGAGCAATTTTCCCAGCAGGTCGAAAGCAGTAAAAATCAATAAGAATAAAGAAAAGGAATGACCTAGAAACGGTATCAAAAACCCGCGCCGATTTCAAGGTTGCATTTCCCCGTTCGCGCGGGCTATGTTTCGAGCGTCATTGATCTGTGAGGTCTGGATTGTGTTTTGCGTGCGGGCGCTGGCTGCGCGCGCGGTGCCTATTTTGCAATGGCTTCAGCTTTTGTCGCAATCCCGGCCTCGCTTCGAAATCAGGAGGTCAACTCTATGAATGCCGTCGCTGAGAACGAAAAATACCGCAAAGAATACAATTCCGACTTCGTGTCCCGGTGGGACGACCTGGTTGGCTGGGAAGGCCGCGAGGAAGGCGAACGCCAGTTTTTCGAGCGCATCCTCAATATCCATCAGGTCAGGAGCGTCATCGATATCGCCTGCGGCACCGGCTATCACGCCATCAAGCTTGCCCATGCCGGCTTTGAGGTGACCGCTACGGATGGCGCCCGCACCATGATGGAGCAGACCCGCGCCAACGCCGAGGCCATGGGCGTGAAACTGGCCGACAGCCGCGTCGTCGATTGGCGCTCCCTGTCGGAGGAGTTCGGCGGCAACTGTTTCGATGCCATGGTCTGCCTCGGCAATTCCTTCTCGCACCTGTTTGACCACGAGGCACGGCGCGAGGCGATGGCGGCAATGTTCTCGGTGCTGAAACCGGGCGGCATTCTGCTGATCGACCAGCGCAATTACGATTCGATTCTGGACCAGGGCTTCAGCAGCAAGCACAAATACTATTATACCGGCGAGGAAACCGACGTCCGCCCGATCCGCATTTCGCGCAAGGAAGTGCTGTTCGAGTACGATTTCGGCTCCGCTGGCAAGCATCACCTGACGCTTTATCCGCTGAAGCAGCAGTATATGCAGTTCCTGCTGGACGATGCCGGCTTTGTCGACGTCACGCAGTACGGCGATTTCGATCGGCCCTACGAATTCTACGACCCGGATTTCGTCCAGCACGTGGCCTTCAAGCCGAACCGACCCGTGGAAGGCGTTTTGCGCAACCTGACGACCGCCGGCGTCAAGCACGTGGTCGAGCAGACCAAGCGCTATTATGACGGCGCTGCCGACACCATTTACCGCGAGATCTGGGGCGAGAACATCCACCTCGGCCTGTTCGAGGACGAAGGTGAGACGCTGCAAGCCGCGAACGAGCGCACGAACGAGCATCTGGCCTCGATCGCCAACCTTTCGCCGGACCAGACTGTGTTGGAGGTCGGCTGCGGCTATGGTGCCACCGCGCGCTTTCTGGCCCGGACGGTCGGTTGTCAGGTGGTCGCGACCAACATCTCCGACCGCGAACTGACGGAGGCGCGGCGCCTGACCGAGGCCGCCGGCCTGGACGGCAAGGTCACCTTCGCCTATGGCGACTTCCACGGCCTGGACGTCCCGGACGAGCAGTTCGACGTTTACTGGTGCCAGGAATCGTTCCTGCACGCCGCCGATAAGGAACAGGTGCTGCGCGAGGCCTATCGCGTGCTGAAGCCGGGTGGCCGGTTCGTTCTATCGGAACTGGTGGTGCGCGATGGCACGCCGGACGACATCCGCGAGCGCATCTATGAGCGCATCGGTGCGCCGGTCATGTGGGATGCGACCGACTATCGCCAGACGCTGCAGAACCTGGGCTTCCGGGTCGAGATCGAGGAGGACTGGTCGCCGAACGTCGCCCGGACCTATGGCTGGGTGCGCAGCCAGTTGGAGGAGCGCCGGTCCGAGTTTGAGGACAAGATCGGCCGCGATCTGGTCGACCGCACCAGCCGGGCGCTGCAATTCTGGGTCGATACCGCCAATGACGGCTGCATCGGCTGGCACTTCTTCATCGCCGACAAGGTGGCGTAAGCCTGCCGAAACCGGTGGTTGGGAATGCTCCGGGCCTCGGCTCGGAGCATTTCTTTTTGCCTGCGCAGGCCTCCCCCGCACGCTGCGCTTGACCTTTGTTGCCGGCAGCCTAACTAGAGCACCGCCGGAGCAGATGGAATCATTTGGTCTGGAGAAGATACTCTGGAATCATAGACTCAGAGCAAATTCCGGCCTATCCCGCCGGCGCAAGGGCGCCGGGTCGGTCGGAGCCGGTTCTATCGAAAGCATGCCGGCGTTGGATCATCACCACGGCCTGAAACCCGCCCCCTTTGGCACCGTGCTCGGCTATGGCCCGGGTGGGGTGCCGGTCCACTCATCCGACTACGCCACGGTCGATGAAACCCGCTTTCCGGATCGGCAGGCCTATCGCAGCACGCTGCACGGCGTCTATCTCGGCCACAAATGGCAGTGTGTGGAGCTGGCGCGACGGTGGCTCTACCAGACCCGCGGCTATGTCTTCGACGACATCGCCATGGCCTACGACATCTTCCGCCTGCGCACTGTCCGCGTTGTCGCCGACGGTTCGCTGCTGCCGCTGCAATCCTTCCGCAACGGCGCCAAGCGTCTGCCCGAGCCCGGCGCCCTGCTGATCTGGGACGAGGGCGGCGAGTTTGATGTCACCGGCCATGTCGCCGTCATCACCGAGGTTGGCGAGACCTGGGTCCGCGTCATTGAACAGAATGTCGAGGATACGGTCTGGCCGACCGGCCAGTCCTGTTCGCGGCAGTTGCCAATGCACCGCACGCCGGACGGCGGCTTTCGCATCCACTGCACCTTCCCGGGCGGCATCATCCTTGGCTGGATGATCCAGACCGACGACGCCACCCATGCCGAACGCGTGCTGGAGGACGAGCCGGCGCTGTTCACCATCCAGCGGCGCCGGCTCGCCAGCCCGCCGCCGGCGGATGCCGAATGGCTGGATGCCGCCGACCCGATGCAGGCAGCCTATATCAAGGCCTATAACGGCCACACTCTCTCGGACGATCCCGCCGACATGGGCGCCTGCTATGCCATCAGCGAGACCGGGCTGCGTGAGGTGCGGCGGGCCGCGAACGAGCTGCACCGCATGTTCCTGCACGCCACCAACCATGTGCTGGAGAACGAGGCGCTGCTGGCGCGCTTCAACCTGCCGCCGGCCCTCTGGCCGCGCATCCGGCAATCCTGGGCAAACCGCCGCAATGAGATGATCACCGGCCGCTTCGACTTCGCACTTCGCCCCGAAGGGCTGAAGGCCTATGAGTACAATGCCGATTCCGCCTCCTGCTACATGGAATCCGGTTTCCTGTTCCAGCGCTGGGCGCATGCGTTCGGATGCACCGTCGGCCGGGACCCCGCCGCGGGCTTGCATGAGGCCCTTGCGGAGGCGTGGCGCGGGAGCGGGGTTACCGGCCTGCTGCATATCATGCTGGATAACGACCCGGAGGAATCCTACCACGCCCTGTTCATGCACCGCGCCATAGTGGCCGGCGGTATGCGCTGCAAGGTGATTCAGGGCACCGCCGGCCTGCAATGGGGCGAGGGCGGCCAGGTTCTGGACCCCGATGGCGAGCCGATTCGCTGGGTCTGGAAGACCTGGGCCTGGGAGACCGCGCTCGACCAGATCCGCCACGACCTCGACGATGATGCGGAGGCCTTGCGCCTCTCCCGCACCATCGACCGCGCGACCCAGCCGCCGCGCCTCGTCGATGTGCTGTTGGGCGAGGGGGTGATGGTGTTCGAGCCGCTATGGACGCTGGTCACCAGCAACAAGGCCATTCTGCCGGTGGCCGCAGAGATGTTCCCTTCCAGCCGCTTTCTGCTCGACACCCGATTCTCGCTGACCGACGACCTGCGCCAGCGCGGCTATGCCGCCAAGCCGATCGTCGGCCGTTGCGGCGCCAACATCGCCCTCTACAACCGCAGCGACGACCTGGTGGCGGAAACCGAAGGCCAGTTCGACGACCGAGCCACCATCTACCAGGAACTGTTCCGCTTGCCCCAGGTGGAGGGCCGCAACGCCCAGATCCAGGCGTTCACGGTTGCCGGCCGCTTTGCCGGCGCCGGCATTCGTATCGACCGCTCGCCGATCATCACCACCGACAGCGATTTGTTGCCCCTGCGCGTGCTGGCGGACGAAGAATTTCTGGCGGGCGATGATGGGGGCGGGGCCTGATTACGGCGTCTGACAGTATTGCATCGTCGGCATCGCCGCCGCGATCTCATACGGTGTGCCGGGCGAGAGAATGAACTCGCTGGCCCCCTGTTCATCGGCCGGGTTTCCCCAGTTGTAGGTGTAGCCGAGTCCGGTCCACGGCACGCCGGGCGGCGCGCGGAAGCTCTTGAAATAGAGACCTTCATAGAAGCTTCGATAGTCCTTGATCCCGCGCACCTCGGCCACTGGATCGGGGAAGCTCACGGCGCAGGTGCGGTCGTCCGCCCCGGGATCGACACAGGGCCGGAACAGCGCATCCGGCGCCACCCAAAGCTCTACGAACAGGTCGTAGGTCCAATCCGGATGCAGGCCCAGGAACTGCTTCAGGTACAGGTCCACCTCATCCTTGCCCGCTTGCGGATGATCGCGTCGGAATTGCCGGCAACGCGCCTGCATGCGTGGCGCTACGGTTACCCAGACCACATAATCTTCGCTATCGGACGTCGCCGAATAGGGTTTGAGGAACTGGTCGAACGCCCCTTGTGCCTTCCAGGTTACAACCTTGATACGGGTGCGGTCTGCGTTCCAGACAAGATTGTCGTTGTCCGGGGCGATTGGCACAAGGCCGTTTGCCCGTTCCGAATCCTCGACGACCGCCGCATCGGCAACCCCGGCCTCGTAACGCTCCAGCAGGGTCTCGGCTGAACCCGGCTGGGCCAGCAACAATGCGGCAAAACTGGCGGCGGCGGCGATGGCTCTCATGGTTGTTCCCTTTTGTCAGCGTGCGGAGACGAAGCTGCCGCCCTGGTAAGCTTCCGCCGGATCGTCCGGATTGGCGGGCGGCTCGGCTGCCAGCACTTCGGCGGCATGGTCTTCGGCCTGGTCCTGCGGCTTGTAGCCGAGGCGGTAGGCGTTGGAATTGTCGTAGAAGGTGCGGTCATTGTCGGAGACACCGAAGACGATCTCATAGCCGATATCCGGATGCTCCAGGCCGATGCGGCAGAGTTGGGCCATGTCGCGCGGGCTGATCCAGATCGAGAGCCGCCGCTTGTCCACCGGCTTCTCCGCAACGTTGCCGATGCGCATCATGAAGACGCCAATGCCGTGCTTGTAGGCGTACATCGCACCGATCGCCTCGCCGAAGGCCTTGGAGACGCCATAGAGGCTGTCGGGCAGCACCTTCATGTCCGGATTCACCCGCTCGTCACGGCGGTAATAACCGACAGCATGGTTGGAGGTGGCGAAACACACGCGCCCGACCCCCTGAATGCGCGCCGCCTCGAACAGGTTGTAGACGCCGTCGATATTTCTGGCGCGGATGTCCTCCCACCTGGTTTCGCCCGCCTGGCCGGCGAAATGGAGAATGCCATCCACGCCCGCGCAGGCCTTGGTGAAAGCGCTAGCGTCGGTGATATCCAGCGGCAGACAGGTCTCGCCGGGGCCAAGGTCGTTGATCGGGCGCATGTCGGCCAGGATCAGTTCTGGATACACTCCGGCCAGTTCGCGGCGCATAAAGGAGCCGACAGACCCGGCCGCGCCGGTAAGAAGGACGCGCTTCATGACGGGACTCCAGTCCGAATGGTGGTACCGCATTCGAAGGTAGAGGCTGGGGCTGGCCGCGCAAAGGGTCAAGTGGCTAGCGGTCCGATCGAAACGCTTGCTGTGGCAAGTGTTTCATGAACCGGCCCGTTATTGCAATCGTCCGGTGGTTCAGTTCAGCCAACCGATGGGTACCGTCTGTCGGCTGAATCGAACCACGAGCGTCGGCTGCTCTCCCAACCGAAAAGCCCTGTCCCATGCGCCTCACCGCCATTGAAAGCATTCGCCCTGGCGCGTTCCTGCATCCGCTCTGGGGGCAGGGGGAGACCGACGAGCGGCTCTCCGGGCTTGGCGAAGAGTTCTCCGGGTCCGCCGCCACCGAGGCGCACATTCACGCGTTCATCGCGGCCTGTCTGCCGGGCCAGAACCCGCTGCCGATTGACCGCCAGCCGTGCACCAGTCGCCGAATGCGCCGAACGCACTGATTCGGGAAATGGTGCGCGCCTTCCATTGCGGATGGTACCAGGACCTGGTGACGGAATTGCCGCCGGTCGAAAACGGCATGATCCGGGCGCGCCCGCGTCTTGGCCAGGCTGTAACCGGTGCCTGTTATGGCTGCGAATGGCCGATAGCATTGACCGGCGGCTTGTTCATCGCGATCATGGCCGTATGACGCCTGACCTCACAGCGGGCCGACTGTTCCGAGGACGCGGGCAAACCCACCCGATTGAAAAGCACGAAAGATTCATCCCCATGGCAACTGCATCCGACAGCCAGCGTTTCGACGCCCTGATCATCGGCGCCGGTTTTTCCGGCATGTACCAGCTCTACCTGCTGCGCGAAAAGCTCGGCATGAAGGCTCGGGTGATCGAGGCCGGCGACGGGGTTGGCGGCACCTGGTACTGGAACCGCTATCCCGGCGCGCGCTGCGATACCGAGAGCCACGCCTATTGCTTCACCTTCTCCGAGGACATGTATCTCGGCTGGGAGTGGTCGGAGCGCTATCCGGAACAGCCGGAGATTGTCCGCTATATGAACTATGCGGCGGACAAGCTGGATGTGCGCAAGGATATCGACTTCAACACCCGCGTCACAGGCGCGGAGTGGGACGATGCGGCGGGCCTCTGGCACCTGCGGACCGAGCAGGGCCGGGCCTATAGCGCGCCTTACCTCATCACCGCCGTCGGGTGCCTCTCGGCCGCCAACGTGCCAAACCTTCCCGGCCGCGACAGCTTCAATGGCCAATGGTACCACACCGGCCACTGGCCGCATGAGGGCGTGGACTTCAGCGGCAAGCGTGTTGGCCTGATCGGCACTGGCTCCACCGGCGTGCAGGCGACGCCCGTCATTGCAGAGCAGGCGGCCCACCTGACCGTGTTCCAGCGCACGCCGAACTATTCCGTGCCCGCGCACAACAAGCCGCTCACGCCGGAATTCCAGCAATGGGCCAAGGAAAATTTCCAGCAGATCCGCCACGACATGCGCGCGACGCCGGTCGGCCATACGTTCTATATCGCCGACCGCAAGGCGGTGGAAACCCCGGCGGACGAGCGCGAGCGCCTGCTGGAGGAGGCCTGGCAGGTTGGTGGAATGCAGTTCCGCGCGGTCTTCAACGACACGCTGCTGGATCCGGACGCCAACAAGATCGTCGCCGACTTTGTCACCCGCAAAATCCGCGACGTCGTAAAAGACCCGGAAAAAGCCCGCCTGCTGACCCAGTTCGACCACCACTATTCGACCAAGCGCCCGATCATCGACAGCCATTATTTCGAGGCCTACAACCGCGACAATGTCTCGCTGGTGGACGTGAAAGCCGCACCGATCGAGGCGATCACGCCGGACGGCATTCGCACCGCCGACGGCAAGGAATACCCGTTGGATATCATCGTGTTTGCCACCGGGTATGACGGCGTCACCGGCCCGTTGATGCGCCTGAACATTCAGGGTCGCGATGGCCTGGCGCTGAACGATGTCTGGCAGGATGGACCCAAGACCTATCTGGGCCTGCAGGTCGCCGGTTTCCCGAACCTGTTCACCATCACCGGCCCGCAGAGCCCCTCGGTGTTGACCAACATGCCGGTGGCCATCGAACAGCATGCGGAATGGATCGCCGACTGTATCGCGACCATGCGCGAGAAGGGCGCCGCCCGTATCGAGCCGGAGCCGCAAGTCATGGAGGAGTGGCGCAAACAGGTTCAGGCCGCCGCCGATTCGACGCTGCTGGTGACCGCCAAGTCCTCCTGGTATCTGGGCGCAAACGTGCCCGGCAAGCCGCGGGCGTTCCTGGCCTGGGCGGGCGGCATGACCCGCTACCGGGATATCTGTGAGGAAGTGGCTGCCGATGGCTACAAAGGCTTCGTGTTTTCATCCGGCCCCGGTGCCCGTGCGGCGGCCGCGGCGGAATAGCCGGCCGCCAGCCGCGCTCCTATTCCGAAGCAGCCTCGAACGCCGATAACACCATCCCCTCCGTCAACAGTTCCGGCAGGGGGATGCCGCTCGGTGCCTTGGGTCCGTAGACGGCGTTGAAGGGGATGCCGTAACGGCCGAAACTGGCCAGATAGGTCTGGATGGCCGGGTCCGGGCGGGTCCAGTCGGCTTGAAGGGCCACAACATCGCCGCCGGTCAGGTGCGCGGCGACCTCGCCCCGGTTCAGGACGGCAGCCTTGTTGGCCTGGCAGGTAATGCACCAGTCGGCGGTGACATCCACCAGCACCGTCTTGCCGTCGGCCACCAGAGTGGCGAGCCGGTCCTGGCTGAAGGGCTGCCAGACGCCGGCCAGCGCCTGGCTGCGGGCGGCGGGATTGGGGGAGGGCAGGGCGGCTGGCAATGCCACGCCCAGCAGCACGAACACGATCGCACCCGGCAGGCGCCAGGCCGCACGGGCCTGCCAAAGCCAGAGCAGCATGACCGCGCTTAGCGCCGCCAGTGCGACCACGGGAATTTCTCCCGCCAGCGCCAGCAGCACGCTGCCAAGCCAGACGGCGGTGGCGATCAGGGCGAAGCCCAGAACCCCGCGCAGCCAAAGCATCCAGCGGCCCGGCTTCGGCAGGGCGGTGGCGATGCGAGGGCGGATGGCGATGGCAAGATAGGGAAGCGCAAGCCCCAACCCCATTGCCAGGAAAACGGCCAACGTTTCCATCCAGCCATGGCCAAGAGCGAACGCGACGGCGGTGCCGACGAAGGGCGCGGAACAGGGGGTGGCCAGCAGGGTTGCGAACAGGCCGGTGGCAAAGGCGCCGGCCTGTCCCTCGCCCAGGCGGCCGAAGGCGGCGGGCATGGGCACCTCGAACAGGCCCCAGAGATTGCCGGCAAACAGGACGCAGATCAGGGCCATGAAGGCGATGAACAGCGGCTCCTGAAATTGCATGCCCCAGCCGACCGCGACCCCCGCCTCCCGCAGGGCAATGGCGCCTGCGGCTAGGGCAGCGAAGCTCACCAGAATGCCGGCAGCGGTGGCGAGGAAGCTGGCGCGGGCGTGGCTGTGCTCGCCGCCGCCATGTTTGATCAGGCCCAGCATCTTGATGGAAAGCACGGGCAGGACGCACGGCATCAGGTTCAGGATCAGACCGCCTGCCAGCGCCGTCAGCAGGATCAGCGCCCAGGCGCCCAGGCCGATGGCGGCGGTGGCGGCCGGGGCGGCAACGGTGACGGTCTGCTCGAATGCGCGGGGGCCGTCGGTCAGGGTGACGGTGACGGGCTGGCCGGCGAGGGCGGCGGGCTCGGTCTTGGCATAGAGCACCGGCAGGCGCAGGCGGGTGGGGCCCAACCGCTCCGGCGCGCCGAAGGCGAAAGCTTCGCTGTCGGCCTCGACAAAGGCATCCGGCTGTTGCAGTGCCGCATGGGTTTCCAGTTCCAGCCACCAGCGCTGGCCCTCGCCGGGCTGGATGTGGGCTGCTATCAGGCCGAAACCGGCGGCGGCAGGTGCGGGGATCCGGCCGCGCGCCTTGTCGATGGCAAACGCGTGCGCGCTCGGTTCGGCAGGGCCGGCGGGCAGGGTGAGGGCAAGCTCCACATGCTGGGGAATGCAGACATCGCTGCAGGTCAGATAGTCCAGGCTGAGGCGTGCGGTGACCGGCTCGCCCGCACGTTCGGGCGTAATCGTCAGCGGGTAGATCACGTGCTTTTCGTAGCCGACGCTATCGATGCCCAAAATCTGAAAGCGGGTCGGGGCGGGCCAGGCGATGGCGGCCGAGGCGAGGTTGTTGGAGCCCTGCCATTCCAGCCGGGGCGGGTACCCTCCCTCGCCAGGAGAGCGCCAATAGGTCTTCCAGCCGGGCTGAAGCTCGATCTCCAGGCCGAAGCGCAGTTGCTGCTGTTCGCCGATGGCGGTGGTCGATGCCACCAGCCGCGCCCGGGATTCGGCGTTAGCGCCCCAGCCGGACGCGGCTTGCGCCCGTGCCTGGCCGTTCGCCAGCATTGGGGCGAGCAGGGCGGTGAGCAGGATGACAAGGCGCAGCGACATGATGGCGGGTCCGTTTGGTCCGGTAGGCGGGCGGTGGATGGCGGTCCAAGCAAGCGAAATTTTCCCCACTCATCCGCCATCCCGGATTGTGTCCGGGGCGGATTGGAGTGGGAACCTGGCGCCGGAATCCGACCGTTAGCGCGAGAATAGAGTTTAGCAGGCGGGCGTCATCCCCTGCTCACGACAATGTGCAGCGGCGTGGCCGCACTTGCGGTGCTGCGGGCTGCGACCTAATTTCAGGTCATGCCGAACATCAAGTCCGAATCCCAAGATTCCCTGACCGGTCGGGTGCTGATCGCGATGCCGCACATGGGCGATCCGCGGTTTGCGCGATCTGTCGTCTATCTCTGCGCTCATGGCGAGGAAGGAGCGATGGGGCTGATCGTCAACAAGGAGGCCGAGAACATCGGCTTCGGCGACATGCTGGAGCAATTGGGGATCGAAGACCCGTTGTTCGACGGCCTGGTCGTCCACAATGGCGGCCCGGTCGAGACCGGCCGTGGCTTTGTGCTGCACAGCCGCGACTATTTCAACGACGGCTCGATCGAGGTCACCGACGAGATTGCCCTGACCGCGACCGTCGAAATCCTCCGCTCCATCGCCGAGGGCGGCGGCCCGCGCAAGCGGCTGCTGGCGTTGGGCTATGCCGGCTGGGGGCAGGGGCAGTTGGAAAGCGAGATCCAGGCGAATGGCTGGCTTGTCGCGGATGCCGACGACGACCTTCTGTTTGGCGGCGACCTCGAAGCGAAATGGGCCAAGGCCATGGCCAAGCTGGGCGTCGATCCGGCGGCGCTCTCGGGTGTCGCGGGCCGCGCCTAGGGGTTCGATTCGACCAACGGATGGTACCCACCCATTGGTCGAATCGAACCCTCGGATTATCGAAATAGGGTGCCGATTCACGAAACACTTGCCGCAGCAAGCGTTTCGATCGGATCGCTAGCCCTGGTTGAAGCGGGGCTTGCGCTTTGCGATGAAGGCTTGCACCGCCTCCAGATGATCGGAATGGGCCTGGAGCGGGATCAGGCGTTCGGCCTCGCGGTCGAGGGCCTGCTCGTACGAGATGTTGGCGGCGTCATCCAGATTGTCTTTCATGGCGGCCATGGCGGCGGCAGGACCGTCGGCCATCTCGCGCGCCCACTCGAATGCCACCTGCTGCAAGCCCGCATCCGGCACGACGCGGTTGACGAGGCCGAGCGCCAGGGCTTCGGCGGCCGGCACGCGGGCGGCGGTGAACATCAGCTCGCGCGCCTTGGCGGTGTTGACCAGTCGCGACAGCAGCCAGGAAATGCCGTAGTCGCCGGACAGCGCCACATTGCGGTAGCCGGTGGTCAGAAACGCGCTTTCCGCCGCAATGCGCACGTCGCAGGCCAGCGCCAGTGCCATGCCCGCGCCGGCCGCGGCACCCGGCAGCGCGGCAATGGTTGGCTTGCGCAGCGCCCGGATGGCGCCGGTCAGGCCGCGCTCGCGGGCTTTGAGGTCGGCGATGCGCTCGGCAGGCGTCATGGTCTGGGCGCGGTTGGCGCCCATGCCTTTGACATTGCCGCCGGCGCAGAAGGCCGTGCCCGCGCCGGTGAGCACGATGGCGCCGACCCGGTTGTCGCGCCCGCGCTCGCGGATCTGTTCGCGGATGAAGGGCGTAATCTCGTCGCCCATGGCGTTGCGGACTTGCGGGCGGTTCAGGGTAATGATGGCCACCCGCCCGCGAATTTCACAGAGCAGGGTCGGCGCGCCGGTGTCGATGGTAATGCTGTCACTCATGGGAGGGCTCCTGTCGGCTCACCACTTTTCGCCGAACGGGCGCAGTTCCAGAAGGAAGGTCCGGGCCGAACGCGGCTGGTGGGCGAGGTGGTAGATTTCGGCGGCCAGGTCCTCTGGCTTGGCAAAAAAGTCATCGGGGAAATCCGGCCAACGCTTGCGGGCGTAGGGCATGTCGATGACGGCGTCGATGACGACATAGCCGACATGCACGCCCTTTGGCCCCAGATCGCGGGCCAGTGCCTCGGCGACCATGCGCTGGGCGGCCTTGGTCGGAGTCCAGCCGATGAAGTTGGGCTTGCCGCGCAAGGAACCGGTGTTGCCGGTGCAGATCAGGGCGCCGTCGCCCTGCGCCACCATGGCCGGGCAGAGCGTCTGGGCCGTCGCCAGCAAGCCCGCGGCGTTGACGCGGAAATTGCGCTCGAAATCGGCAATGGCGATGTCTTCATAGCTGCCGCGGCTGGCGAGCGTCGCATTGTAGATGACGACGCCGGGGCTGCCGCGCTCGGCGGCAATGCGTTTCAGGGTGGCGATATAGGCCTGGGTCTCGCCGATGTCGGCGGCATAGCCCTTGGAGCCGGGGATTTCGCCCTCCCACGTCTCCAGCCGGCCCGGGTGGCGGGCGATCATCGAGACGCGATAGCCCTGGGCCGCGAAATGCTTGACCGTGGCCAGACCCGTGCCGGGGCCGACGCCGATGATGAGGCAGTGTTTGGTGTCCTGTTGGCTCATGGGCCGGCAGTCTGGCCTAACCGCTCACGCGGGCCAAGCCGCATCTTCCACATGCAGTTCGACGGCGTCGCCGCCGGTCCAGCGGTCGCGGCGCAGGCGCCCGGCCAGATGCAGGGGGCGGCCCTGGGCAGAGAGCAGCGCCTGGCCCAGGGCCGTGTCGCGGGCGCGAAAGGCGATGGCCTTGAGCCTGCCCTGGCCGCCGCCGCCCAACCGGGCGCGCACATGGCTCTCGCCCACGGTGTCGGCAAAGGCGATGGGGGCGTTCTGCAACACGAAGCGCGGCTCCGCATTGCCGGGGCCATAGGGGCCGAGTTGCTCGACCATATCGGCCAGGGCGGCGTTGGCGCCATCGGTGCTGATCGCGCCTTCCAGGGTAAGGGAGGCCTCCTTCTTCGCCTCTGCGATGGGCTGGGCCAGCCGCGCGTTGAGGAAGGCGTGCAGGTCGGCGAGCATTTCGCGCTCGACCGTGAAACCCGCCGCCATGGCGTGACCGCCGCCGGCGAGCAGCAGGCCGGCCTGCCGGGCGTCGATTACCGCCTGCCCCAGGTTCACGCCGGCCAGAGAGCGGCCGGAGGCTTTGCCCTTGCCGTCTTCCTCCCAGCCGATGACGCAGGCGGGGCGGCCGATGCGCTCGACCAGGCGGCTCGCGACAATGCCGATGACGCCGGGGTGCCAGCCCTCGCCTGCGACCAGCACCAGCGGGTCCGACTGCGCCCCGGCGGCAACGAGGGCGTTGTCCAGCACCTCGTCTTCCACCGCCTTGCGCTGGGCGTTGAGGTCGTTCAGTTGCTGGGCGATCGGCCAGCAATCGGCCGGATCGTCGGACGACAGCAGCCGCACGCCCAGCGAGGAATCGCCCAGCCGCCCGCCCGCATTGATTCGCGGCCCCAGCAGGAAGCCCAGATGGTAGGACGACAGCTTGTCCTTCACGCCGGCCACGTCCGCCAGCGCGGCCAGGCCGCTGTTCTGCCGGTTCGCCATGACCTTCAGCCCCTGTTGCACGAATGCCCGGTTCAGGCCAGTCAGCGGGACCACGTCACAGACCGTGCCGAGCGCCACAAGGTCCAGCAGGCTGAGAAGGTCGAGTTGCGGCGCGCGTCCGGCGGTCTGGAGGGCGCGGTTCAGCGCCACGCAGAACAGGAAGGCGACGCCGCAGGCCGCCAGTTGGCCGAAACCCGGCTCTTGATCCAGCCGGTTCGGGTTCACCAGGGCGAGGGCAGGCGGCAGCATCGGCTCTGCCGTGTGGTGATCGAGGACGATCACGTCGAGGCCCAGGCGCTGTGCGGCTTCCAGCGGCGCGAACGCCGTGGTGCCGCAATCGAGAAAGATGACAAGGCGCACGCCTTCCGCCGCCAACGCCTCCAGCGCGGGGATGTTGGGGCCGTAGCCCTCCATCAACCGGTCGGGAATGTGAACGCGCGGGTCACAGCCGGCAGAGCGCAGCAGGCGCAGCAATTGCGCGGTGGCGGTGGCGCCGTCCACGTCATAGTCGCCGAAGAGCGCGATTTGTTCGCCGGCTGCGACCGCCTCCGCCGTGCGCGCTGCCGCCTCGTCCATGCCGAGGAAAAAGGATGGGTTGGGTAGCAGATGGCGGAGTTTCGGCTCCAGATAGTCCGCCACCCCCTCCAGCGAGCCGGCCCGCGGCGCCAGCAGCCGGCCAGCGAGTTCGCTCACGCCCTGCCGCTGGCTGATCGCCTGCGCGAGGCGCGGATCCACGCTCCGCCAAAGCCAGCGTTTGCCACAGAGGGACTGGGAGATGTTGAGAGCCAGTGGGAGAGAGCCGTTCATGCCCGCGTCCTCACCATACTTCGCCGCGCAGGGCAAGCCAGCGAACGCCGCAGCCGGATGCGGTTGCGGGGCGGGCCGAACGGGTTCCATACTGCCAGCCGCATCCGACCGGGGTAGAGCGAGACGGGAGTCCGGCCATGCAAGACCTGATCAAGGAGGGCATTCGCTGGCTGTTCGGCGGTGGCGCCCTGGCGCTGGCGACGTTCCTTGGCACCACGGCCTATCAGCAGGGCCAGTTGGAGATCGAGCGGGAGGCGAGGCTGGCTCAGATTCAGATCGACCGCGAACGGTATTTGCGCGATTTCCTCGACAAATATGTCGAACTGGCGACAAAGGGCACGCTGGACGAGCGGATTCGCTTTGTCCTGTACTGGAAGTATCTGAACGTGGGGGAGCAGATCGGCGTCGATCTGGGCGACTACGAACAGGCGCTGATCGCGGAGTTCAACGAGGCGGAGACCTTTGCCTCCGTCCTGATGGCAGGGGCGAAGGCGGGTGAATCGCCCTTGGCGTTGCCCCCGCCGCCGGCCACGGCCAGCCCGCCGCCGGTCGCCGCAGAACAGCCGCAATCGCCCCCGTCGGCGGGTTCGAAACAGCCGCCGCAACAGCAGGCAGCCGTTTTGCAACAGGCGCCGGTGCAGCAGGAGGCCTTCTTTGCCTCGCGCAGCCAGACCATCGCCAAGCTGGTGCCCGGCGCGGCCGATGCCCCAACGCTGGAGCGCCAGGGCTTCGAGGCTCTTCTGAACAACGACATCCGCGCCGCCTACGAGGCATTCCGCGCGGCCGAGAAAGCCTGGCCCGAATACCACAATGTTGCGGAAATCGCCCGTGTCCTGGGCAAGATTCTGGAGCCGGGACAGCCCGGTGCGGATGGCATTCTGGGCCCGGCTTCGCTGAAAGCGCTCTATGAGGAAGTGCTGCGCGACTACAGTTGGGGCATGCCGCCGGCCTTGAAGGCGCGGATGCAGACGGCTGCGCGAAGTTGAAGCGAAACGCGGGCCGTCAGGCGTGGCGGCATTGGCCGGGTGCCGGCATCAATGCTTTGCCCGCCTGCCGTGGCTGTGCAATACTTTTGGCGAACCTGTCACCAGTAAACCGTTGAGGAGCGCCCATGAAAGCCGCCGTGCTGTTCGAGCCGAACAAGCCGCTCGAAATCTGTGAGGTCAAGGTCCGCGATCCCGGTCCGCATGAGGTCATCGTGCGCACCGCCGCCGCCGGCCTGTGCCATTCCGACCTGCATTTTATGGAGGGGCTGTATCCGCACCCGCTGCCGGCTATCCTCGGCCACGAAAGCGCCGGCGTGATTGAGGCGGTGGGCTCCGAAGTTACCTATGTACAGCCGGGCGACCATGTCATCACCTGCCTGAGCGTGTTCTGCGGCACCTGCAAGAACTGCACCGCGGGCCGCCCGAATCTTTGCCTGAACACGGATGTGAAGCAGCCGCCGGGCCAGGCCGACCGGTTCGAGTGGGACCGCGCGGAGAAGCTGCACCAGTTCATCAACCTGTCCTCGTATGCGGAGCAGATGCTGCTGCACGAGAACGCGGTGGTGAAGGTGCGCAAGGACATGCCGCTCGACCGGGGCGCGTTGATCGGCTGTGGCGTCATCACCGGCTTCGGCGCGGCGGTGAACACGGCCAAAGTGCGGTTCAACGACACCGTGGCAATCATCGGCTGCGGCGGCGTCGGCATGGCCGCGCTGCATGGCGCCCACATTGCCGGTGCCAGCCGCGTGATTGCGGTCGATACCAACCCGGTCAAGCTGCAACTCGCCGCCAAGCTGGGCGCGACCGACCTGGTCAACCCCAAGGACGGCGATCCGGTGCAGCAAATCCTCGACATGACCTCCGGCGGCGTCGATCACGCCATCGAGTGCCTCGGCACCAAGCGCACCGCCGAGCAGGCGTTCGAGATGCTGGCCATCGGCGGCACGGCCACGATTGTTGGCATGGTGCCGTTTGGCCAAAAGCTGGAAATCCACGGCGCCGACTTCCTGCGCGAGCGCAAGATTCAGGGCTCGTCCATGGGCTCCAACCGCTTCCGCACCGACATGACCAACCTGGTCGAGCTATACATGAGCGGTCGCCTGCAACTCGACGACTGGATTTCCAACCACATCAAGCTGGAGGAAATCAACGACGGCTTCTCGGCGATGAAGGAGGGCAAGGTCGTCCGCTCCGTCATCGACTTTGGCGTGACCAAGTTCTAAGCGCCCGCGAAGCTCCGACTCGAACGCCTGCGCCCCGGCTATCCCGTGCCGGGGCGTTTGCGTTTGGGGCGTTATGGGCTGATGACCCGGTCGGCCGGCACAATCAGGCGGGCAACCGTGCCGGCATCCGGCTGGCTTTCCAGTTCGATGGTGCAGGCGAGCAGGCCGGCCATGCGGTCGGCCACCGGCAGGCCCATGCCGACACCGGCCGGGCATCGGGCGTTGGCGCTGTCATAGCGGACGAAGGGCTCGCGGACGGCGGCGATCGCCTCCGGGGCGATGCCATGGCCGCGGTCGCGCACCTCGAAAACGAGGCCGCCACTGTTGTTGCGCAGGCAATGCAGGTCCACCGCGCCCGGTGCGGCGGTGGCCGCAACCGCGTTCTCCAGCAGGTAGGTCAGCATGCTCGACACCAAAAAGCGGTCGGCGAAAAGCACGGCATCCGTTTCGGGCCCGACCGAATTCACGGTCACGCCCGCCGCCGCGGCAACCGGCCCCACCGTCTCCAGTGCCATGGCGATCAGCACCTGGGCCGAGACTTCCACCGATTGCGGGCGCACCAACCCGGCCTCCAGCTTGACCAGCAGGGCGATGCGGTCGACCGCGGTCAGCAATATCTGGCCGCTGTCGTGAATATCGTTGGCATATTCGGCATAGCTGGGATGGCCGAGCGGGCCGATCGCCTCCGACCGGATCAGGTCGGAGAAGCCGAGGATGGCGTTCAGCGGCGTCCGCAATTCGTGGCCCATATGCGCCAGCCCTTTGGCAAGCGGCACGTCGCGCTCGGAGACTTCGGCCAGTTGGCGGATTTCTTGCTCCAGCCGTTTCTGGTGGGAAATGTTCAGCACGCGGCAGATGCGCTGGCCTTGTTCCAGAATGCCGAAGCGCGCCTGCCACCAGCGGCCATCCGGGCCGCGCCATTCGGCCTCGCCGCCATTGCGGTGGGCGGAGAGCAGGCGTTCCACCCAGGCGGGTGCCTGATCGCGGCCGGCGTGCTGCATGCTGGCCAGCATTAGAATTTGCTGCAGAGCCGCACCGCTGCGGCACGCCTCCGTCGGGTTGCCGAACAGAGCGGAAAAGGTGGAATTGCAGCGGATCAGCGTGCCTTCGGCGGTCCAGAGCGACAGCCCCAGATCCAGCCCGTCCAGCCCGTGCCAGAGGTCCGCCTCGCCATTGCCGCAACTGTCGTCCGCAGCCATATCGCCCGCCACCTCCGGCAGGATCAGATCATCCCAATTTACCATGACGCACCCTAAAGTGACAGCGACCACCCGCACGCTTGCCGTGCCTCGTTATCGAACGCACCTTAGCCACCAAACGCTTTCGGTTTTGTTAACGGCGCCACACCTTTGCTAACGATCCGGTGCTGCCGGCGCCTCGCCGATGTCCCAATACAGCCCCGCCATCATGCCCAGCCCCTCGCGCGCGAGCGACAGGAGCAAGTGTTCGTTCGGGGCGTGCTGGCTGCATCCTGCATAGGAATGCGGCACCCAGATGGTCGGCATGCCCAGCAGGTCGGTAAAGACGTCGTTGGGAATGGAGCCGCCGAGGTTCGGCAGCACCGCCGGCCGCTCTCCCAGCGTCTGGCCGAGGGAGGTGGCGGCCCGCTCCACCCAGGGGTTGTCCAGGTCGGTGCGTGTCGCGGCCATCGCCATGCGCGTGGGCTCCACCTCCACCATGCCGAAACCCTGGCTTTGCAGGCGGTCGCGGATGGCCTGCTCGAAACCGGCCTGATCGCTGCCGGCGATGAAGCGGATCTGGCAAACGGCCGTGGCGCTTGCCGGCACGGCGTTGACCGGGTTGGCGGGATTGCCGGTCTCGAAGGCGATGACCTCGAACGTGTTCCAGCCGAACACGCGCTCCCAGGGGGTGAGCCCAGGCTCGCCCCAATCCGGATCGATTTCCGGGGCGTCGGGGCCGCCATCCACCTCGCAATCGGCAATGGCGTTCCGCACCGCGTTCGTGAGCGGCGGCGGCTTCAGCCCATCCACCTGGATCGCGCCGCGGCGGTCGACAATGGTGGCGATGGCGTGCATGAGTTGGATTGCGGGGTTGGAGAGCAGCCCGCCCCAATTGCCGGAATGGTGGGCGCCTTCGCGGGCGTTGATGCTGAGCCGGTAGGTGGCAACGCCACGGGAGCCGAGGAAGATCGTCGGGCGGTCCGGCTTCAGCCGCGGCCCGTCGGAGGCGATCAGCACGTCGGCGGTGAGCTTTTCGCGCTCTGCCTCCGCAAACTCGCGCAGGCCACGGGATCCGACCTCCTCGCTCATCTCGATCAGGATGCGCAGGTTGAAGCCCAGGCTGCCGCGGGCCTCCAGCACGGTCAGAAGCGCCAGCAGATTGACGGCGTGCTGGCCCTTGTTGTCGGCGGTGCCGCGGCCATAGAGGCGGTCGCCGTCACGGACGGTAACCCAGGGCTCCAACCCATCCTGCCAGCGGTCGTCCTGGCCCTGCACCGTGTCGCCGTGGCCATAGAGCAGGACGGTCGGCCGGTCGGCGCTTTCCCAGCGTTCGGCGATCAGGAAGGGGCCGCCGGCCGGGTCCGGATTCTCCTGCATCTGCCAGTGACAGCCCAGAGCCTCCACCGCCGGCACGATCGCCTCGCTCAGATAGCGGGTCAGGTCATCGCGGCGTTCGGCCTCCTGCAGCGTGGATGGGATGGCCACCCATTGGGCCATCACGTCCTCGAACGCGCCGCCATCCACCAGGGATCGGGCCTGGGCGATAACGTCGGCGCGCGTCGCCGGGGTCTCGGCGGTGTCGATGCTGTCGTCGGTCATGATCTCGATCCTTCTCCGTCGTCTTCCCGAATGATGGCCAGGATGCGCCGGGTCTTGTCCGCCGCCTTGGCCTTGTAGGCATCCATATCGACGCCGGTCCAGTCATAGAATCCCTTGCCGCTTTTGACGCCATGCTCGCCCCGCGCCGCCATATCCTGCACCAGTTGCACCGGCGCGGCCGAGTGATGCAGGGCCGGAACGATGGAGCGCTGCGAGGTGGCGTTGACGTCGAGGCCGCCCACGTCCTTCTGCTCGATAATGCCGGTCACGCACATGCGCGGCCCGAAGGCCAGGCGGCCGTATTTGTCGATATCCTCCGCCGTTACCCAGCCTTGCTCCAGCATGTGATAGGCCTCGTGCAGCAGCGCGTGTTGCAGGCGGTTGAAGAGAAAACCGACGATAGGCTTGTTCAGCACCACCGCATCCTGGCCGACCTTTTTCAGAGCGGCGACCATGCGCGCCACGGTATCGTCGGAGGTCTCGGCGATGCGGGTGGCTTCCGCCAGCGGGAAGGCATCCGGCGGTTGCAGGTAATGCACGCCGATGAATTGGGACTTGTGCGCCAACGGTGCTGCCAGCGCGGTCAAATCCAGGCCGGATGTGTTGGTGGAGAGGATCGGATGGCCACCATAGACCGCTTCCAGCCGGGCATAGAGCGCCTGCTTGGTGGCCATGTCCTCCGGGTAGTTCTCCATCACCAAATCGGGACGATCGGCCGGCAGGTCGGCGATGGCCGTGGCAGGTTCCGGCAATTCAGCGGCGATCTTCGCCGGGTCGCGGGTCAGGACGGAAACGCGGAAGCCGCCCTTGGTGAAAAGATTGACGATTCCGCGCCCCATGGTGCCATAGCCGCAGACGAGAACGTGGTGGATCGGTACGGGCACAAACGGCCTCCCCGGCTAGAGCGTCGGGCGCTTATTTTGCAACGCATCCTGTTGCTTTGAAGTAGTTCCAGCATTCCTGAGGTGTGTAGAGATTGCAGACGTGTCCAACGGCTTTCCACAGGTCGTCA